>Ga0209573_1000748_pt1 | contig 60646 bp, 37 predicted proteins | sample TNRBio252014_DNA_FD_185870 | JGI IMG/M metagenome (GOLD analysis project Ga0209573, IMG submission 185870) | Wastewater treatment Type I Accumulibacter community from EBPR Bioreactor in Madison, WI, USA - TNR Reactor_6/25/2014_ DNA (SPAdes)... | ecosystem: Engineered > Bioreactor > EBPR >...
CTGAGGTGGATGTGGAATTGCAGGGGAGCGGGTCGCCGCATTTGAGCGGGTATTCGACAGAGACGCTGGTTTTTGAAGATACGACGGAGCAGTTGTGTTTTCCGCTGGTGATTTCGGGCGCGGCGGGAAGTGCGAATTACACCCTGAGCTTGGAGCATGTGAGTGGTGGGAATGGAGCTGAGGCTGGAACACCCGCGAGTTTAATCATAGCGGTGACCGGGATAGATGATGGATCTCCGTTATACTGTGGGGTTGCACCACTCATGAGCAATAGCGCATTTCCAAATGAAACACCTATTGCTTTTGATCGCTTTGGGAACGAGTATGTGTATAGCCAGTTGATAACACAAGCAGGCGGCGGTTCTTCCAGTTTTGGGCCATCAGAAAATTTAGGCTTCAGCGGCTGCAATTGCAGTGATGTCGGCATTGATTTAGACTTGTTTGATTTGTGGTTCGAAGACTGTTCATTCGATACAGGCAGCGGTTTTGCTGCAACAGGCCAGACTGGAGAAGAGCGTAGGAGGGCTATGTGCGCCGTGTTTCAGTATCTGGAATCCATAATTACCCTCAATCCTTCTATATGTAATCCAAATGGCCCAAGACGGGTCAATGTACGGATACAACCTTCTATACCTGTTTCAAACTATTTTGGAGAGCCGCTACCGGGATTTAATAATGAAAGAGTACTTGGATATGCGAGTCCTTATTTCCCGAGGTTGTATTACAATCCAGGCATTGCGCATACCATACCACAAATTATTATTAATTCTGGAGAGTACCCACAATTTGCTTCAGAAAATACCATGCATGGTATGATCAGAATGAATTTTGATTTTAACTGGAACCTGGATTACAATACACCAACGCCAGCAAGCACACCCTTAGCACCGATACATGATTTTTTTACGGTTGGTCTCCATGAAGCCTTGCACATGTTAGGGTTTGTTTCTTCTTTTACGATACCCGGCGGTTTACGCGGGAGTACTAATTCTAATAATAGCGGCCTTTACTTTTCTTTTGATCAATTCCTTTTTTTGGACAGAAATGGGGGAGAATCTCTTATCCTGAACGATTCCCCTACCGATAATTTTCCACTAAGTCCACTCTGGCGTTTTAACGCCGCTATTAATCCGGCAACAGATATGCACCAAAGTTGTTTGGGAGGCAGTACCGGACCGGATATGGAGTTTACAGGCATTGGTGATTCTTATCCCATATACACCGATGAAAGCTTCCAGGCGGGCAGTTCTTTTAGCCACCTTGAGGGCGCCTGCGACCTTACACAGCCTGACCCGCCAACCATTCCTTATGTAATGAATCCTTCGCTTCCGAGGAGTACAGATCGCCGTACGCTCCATGCTCATGAATTGGACATCATGTCAAGAATCGGGTATTCTATTGGAGAGGATGACTGCGCGGTTGGCGCTGCTCCGGACGGAAACAGCCACAGTTGCGGCGATTTTGAGTATGTATTACAAATATGTCCGCCAACGCCGGGGACGATTAGCATTCCCTTAGCTGATTTGTTGGAGAATGACCCCAACGCAACCGAAGTAGCTTATATCAGCCCCATATTAGGCAGTGGGACAGGAGCATTGAATGCAGCCGGAACGCATTATGAATTCACCACTTCACAACTTGGGCAGGCACAATTAGTTTATGCTATCGTTGGATGTAATGGAGAACTGGGGAATTTATCAACGATCCAGATTGATGTAAGCTTATTAAATAATTCTAATTGTATTTTTACTTGCCCTGATTTAGCTTCCTGTGAAGAAATTACTAATTTCCAACATTGCTATGAGTGGCATGAATGCGGGGAATTGGATGCACTCAGCCCTTGTAACCTGATTTGCAATTCAGAACTATGCGGGACAATAGCGAGAAATGCTCCCATCAATTCTTTTATGGGCGTTCAGTATTCTCAGTTCATTTTTGAAAATAATACCCAAGTTTCAGGTTGGGTTCGTACAAGCGGCGGAAGTGATTACTTTCACAGAAGGGAAGATAATGAAAACTCATATATCCAGTTCAATAGTAACCCGATAAACCCGGGTGGATTTATGACATTTACCCAAATGCAAGCCGAGCAACAATATCTGTTGAAATTTACTGCACCAATTGATCCTACATTCTCTATTGTTACACCTGGCGACAGATTTACAGTTGGTTTAATTCAAGGAGAATCTTTAACGCCAGGCCAGGCCTTCAATAATGGTTTACCTTGGCCGGCCATCTATAATGGCCCGGTTTTTAATATTTTCGATCAACCTGTGGCTTCAAATGGAAATAGTTATGGCATGTGCTATTCGATTTCCGAACAAGACTGGCAAGCTTTTACAGCATTTTGGGTTAATATTGCGCCATCTCTACTAGGAGACGGACATTCGTTTACTTTTGACAACTTCGAAGTCATCGCCGACAACTTCACTGCCGGCCCCGATTTATCCACTGCATTCTGCAATGAACCTGTTCAATTGGACGGCGAGTTTTGCATGCTTTCTGGTGTTGGCGTTTTATATGAGTGGCTGAGGGTGGAACCGGACGGACAAGGCGGTGAAACGCTCACACCGGTAGCTTCATATCGGGTGCTTAATGGTCAGGTCAGCAACATTACAGGCAATATTGATCCGGTTACCCTGCAACTTACTGTTGCCCCGGCCCAAACCACTACTTACCGCCTGCGGCGATCTATTTACGAATATGGCGGCCTTCCGACTACCTTTGACTTTTGCAACACCGAACCGGATGGCACTGTGACAACAGATTGCAATAGTGAAGATGACGTAACCGTATTTGTATCTGTGCCGCTACCGGATGCGCATTTCACTTTCTCCGAAACCGATTGCGTGTTCGATTTCACCAGTAGCGACGATACCCCGGGTTTAGAACACGAATGGACCTTTGGCAATACCGGTCAAATCAGCATGGTTATGAATCCAACTGGTATTGTACTACCCAACGGCACGCATACCATTACCCATGAAGTGACGGGTATTTGCGGCGTGGATACCTATTCTGAAACGATTACCGTAGACGGGTGTTGCATCACCTCCCTAACCGGCGCTTTTTCTTATACAACAGATGGCTGCGACAAAGTCTATTTTACGGCATTAGATGAAGACGCAGGTGATTTTTTGCATATCTGGACCTTTGGCGATGGCAACGGTTCTAGTGAAATAAATCCCGAATATGCATATATGAACCCCGGGACTTACCTCGTTGTGCATACGATCTTAAGCGATTGCGGAGTACCTTACGCGACCACTCAGGAAGTGACCGTGACCGGAGCGTTACCCGAAGTGACCATCAGCGCAGAGGAAGATGAAACCAACTGCGAATTATTCTACTTTACAGCCACCGGAGCGGCGGATACCTACTCCTGGACTTTTCCTGACAATACAACCGGCACTGGCGCCAGCACAGATTTTGAGTTTTCGGGGCCTGGCATTTATGAGGTTAAGCTGACCGCAACCAACGAATGCGGACAGACCGCTGAAACCATTCAGGTCGTTGTGACAAGCTGTGATCCCTTAGCCTGTTGTCCTGTCGGAGCGGTTGAGTTAACCGGCAATTTATCCCTCGAAGACGTCATCGAAGCGGAATTGCTCGATGAAAACGGAACGACGGAGGATATTTGCATTAATGGCACCCTGACCATAGATGTTGCCAATTATGTCTTCAGCAGCAATACCATTACGCTAACCGCCAACTCGTCCATCATCATTCAGGCATCGAGTAGCGTGGCCATTAATCTGGCTACTTTGGAGGGCTGTGATTTTCTTTGGGAAAATATCCAGGTAGAGGCTGGCGGGGTGCTCTCGGTTCGAAGCTCCACCATACGCGGTGCGCTTTATGCCATCGAGGCGCGCAATGGAGCCAAGATATCGGTTACGACCAGCACCTTCGAGAATAATTATGTGGGCATTTGGGTGCCTGCGCTGGAAAACAACCAAACCGTGATACACAGCATCACGGACAATGACTTTTTATTTACGGCCCAGACTTTGAAGCCGCTGAGCACGGTTTTTGGGCCAATTCCTATTTTTCCGATTTCCTTCTCGGGCATTGAAGTGAATAATGTAGATTTTGTCGTATCCGGCCCGTCTCCTGCGGAGCCATCGGATGATCCGTTGAACGCTGCGGCCACCAATCGGTTCAAAGGCTTGTATTGCGGCATCCGGGCTTTCAATTCCAACCTGATTGTCAGCGGAGCCCAGTTTGAGGATATTGAGGAGATTCCCGGCGCCGGCCCTAACCTGACGTCTGCGGGCATTTATTTCAAGGGGCCGGGCGGTTCGCTGCTCCAAACCGGATACGGAGACCAGCAATTTACCGACAATCCTCCGGGATCACAAATCGCTACCCCTGCATTCATCAATTGCTCTACGGGCATCGAGGTCATTCAGGGCCATGCCCAAATATCCGGCAACCGGATGCTGGACATGTACACGGGCATTCGCTTGAGAGAAGGCATCAATCGCGACATCCAGGTGCGCGACAACTACATCGAAGCGGCTTGGGAAGGCATTACCGCAACAATCAACAGCCCGTCCCTCAATTTTGTCCTGGAAGAAAACCGGATAGAGATTGGAACGGAGAGTATTGCCGGAAATGCAGGGATTGGCATTTACGAGGCATCAGTGCCCAATGGCAGCGCCCGGGTAAGCAACAATGACATTAATGGCTGGGCAAGAAACGGCATTTTTGTTCAGAAGGTAAGCAAATGGCAAATCCTCGAAAACCTCGTCATCAACAGATTTGCGAATGGCGAGGGCATCAACCTCCTCGGATCACAAAACAGCACCATTAAATGCAACCGCATTGGCGGGGCAAATATTGACAATGGCCGCCGGGGACTGAATGTGGAAAACAGTCCGGAGCTGATCATTGATTGTAATGATTCATACGGGTTTGACACGGGGATCCGCTTTGCGGGTACCAGTACTTCCACCACGCTGAGTGGCAATACTGTGACGGATAATAATATCGGGTTGCACCTCGATTTGGCGATTTTTAATAAGCAGGAGCATCGGGGGAATATTTGGATGGGGAGTTTTGGGAGTAATGGGGCAAGGTTTGATTTTATTGATTTTGGAGATGTTCAGGCAGCACAATTTTTTGTAGATGATGTAAATGATGGAGCTTTCCTGATGCCGCCAAATCCTGTTCCAGGCATAGGTGTCTGGTTTATTTCTGAAGCGGGAGAAACTTATATTTGTGATACACTTGAAAACGCTTGTATATCAGGTATCACACCGGATTTTGCCCCTGAAGAAACCGACGTTCTGGTCGCATCTGGAGGTATTTTGCATCCTGTGCTAAAATGGATCGCTGAAAAAGACCTGTACCGGAAAATGCAAAAAGACAGCGGCTTTGGCGCCGCGATCAACCTGTACAGCAACTTTAAAAGCAGTAAGGTAAATACCCCTGTTGGAAAGTTCTATGGACTTTATCAGGATATGGAGGCTGCCTTTGCCGCGAATTTCAGCCAACAAATCCTATATGGGGAAGGGCAGGAAGATTTATGGAACTTGCTCGACAGCATGACAGCGGTCACGACCGCTTTGCTTACTGCAACGGGAATGGACAGTGCTGCCTTAGTGGTGATTCGGGACAACTTGTTTACAAACATTGCCGCAAAAGCTGTCATTTTGGACAGCCTTTATGCCTTATTTTTGGCCAATCGCAGGGCGATAGCGGATACGCTGCTGCTGCAAAATGCCGCCATCAGCGTTCAAAAACTCTACGAAAGTAACGAAAAAGCAGTGGCTGACATTTTCCTTTCTGCCATTGTGAAAGAAGCCGGAAGCTTTTCTTCCCTACAGGAAAAAACACTGCAAGCCATCGCTTCGCAGTGTCCCTGGGTAGGTGGGGATGCGGTTTATGCAGCACGAAGCCTTTACCGCTTGATTGAGCCGCAATCCGTATTCGATGACGACGTCCTTTGCGGTAGGGAAAGTATTCCTCAACCTATGGCTCAAGAAGAAAGCCAGCCACAAGCAATAGCAGAATTAAATCTGCAAAAAGAACAAGTATCTCCAGAGAATCTGGACGTCGTAGTTTATCCGAACCCAACACAGGATGTGATTCACATTGCTTTTTCGGGTCAACCGGAAGGGCTTGTCGAAACAAGGCTCTTCACACTACAAGGAAGGCCAGTGGATCGCCGAACATTTGGCGCCCCCAACAGTAATTTCAGTCTGTCAACGCAACACCTGCCATCTGGCATGTATTTCTTGCAAATCCATATTGGTGGACAATTAATCACAACGACAAGGATCGCCATTATCCGCTAATTTTTCAATAATGCCGCTAAGGGAGCAGTAGGTTTTGCCTATTGTCCCTTAGCGGCTTAACTTTTTATGCCATGAACAAATACTTTTTAGTTCAGTCCTTCTTTTTTTTGGCAACAGGAATATGGGCTCAAAAACATGACTATATCTGGCTAACTGGCTATTCCAGTATTCCTGGCAATATGGAGTACGGGGGAAGTGTCATTGATTTTAATATGGATCCACCGGATTTATACTACGAGTTTCGGGAAATGAACCTGCAACGCACCAATGCTAGTATTTGCGATACGGCGGGCAATTTGCTGTTTTATACCAATGGCATTTTTATTGCCAATGCGATCCATGAACAAATGGAAAATGGAGGAGGATTAAATCCGGGACAGTTTACCAATGAATTTGCTGATAACGGATTACCAACAGAACAGGGTGCTTTATTTCTGCCTTATCCCGAAGCTGATAGCTTGTATATTTTATTGCATTTAGCACGAGATTGGAGTGGCATCATTTCCCCAAATACTTATGTGCGAAGGTTTTATTATTCCTTGATTGATCATCGGCTTGATAATAGCCGGGGCGGGGTTGTTGATAAAAATCATTTGCTTATCGCAGATACTTTAAACTTGGGTAAACTTTGTGCTGTGAAACATGCCAATGGCCGGGATTGGTGGTCTATCATTCAAGAACGCAATACTAATCTATTTTACAGAATATTAATCAATCCTAACGGGATCCACTTTGAAGAACCACAAATTATTGGTGACAGCATCCGTTCCGGAGCAGGGCAAGTAGTTTTTTCGCCGGATGGCACAAAGTTTGTCCAGTTTACGACGGTGAATTACACGCTTGGGCAGTTTGTCTACATCTATGATTTTGATCGCTGCACAGGGTTATTGGAAAACCCGCGATATCTCATGTACAATGATAGCGCAGTAGCAGCGGGTGCTGCCATTTCTCCGAACTCCCGCTATTTATACCTATCTTCTTTTCGCTCAATCTATCAATACGACCTCTGGGCCGATGACATCGCTGCTACAAAAGATACCGTAGCTGTATATGACGGTTTTATGTCCCCATTTGCTACTGCTTTCTATCTTGCTCAGTTAGCTCCGAACGGCAAAATCTACATCAATGCCCCCAATGGCGTAGATGTCATGCACGTCATCAACAACCCTGACCTACCCGGCGATAGTTGCGATGTCTGCCAGCATTGTGTGGAACTTCCTACCTACAATGCCTTTTCCATGCCCAACTTCCCCAACTACCGCCTCGGCGCTCTGGAAGGTAGCCCCTGCGATACCCTGCGCCAGCCGCCCACAGCAGCATGGAGCTATGATGCCCAGGCGCTGGAATTGGCTTTTCAGGATGTCAGTTTTCATGACATCCGTGTGTGGCATTGGGATTTTGGGGATGGGGTGACGGATACCGTGCCGCATCCGGTGCATGCTTATGCGGCAGAGGGCGTGTACCAGGTCTGTCTGGCGGTAAGTAATCCGCGTGGGGCGGATACGCTTTGTAGAGAGGTGCAAGTAATTGTGAATGGGCTGGATGAAGCAGCAGAGGGCATTTCGGCTAATATTTCGCCTAATCCGGTCACGGGCGGAGAAGCTTTACTAAGGCTCGAAGCCTTAGTAAAGCTGGATAATCCCCAAGTCATTATCCGCGATGCGCTGGGACGGGAAGTGTTGCGCGAGCCACTGCGGGTGGTGGATGGAAAAGTGCAGCAGGAATTGAAGATTGGGTATTTGGCGGCTGGGGTGTATTTTTGTAGTGTGGAGGCCGAAGGAAGTGTGGTGTGGCAAGGGAAAATTATCAAATAGCCCCCCAGCCCCCGAAGGGGAGTTTGGTGATTACAAACTTCATATCAATAATAAAATGATGCTTGCTGTTGTCTGAATCAGGTGAGGCTACCCGTTGGGTATAAAAAGTTAGACTGACAGGAAATCTGTCATGGGTAGGTGAGCAGGAAAAGGAAAAAAAATCGCCAATAAAATGAAAATCAATGCAATATACAACCTACGCATGCCGGTCAGGAGACCGGGCAACAGCCCGCAGCGGGTTAAAAACCCTGGCGAGCCACATGATTTTGACGGAGTGGGAAGACCTGGCGCGAGCGGGGTAGTGATTTGGCAGGGGAAGATCATCAAACAATAAAATAGTCTGAATCAGAATTCGCAGGATTTTAGGATTTTCAGGATTGCGCGATTCTGGGAATTCTGAAATTCTGTAAATTCTGCTTCAGACAAATGAGCAGGAAAAGGAAAAACATCAACCAATAACCTGAAAAATAATGATGTATGCAACCTACAATCGCAGCGCCATAGCGAATACCCTGCTGCTACAAAATGCCGCCATCAGCGTTCAAAAACTCTATGAAAGTAACGAAAAAGCAGTGGCTGACATTTTTCTTTCTGCCATTGTGAAAGAAGCCGGAAGCTTTTCTTCCCTACAGGAAAAAACGCTGCAAGCCATTGCTTCACAGTGTCCCTGGATAGGCGGGGATGCGGTTTATGCAGCCCGAAGCCTTTACCGCTTGATTGAGCCAAAATCTGTATTCGATGACGATGTCCTGTGTGGAGGAGGCGATACAACACAAGCTCTACAAGAGGAAGAAAGCTTACCAGAAGCTTTGGCAGAACTCAAGGTACAGAAAACAGAGGCACCATCTGGAATAGCAGAAATGCTTGAAATGTACCTCTATCCCAACCCGGCTAAAGATGGTTTCACGGTCAGCTTTAATCAGCCTTTACAGGAAGATGTACTGTTGATGCTCACCGATCTGTATGGACGTAGAAAAATCATTCAGGCTCTTAATGCCGGCACGATGAGTTTCTATTTGAATACAGCAGATGTGCCTTCCGGATTGTATGGATGTAGTATCCAGTCAAACAGACAGGTGATTGCATTCAATAAAGTCGTCATTACCCATTAAAATTCATCGGGCGGTATCAGATCAATAACTGATACCGCCCAATAATTTTCAGTTATGCTAAAGCACTGCCTTGTACTTTATCTGCTCGTCTGTACCTGCATAAGCGCAAAAGCGCAAAAGCACGACTACATGTGGCTGATGGCTCAGGATCGAAACCTGAACATTCCTGGAGTAGACGGCTATATCATGGATTTTAATGAAACGCCGGTAGATATTTACTATATCACGACTACGATGAATCTGCAACGCACCAACGCCAGCATCTGCGATACTGCGGGCAATTTGCTGTTTTATTCCAATGGCATTTTTATTGCAAATGCTATTCATGAACAAATGGAAAATGGTGGCGGACTAAATCCAGGGCAGTACACAAATGATTTTGCCAATATTGGTTTACCGACAGAACAGGGGGTTTTATTTCTGCCTTATCCTGAAAGTGACAGTTTATTTATACTACTGCACTTAGCAAGAGAATGGAGTGAAGATGTCTCAATAAGTTCCTACATAAAGAGATTCTATTATTCTTTACTTAATCAAAAATTGGACAACAACCAAGGTGCTGTAATTCAAAAAAACAAATTAATTATTGAAGACACCCTAAATATTGGTAAACTTTGTGCCGTCAAACATGCCAATGGCAGGGACTGGTGGTCCATCATTCAAGAGCGTAATACTAACCGTTTTTACAGAATATTAATCAATCCTAACGGAATTCACCTTGAAGAACCACAAATTATTGGTGACAGCATCCGTTCCGGAGCAGGGCAAGTAGTATTTTCACCCGATGGCACAAAGTTTGTTCAGTTTACGACGGTGAATTATACCCTCGGGCAGTTTGTCTACATCTATGATTTTGATCGCTGCACAGGGTTATTGGAAAACCCGCGATACCTAATGTACAATGATAGCGCAGTGGCAGCGGGTGCGGCCATTTCTCCGAACTCCCGCTATTTATATCTATCTTCTTTTCGCTCAATCTACCAATACGACCTCTGGGCCGATGACATCGCTGCTACAAAAGATACGGTAGCCGTATATGACGGTTTTATGTCCCCATTTGCTACTGCTTTCTATCTTGCTCAATTAGCTCCGGACGGCAAAATCTACATCAATGCCCCCAATGGCGTAGACGTCATGCACGTCATCAATAACCCCGACCTGCCTGGCGATAGCTGCGACGTCTGCCAGCATTGTGTGGAACTTCCTACATACAATGCCTTTTCCATGCCCAACTTCCCCAACTACCGCCTCGGCGCCCTGGAAGGCAGCCCCTGCGATACCCTGCGCCAGCCACCCACGGCAGCCTGGAGCTATGATGCCCAGGCGCTGGAATTGGCTTTTCAGGATGCCAGTTTTCATGACATCCGTGTGTGGCATTGGGATTTTGGGGATGGGGTGACGGATACCGTGCCACATCCGGTGCATACATACACGGCAGAGGGTGTGTATAATGTCTGCCTGGCGGTGAGCAATCCGCGTGGGGCGGATACGCTTTGTAGAGAGGTGCAAGTAATTGTGAATGGGCTGGATGAAGCAGCAGAGGGCATTTCGGCTAATATTTCGCCTAATCCGGTCACGGGCGGAGAAGCTTTACTAAGGCTCGAAGCCTTAGTAAAGCTGGATAATCCCCAAGTCATTATCCGCGATGCGCTGGGTCGGGAAGTGTTGCGCGAGCCACTGCGGGTGGTGGACGGGAAGGTGCAGCAGGAACTGAAGATCGGGTATTTGGCGGCTGGGGTGTATTTTTTTAGCATCGAGGCCGAAGGAAATGTAGTTTGGCAGGGGAAGGTGGTGAAACAATGAGCGCTTGTGGTCGCTGGCTTTAGCCGGCAGACCCCAAAATCGGGCGAAGCCCCGTGAAATAGTAAACGCGAGGCGGAGCTTCGACTTACTTCGACTTCGCTCAGTACAAGTCGCTCAGTTGCCGCCTATGCGAGCAGGTAATTTTTTCACGAAAACCTCCTAAACGCTTCCACCAATCTATCCGGCAACTCCTCCTGACAGGCAAGCCGGTAGTCGTTATAAGAACAAGGAATGAGCCGGTGCCGCTGGTACTTTTTATTGGTTTTCACCGGCGCCTGCACCCACCAACGCCCACTTTTGCCGCTTTTCCAGAAAGTAATGGGCGTGTGATGGTCTTTGAAATCCACCATGTATTCCACCAAGCCTTCATTAGAAACCGGGTAGTCGTTTTTTCGATTGTAGAAACCGCTGATCAAATACCAGACCATTTGCGAAACCACCTGTGCTGTTTGTCGTTTGCGGTCCGCTTCGTGCCGGAACCCATAAATACCGAAGGATTTCAGCTTGTCGCTCATGCCTGCGTAATAACAAATCTGACAAGCCTCTTCGGTGTTGAATCCGCTGGGCGTGGGGCTTTCCTGACCCGGCGCTTCCGCCTGTTTGAGTGCGGCAAGGTTGAAACACAACATATCGCAGTCGCGCACGATGGGTTCCACTTCGGTCAGGTCGGCTTTCGCTTTGCCCAAACGGATGCACTCGAAACTGCTTTGTTCGATGAAATCCAGAATAGCCGGTGGCACAAAGTGCGTTTGCACCCCCAGTAATGACAGATGAAATAATGCCGAGCGCTTGGCGTGCACAATTTCAGTTAAAAAATTCTCGCGTCCCTCCCCGGACTTGCCTAACGGGATGCGCTCGTCTACTACCAGCAGGCTCACTAAGCGTTGCACTTCCTGAAAAGCTTTGTATTGCGCGAGGGCCTGTTCGGGTTGTCGGCCAATGAGGATGGGAAAAATCTGGCCATTCAGCAATTCCCGGATGAGCGGGATAAAAAAAGCCGGATCTTCTTTGCGTACATTGCCCAAGTCCGCGACCACCAGTCCTTCAAATGGAAAGGACATGCGGTACAACGCTTTCCGGACGGCATTGGCCTCCGACTCCCCGATGCCGACAATGGCTAATTGGGTTGTTTTCAAATCGGGCATGGCATCCCGAAAGCACTGCATTCGTTTCCCAAATTGAAAATCAGCGAATTCTTCCCCGTGCAATAGGTCGGAGGCAATGGGCTTGAGCCAGTTTTCGAGCATGAGGTGGTTCACATTTAGCCAACAAAAGTAATGTCTTTGCAACAGATTTTCCCGACCTTTCGGCCAGATTAAGAAAGGTTGTCCGGTTGGGCAACAGATTAAAATAACAGCAATCCATGGCAGGTCGCGTTTTATTGGTCATTATGGATGGTTGGGGCATCGGGCAAAAACCCGAAGCAGACGCCATCGCACAGGCAGATACGCCTTTTGTAGATAGTTTATACGTAAAATATCCGCATTCGGAATTGGTCACTTTTGGGGAAGAAGTTGGCCTTCCTGAAGGCCAGATGGGCAATTCGGAAGTCGGCCACCTCAATATCGGCGCCGGAAGGGTTGTCTATCAGGAATTGGCACGCATCAACAAAGCAATCCGGGAAAAAGAACTACACCAGAACCAGACCCTCTTGGAAGCCCTGCATTTCGCCCGGGATCAAGGCAAGGCGGTTCATCTCATGGGATTGGTTTCGGATGGTGGCGTACATTCTCATATTGAGCACCTGAAAGCGCTTTGCTCGATATGCGAAGCAGAAGGCGTCGCACATACTTATATCCATGCTTTTTTGGATGGTCGGGATACCGACCCGCGCGGGGGTATTGCTTATCTGCAGGATCTGAATGCGCATATTGTCGGGAAGCCGGTTCAATTGGCGTCTCTCGTCGGTCGTTATTACGCCATGGATCGCGATAAACGCTGGGAGCGTGTAAAAGTAGCTTACGATTTGATGGTACACGGAACCGGTGAACGGGTGCAGTATCCAATTGAAACTTTAAGGGAGCGCTATGCAGCAGGGGAAACGGATGAGTTCATCAAACCGATTGTTTGCACCAACCCCGATGGTAGCCCGATTGCCACCATCCAGCCTGGCGACGTGCTGATTTGTTTCAATTTCAGAACGGATCGCCCCAGGGAAATTTCGGAAGTCCTCACTCAAAAAGACCTGCCTGATTTCGGCATGAAGGCATTACCGCTCCGCTACGTGACGATGACCCGCTACGATGATACGTACAAAAACGTGGAGGTGCTGTTTACCAAAGACGATTTGTCCAATACACTCGGCGAGGTACTCTCCAAAGCTGGAAAAACGCAAGTGCGCATTGCGGAAACCGAAAAATACCCACACGTTACTTTTTTCTTTTCCGGTGGTCGGGAAGACCCTTTTTCCGGAGAACGGCGCATTATGATTCCTTCGCCAAAAGTTGCCACCTACGATTTACAGCCGGAAATGAGCGCATTTGAGTTGCTGGCAGCCATCGTGGAAGACATCCGGTTAAACCAGCCTGATTTTATTTGCCTCAATTTTGCAAATACCGATATGGTGGGGCACACCGGGGATTTCAAAGCGGCAATGCGTGCAGCAGAAGTTGTAGATCATTGTGTGGAAAAGTTGGTGACCACGGCGCTTGAACATGATTATGACTGCATTATTATTGCCGATCATGGCAATTCGGATTATATGATCAATGAAGATGGTTCGCCCAATACCGCGCATACCAAAAACCCGGTGCCGTGTTTTTATGTTAGTAAGCAAGCAAGTGGTGCGCACTTAAAAAACGGAAAATTAGCCGACATAGCGCCTACGATTCTGTACTTGCTGGGTATCCCAGCGCCTAAAGAAATGGATGGCGCGGTGCTGGTTGCTTAGCATAATTCATCTGAAAAAGAATGATCCGGATTTTCCACGCTCCTATCGCCCTTTTTGTCGCGGCGCTATTGTTATCAGGAACAGCCTGCCAATCGCCGTCGCAGGAATCACAAAGCGCTGCTAAAGCGGCGGCGCCCGTTTTTTTTGACTTGAAAGGCTATATGTCTCAACAAGTCAAAGCGTTAAAAACTTCAAAACCCCGCGTCAAAAAACGAGTTTCCATCAATGGTAAGACAGAAGAACGGGTTTCCGATCAGATCAACTTTGAGGAAGAGCTGGCTATTTTCATCAATTCGGACATCAACAAGCCGGCCTGGTCGGATAAATACACGAAGGACAGCAGTTTTTCCGGCGGTCATTTGCAAAACGTCCGCTACGCTGCACGGGAAGAAAACCTGAAAACTCAGATGATGCAGGTTTCATTTACAGGGGGAATCGTTAGCAAAATCGAGTTAAAAAACCGGGCATCCGCCGCAATTGTTACAGCGGAAGAGACCATGACCTATACGCCTGGCAAGGGCTATTCCATTATTTATAAAGAAGTGCCTGCTTTGGCGGAAGCCAAAAATTTTTCGGTGGAAGCTGTTTTTGAATAGAACCTTTTCATTTCTAAAGCCTTCTCGACACTTTTTCTACCATTTCATTTTTCCAAACCGCAAAATCGCCGGCGGCAATGTGCTTCCGGGCTTCGCCAACTAACCACAGGAAAAAGGAGAGGTTGTGCAAAGACGCTATTTGCGCAGCCAAAATTTCTTCGCTATGCAGCAAATGGCGCAAATATGCCTTCGAATAAAACCGACTGGTGGGGCAGGGGCTGTCTTCGTCTACGGGGCTGAAATCGTTTTTCCATTTGGCATTTTTTATATTCATAATTCCTTGTGCCGTATAAAGCATTCCGTGCCGGGCATTGCGGGTCGGCAATACACAATCGAACATGTCAATGCCCAAAGCAATGCATTCCAGAATATTTGCAGGAGTGCCCACGCCCATCAGGTAGCGGGGTTTGTCTTTTGGCAGAATTTGGCAGACCATATCCGTAACCCGGTACATTTCTTCCGCCGGCTCCCCTACCGACAACCCGCCTATTGCATTCCCCTGGCGCTCAAATCCGGCAATAGCTTCTGCCGATGCTTTGCGCAAATCGTCATACGTGCTGCCTTGCACAATGGGGAAAAGGGTTTGTTCGTATCCGTATAAACCGCTCGTCTGATCGAAGTGATCGCAGCAGCGTTTGAGCCAGCGATGCGTCAGCTCCATTGAATTTTTAGCATAGCGATAATCGGAAGGATAAGGCGGGCATTCGTCGAAAGCCATAATGATGTCAGCGCCAATGATGCGTTGGATATCCATCGCCCGTTCGGGGCTGAAAAAATGTTTTGAGCCGTCAATATGGGAAGCGAACGTGACGCCTTCTTCTTTGATTTTGCGGCGATGGCTCAGCGAATAAACCTGGTAGCCGCCACTGTCGGTCAAAATGGGTTTGTTCCAGCCATTAAAGCGGTGCAGACCACCCGCCTGTTGAAGAATTTCTATGCCCGGTCGCAGGTACAAATGGTAAGTATTGCCCAGAATGATCTGAGCGCGAACATCTTCTTCCAATTCCCGCTGATGTACAGCTTTTACGGTGCCGACCGTGCCGACGGGCATAAATATGGGGGTTTCTATCACGCCATGCGCCGTTTCAATGCGACCTGCACGGGCATTGCTGTGAGGATCGGTATGTTGAAGTGTAAAGCGAAACAAAATAATGGGTTTTCAAATTTAACCTAAATCCGGTAGCGGTTGCTATCCAATTTCAGCAGCACGGCCATCATCATGGTAAAGCCCAGCAAAGAAGAGCCCCCTTTGCTGATAAGCGGTAAGGGAATGCCAATGATGGGGAGCAGCCCCATGGTCATACCAATATTGACAAAAAAGTGGATGAAAAAAATCCCGGCAACACAGTAGGCAAAATGTCGTGAAAAATTGGATCGTTGCCTTTCTGCCAAAATGGTGAGGCGGATAAGCAACAATAGAAAAAGGGCAATGATCCCGAAGCTTCCTACGAAGCCTTGCTCTTCGCCAACGGTGCAGAAGATAAAATCCGTTGATTGTTCCGGCACGTAATTGAGCTTCGTCATGGTACCTTCCGTAAATCCTTTGCCGATAAACCCTCCTGAGCTAATGGCCAATTGAGATTGCATCAGGTTGTAGCGGGAGCCGCGCGGGTCACTTTTATCCGGGTTCAGCCAAACATTAATGCGGTCTTGCTGATGTGGTTTGATCACATGGTCAAACGCATAATTGGCTGCCGCTGTAATCCCGATACCGACTACTAATGCGATAAAAAGAAGGCTAACCAACCGTTCATTTTTCTGAAACCACTGGAAGGCAGACAATGCTAATACACAGCCAATACTCCCCAGTAAAACTTCTGTTTTAAAGTCTAAGCCATATAAATAAATAGCCCATCCTGCGACGACCAGGTAGCCCAACATCCAGTAGTTTCGGAATTTAAGAGAATAGACCAGCGGAAGCCCGGCTAATAAAATAAGTCCCAGCAGAATATCTTTTACATCATCCACCGCGAGCCCCAAAATGGCCAATGCGGCAATGTATCCGCCAATGATGTAGTAGTTCACAGACAAACCTTCGCGGTACAAGACGACCAGAAAGGACGTAAAAACCAGCGCCGAACCGGCATCGGGTTGCATCATAATCAGAAGCATCGGCGCCAGCAATAGCCCCAATACATAAAGCTGCGATCGCGTATTCCGAAGATTGGTACTATAATGGCTCAAAAAAACAGACATCGCTAAGCAGGTTCCGAATTTTGCAATTTCAGAGGGTTGAAATGAAAACCCGCCAAAGCTGAACCAAGAGGTCGCGCCTTTAATTTCTTTGCCGGCGAAAAGCACTAAGAGCAAAAGAAAGATGGAAATACCATAGATAGGGTAGGCAAATGTTTGCCAGAACTTCCAGTCAATCAACAGGATAAAAGCAAAAATAAAAAAAGAAATGCCAACCCATATCGTCTGTTTTCCGATAGAGGAGGTAAAAAAATTGGCAGTGCCCCCTTCATAGCCTTCGCCAAAACTAACCGTGTAAACCATCAACCAGCCTACTGCAATCAGGCTGATGAAGATGGAAAAGGTAATGATATCTAAATTGCCTAAAGGCGATGCGTGATTTCTCTGCATGTGCAAATCATGTTAGGTTCGGTACAAAGCCCGACCAGCGTGCAAATTTAGGGATAATATCCAGTAATTTTTCTTAAGGATCAATAAGATGACATACCTTTGCAGCTTCAAAAATCACATCGCTATTTTCCTTTATCATTATAGCTATTGATAATAAAATACTTATCCCATGAAAGTATTGAAATTCGGAGGATCTTCTGTTGCCAAACCTGAGCGCATCAAAGGGGTTGTGGAAATTCTGAAGACGTATTACAGCCGTGGCGACCGGTTCACCGTGGTCTTTTCTGCATTTGGTGGCGTCACCGATTCCTTGATTGACATGAGTTCCCTCGCGGCTAAAGGAGATGAATCCTACACCAAAATTTTGGCCGATTTTTGCCAGCGACACGTGGACGCCGCAACCGCGTTGCTAAAAGGAGAATGGCTTCAACAGGTAATTCCTGAGTTGGAGAACAACAACGAAGTTTTGAAAAATCTCCTTTACGGCATCTTTCTCGTCCGGGAGGCTTCGCCCAGAACGCTCGATTACGTACTCAGTTTCGGAGAACGGAGTTCCGCTTTCATCATCGCTTATGCCCTGAAACAGGCCGGAATTGATGCCAGCTACCTCGATGCCCGGAAAGTAATCAAAACAGGCAGTGGTTTCGGGTCTGCAAAAGTAGATTTTGAACTCAGCTACGAAAAAATAAAAGAATATTATGTACAAAATCCTGAAATTCAAATTGTTACAGGGTTTATTGGGTCCAACAAAGGCGGTTTAACAACCACCCTGGGTCGCGGAGGGTCGGATTATACTGCCGCATTGCTTGCCGCAGGGCTTAATGCCGAAAGCATTGAAATTTGGACTGATGTAGATGGCGTGCTAACGGCTGACCCCCGGAAAGTTAAAAAAGCATTTACGATCCCGACAATGACTTATGCGGAAGCGATGGAAATGTCTCATTTTGGGGCAAAAGTCATCTACCCGCCTACGTTGCAACCCGCTCTGCTTAAAAAAATTCCGTTGTACATTAAAAACACTTTCAACCCGGAATTTGAGGGAACTTACATTTCTGAGGAGCGCGGAGAAACGGATCAAATCATTACCGGCATTTCTTCCATCAGCAATATCTCTTTGTTAACGCTCCAGGGCGGCGGGCTTTTTGGGGTGCCGGGCACAGCGGGCCGGTTGTTCAATGCGCTGGCGCAAGGCGGAATCAATATCATTCTGATTACTCAGGGGTCTTCCGAGCATTCCATTTCTTTTGCTGTACAACCGCAATCAGCGAAAGCTGCCAAAAAATTAGTAGACCGGGAGTTTGAGTACGAGATGCGTACCGGCTTGATTGAACCGGTAAAACACGAAGATGACCTCGCCGTCGTTGCTGTGATTGGCGAAAACATGCGCTATCAACCGGGCATTGCAGGCCGGCTATTCCAGGCGCTGGGCAAAAACGGGATTAATATTGTGGCCATTGCGCAAGGGTCTTCGGAGTTAAATATTTCAATCGCGATCCCGAAAGAAGACGAGGCAAAAGCACTGAATGCGCTGCACGAAGCCTTCTTCCTGTCTGATAATCAAGTACTTAACCTGTTTATCGTGGGCGCCGGCCTGATTGGTGGCACTTTGCTGCGTCAAATTCAGGAACAAGCTGCTTTCCTGAAAGAAAAACGCGCTTTAGAGGTCAAGGTCATTGGATTGGCCAATAGCCAAAAAATGGTCTTTGATGAAACCGGAATTGACCTTTCCAATTGGAAAGCACTGCTACGCGAATCGGAAACTCCGATGAGCATGAGCGCGTATGTAGACCAGATGAAATCGCTTAATCTTTCCAACAGCATTTTTGTAGACAATACTGCCAGTGAAAAAGTGGCGAAGTACTACGAGAGTATTCTTGGCGCCAGCATTTCCATTTCTACTCCCAATAAAGTCGCTGCTTCTGCTTCCTACCTGCAGTATGAGCGGGTCAAACACCTTGCCGATAAACGAGGCGTGTTATTCCTGTACGAAACCAATGTTGGCGCGGGGCTGCCGGTCATTTCAACGCTGAATGACCTGATGGTAAGCGGCGACCGCATTCTGAAAATTGAAGGTGTGCTTTCGGGTTCCCTATCTTATATATTTAATGCTTTTCAGGCTGGAACACCATTCAGCTTAGCCGTTGCTCAGGCGCGGGACTTGGGCTATACGGAACCCGATCCCCGGGTTGATCTCAACGGACTTGACGTTCGGCGCAAGTTGCTCATTTTAGCAAGAGAAGCTGGCGCTGTCATAGAAATGGAAGAAATTGAAATCCATAGTTTTCTCCCGGAGGTCTGTCAACAGGCAAAAACGGTAGATGCTTTTATGAAAACCCTTATTGAAACGGAAAGCTATTTCGATGATTTGCGCAAGACAGCGGAAGCATCCGGCAAAGCACTACGAATCGTAGCCAAATTAGAAAATGGTAAAGCAACCATCGGCCTCGAAGCATTCGATGCAAAACATCCTTTTTATATGTTGAGCGGGAGCGATAACATGATTGTTTTTACAACGGAAAGGTATAAAGACCGCCCATTGGTTGTGCAAGGCCCTGGTGCTGGCGCGGAAGTGACGGCAGCGGGTATTTTTGCAGAAATCATTAAAATTGGCCATTTCCTTTCCTGATTTTTTGAAAAAGAGTAGTATGAATCCTGGAATCAAAGTATTTGCCCCGGCTTCTGTGGCCAATGTGGCTTGTGGGTTTGACATCCTGGGCTTTGCATTGGAGCGACCCGGCGACGAAATCATTGCCCGGTTTAGTGATACGCCTGGTTTACAGATCACCAAAATCACCGGCGCATCGGGAAAACTTCCGTACGACATTCTAAAAAATACAGCCGGCTTTGCTGCGTATAAACTTTTGGAGCATCTGGGCGAAACATCCCGGGGGATAGAATTTGAGATTCATAAAAAAATGCCTTTCGGCAGCGGACTTGGTTCCAGCGCCGCCAGTGCAGTGGCCGGAGTGATGGCTGTGAATGAATTATTGAACCGTCCCCTTACCAAAAGGGAATTGCTTCCGTTCGCTGTTCTGGGCGAGCAAATCGCCGACGGGGCCTATCACGCAGATAATGTGGCGCCCTCTTTGTTGGGCGGGATGATTTTGATCCGAAACAACAACGAATTAGATGCCCATCGCCTGCACGTACCCAAAGGTTTGTATGCTACGGTAATTTATCCGGCAGTTGAAGTTTTGACCAAAGACGCCCGTAGCATTTTATCCAATTCGGTGACGTTAAAACAACACATCGAACAAAGCGGGAATCTGGGCGGGTTGCTTGTAGGGTTGTTCAATGGCGATTTAGATTTGATTGGCCGGTCTTTGAAGGACGGCATTATTGAACCGCAACGCGCGAAACTGATTCCCCATTTCTACGAAGTCCAGGAGGCCGCGATGAAAGAAGGTGCTTTAGGATGCAGCATTTCGGGAGCAGGTCCGTCAATTTTTGCCTTATGCGCCAATAGCTTGATTGCAGAAAATGCCGGTCGTGAAATGAAAGCTGTTTTCGACCGTGCAAAAATTGAAAACCAATTGTTCATTGGCCCCATCAATCAGGAAGGCGCTGTAAAACTGTAAAAGGTAATGAAACTGTATAGTACGAACAATCGCAACCATTTCGTCTCTTTGAAAGAAGCGGTCTTCAAAGGGTTGCCGGAAGACAAGGGGTTGTACATGCCCGAAAAAATACCGGTTCTCCCAAAGGAGTTTATTCAACATTTGACGGAATATTCCTTTCCGGAAATAGGGTTTGAAATCGCCAAAAACCTTTTTGAAGACGCTATCCCTTTACCGGATTTGCGAAAAATCATTGAAAACTCCATCACTTTTCCAGCTCCGCTTGTAGCCTTAGATGAGCAAAAATTCATGCTTGAATTGTTTCATGGACCATCTTTAGCCTTCAAGGATTTTGGTGCGCGGTTCATGGCTCAACTCATGGGGTATCTGAACCAGGGAGAGGATAAAGAACTGGTCATCTTAGTTGCAACTTCCGGAGACACCGGCGGAGCTGTTGCTGCGGGTTTTTATCAAACGCCCGGGATTCGGGTCGTCATTCTTTACCCTTCCGGAAAAGTTAGCCCACTTCAGGAAAAGCAATTAACGACTTTAGGCGATAATATTACCGCTCTTGAAATTGCCGGAACATTCGACGACTGCCAGGATTTGGTCAAAAAAGCTTTTTTGGATGAGACGATTAATACCCGGTTTCGGTTAGGATCCGCTAATTCGATCAACATTGCCCGGTTAATCCCGCAGTCTTTTTATTACTTTGAGGCTTACCGACAAGTACAAGAATTAAAAAACACGATTAATCCTAAAGTGGTTTTCAGTGTTCCAAGCGGCAATTTTGGCAATCTTACTGCTGGTATTATTGCGCATAAAATGGGACTCCCCGTGGAACATTTCATCGCTGCAACCAATGCAAACGACATCGTGCCAAAGTACATTGAGACCGGCAGTTATGCTCCAAGACCTTCGGTTAGAACGCTCTCGAATGCAATGGATGTCGGGAATCCTTCTAACTTTTCAAGACTCTTGGACATCTTTGCCGAAAGTGCTTTATCAAACGAAGAACGTTCCACGTGGAACAATATGCGTGGGCAACTATCCGGATTTGCCTTTAATGACGAACAAACAAAACAGGCCGTTATTGAGATTTTCCACAACTACAACTACATCGCTGACCCTCATGCGGCAGTAGGATATTTAGCGCTGGTCGAATATTTCAAAAAACAAGGTGCCGAAAACACCGCCGGAATTATCCTTGAAACGGCCCATCCTTCAAAATTCAAGGAAGATATGGACGAAATATTGGGGCAAGAAGTGCCTGTTCCGGAGCGCTTAGCTGTGCTTACCCATCGAAAAAAGGAAGCAACTTTGCTGAACCATACCTACCCTGCCTTTAAATCTTGGTTGATCGAAACGTTGTAAATGTTCCACGTGGAACATTTGTAACAAATATGGAATTTGCCGGGGGATTTTTCATCCCCCAACTCATCCCTTCAATCGCTTATTTTGGTAACTTTATTTATCTGAAAGCAATCCAACGTTGCTTCGGCTCCACATTTTTTTTCAAAATGCGACTGTCATGAAAAAACGCAATTACCTCCTTTTTTGGTCTTCGGTAAGTATTGTCTTTTTTGCTTTAGGCGTTCCGCCGGCAACCGCCCAGGAAAAACAAGACAAGTTTGCCCAGATGTACGACCTCTTGCCTACGCCCAATACCTACCGCACCGCGTCCGGAAGTCCGGGACACGAGTATTGGCAACAGCAAGCCGACTATGTAATGAACATCGAATTGGACGATGAAAAGCAACGCCTATACGGTACTGAAACCATTACATACCACAACAATTCACCGGATCACTTGGAATATTTGTGGCTCCAATTAGATCAAAATATTTTTGACAAAGAATCGGATACGTATAAAACGAGTACGAGTACGACGATTAAAGAACGGATGAGCTTGCAAGACCTGAAAGGGCTGACACCAACATTTGACGGAGGCAATAAAATTGAGTTCGTCAAAGACGCTGCGGGCAAAATCCTTCCTTACACCATCGTAAAAACAATGATGCGGGTAGACCTTCCTAAGCCTCTGAAGCCGAAAGAAAAATTTACTTTTCAAATAAAGTGGTGGCAAAATATCAACAACCGAATGGAAGTTGGAGGTAGGTCTGGCTATGAATTTTTTGCCGGCGACGGCAATTACCTCTACACTATTGCCCAGTTTTTTCCCCGGATGTGTGTGTACAGCGACGATGAGGGATGGCAAAACAAGCAATTCCTTGGACGTGGAGAATTCACTTTGCCATTTGGAAACTATGAAGTCAGCGTCACAGTTCCTTCCGATCATTTAGTCTCAGCCAGCGGGGTTTTGCAAAATACAAAAGAAGTACTCGACGCCAACCAGTTCAAACGCTTTGAACAGGCCAAATTAGAGCGCAAAACGCCGGTCGTCATTGCGACTCAAGCAGAAGCTATTGAGCGGGAAAAAGCAAAGTCGAAAGCAAAAAAGACCTGGAAGTTTAAAGCAGACAATGTTCGGGATTTTGCGTTTGCCAGTTCCCGGAAATTTATCTGGGATGCCATGGGTGTTGAAATGAGCGACGGAAGCGTAGTGATGGCCATGTCCATGTACCCGAAAGAAGGCAATCCGCTTTGGGGGCAGTATTCGACCAAAGTTACCGCCCACACCCTGAAATGGTATTCGCACTACACCTTCGACTATCCTTATCCGGTGGCCTGGTCGGTACACACCGATCGCATTGGAATGGAATACCCCATGATCTGTTTCAACGGCGGGCGCCCTGAACCTGATGGTACTTATTCTGAACGGACCAAATATGCCATGCTCAGCGTCATTATTCACGAGGTGGGTCACAACTATTTCCCAATGATCGTTAATTCTGATGAGCGGCAGTGGACCTGGATGGACGAAGGTTTGAATACATTTATGCAATACCTTACCGAGCAACAATGGGAACGCGACTATCCTTCTTCGCGCGGACCCGCAGACAAAATTGTGGATTACATGATTGCAGATAAATCGGTTGTGAACCCGATCATGACCAATTCAGAGCAAGTTGCGCAGTTGGGCAATAATGCCTACGCCAAACCGGCAACCGCTTTGAATATTTTAAGAGAAACGGTCATGGGCAGGGAGTTGTTTGATTTCGCATTTAAAACTTATTCCAATCGCTGGAAATTCAAGCACCCATCTCCACCTGATTTTTTCCGGACAATGGAAGAAGCTTCTGGTGTTGACTTAGACTGGTTTTGGCGTGGTTGGTTTTACACAACCGAACACGTTGATATCGCTATTGACGACGTTAAGGCATTCCGGATCAATTCCAGAAATCCGGAGACGGAAAATGCAATCGCTCGTCAGGAAAAAGCCAGTGCGCCTAAAAATATTAGCGCAATTCGGAATGAATCCATCGAAAAGACCCAGGAAGAGATTGACCCCAGTCTAAAAGATTTTTACACAAATTTCGACCCTTTGGCCATTTCCGTATTGGACAAAGAAGAGTATACCCGATATTACAATGGCTTGAGTGTGGAAGAAAAAGCGCTTTTGACTTCCGGGAAATATTATTACGAAATCGCACTTAGCAATAAAGGCGGATTGGTGATGCCTTTAATCCTTTTATTTGAGTTTGCGGATGGAACAACTCAGGAGCACCGTATCCCCGCAGAGATATGGAGGATGAATAACGAAAAAATATCCAAAGTGTTTGTCGTAGAGCAGGAAATTACCCGAATCATCGTGGATCCTTATCTCGAAACTTCGGATGTGGATACGGAGAACAATTATTTCCCGCAAAAGAAACAAATCAACCGGTTTGATCTGTTCCGGCAAAGAGGGAGCGGCGTATCCGAGGAAAATCCAATGCAGCGCGATAAACGGCTCAAGCAAAAAGAAGGGAGTAATTGATTGATCTTGCTTAACTTTGCACCGTTTTTAAGCAGAGAAGTAGTCGTCTGATTTTCAGGCGCTGCTTCTCTGCTCATACTACTTGTTGCATACATTTAAGTCAATGACAATCAATTAAATGGACTATAAAAACCCTCACTTAGTCGTTGAAAGCGACAAAATAGAACCAGGTAGTGTGACCTGGAAAAGCCCTTCCAATCTTGCCATTATCAAATATTGGGGAAAGCATGGCCTCCAACTCCCGCGCAACCCATCCATCAGCCTGACTTTGGATCATGCACACACGCAAACCAAATTAGCCTACGAACCCAGATCAGATTCGAAGCCCGAAATCATACTCGAACTTTTTTTAGATGGCGAACCAAACGCCGCCTTTGCACAAAAAGTGAAAGGGTTCTTAGAAAGCATTGTGGATATTTATCCTTTCCTGCGCCAATTGTCTTTTAAGATAGATACGTCCAATTCATTTCCCCATTCTGCCGGCATTGCTTCTTCTGCCTCGGGGATGAGCGCACTTGCGCTTTGCCTTTGCTCTTTGGAACGCCGGTTTTTCTCCACTTTAAAAAATGAAGTGGACTTTTTGCAAAAAGCGTCTTACCTCGCCCGTCTGGGATCGGGCAGTGCTTGTCGTTCTGTTTATCCGTATATGGCAGCCTGGGGAGAAAGCACGTTGATCGAACATTCTTCTGACCTTTACGCCGTTCCATTCCAGCAGTCAATGCACGAAGTTTTTCGGACGTATCACGATGATATCCTCATTGTAAGCAAAGAAGAAAAGAGCGTGTCCAGTCGGATTGGGCACGAACTCATGGAGAACAACCCTTATGCTGCCAATCGCTATCAGCAGGCTAAGCACAGATTGCACTTATTAGTAGATGCGTTGAAAGATGGCGACGTGGAAACCTTTGGGCAAATTGCGGAAAACGAAGCCCTGACTTTGCATGCCCTGATGATGACTTCTCATCCTTCTTACGTCTTAATGAAACCAAACTCCCTGTTGCTAATTGAAAAAGTAAGGGCTTATCGGGAAACGAGTGGCCAACCGCTTTTTTTCAGCTTAGATGCCGGGCCTAATTTGCACTTGTTGTATCCCCACTCGATTGCTTCCGACGTAAAAGCGTTTATCAATAAGGAGTTGTTGCAATACTGTGTAAATAAGCAATGCATCCAAGACCAGGCAGGCGCCGGGCCAAAAGAAATCAAAGCCGGGAATTCCTGGTTTTCATTATTCAAAAAGAAATAACATGTATCGTTTGCTTCTCCTGATAAATTTGGTCCTCCTGGCCACCTCCCTGCCGGGTTGCGCACAAAAAAATATCCCCATGGGCAAGCCGACCTGCGTCAATCCGGAATTTGATAAGACAATTGCTGACATGTTGAGTTTTTCAACCCCACTGATTAGTGTAGATGCATTGAAAAATATTCAGGATGAGGTTGTTATCTTTGACGCTCGAAAACGGGAAGAGTTCGAGGTCAGTCACCTAAAAGGTGCCAGGTATATCGGGTACGACGACTTTGACGAAGCCCGCATAGCCGATATTCCCAAAGATGCCAAAATTGTCGTTTATTGCTCAATTGGATACCGGAGCGAAAAAATTGGCAATAAACTGCAGCAACTCGGTTATAGCAAGGTGTATAATTTGTATGGCAGTTTATTTGAATGGGTCAATCGGGGGTTTGAGGTTTACGATACAAGTGGGAAGCCGGTCAAAAAAGTACACGGCTACAACGAAAAGTGGAGCAAATGGGTGGACAATCCGGCGTATGAAAAAGTTTGGTAATTTCCTTTACTGATTTGATAATCAAATTTTTTTGAATATGGATTTATTTGAAAAATACCGCAACAACAAAGGCCCTTTGGGGAAATATTCGGAGATGGCCCACGGCTACTATGCATTCCCGAAATTGGAAGGACCGCTGGGAAATAAAATGACATTCCGAGGCAAAGAAATGATCGTCTGGAGCCTGAACAACTACCTCGGATTGGCCAACCACCCCGAAGTACGCAAAGCAGATGCCGACGCGGCAGCTCAATGGGGATTAGCTTATCCCATGGGCGCTCGGATGATGTCGGGAGAAACCAATTTTCATGAGCAATTGGAGCGTGAACTGTCTGAATTTGTCAAAAAAGAAGACACCATGCTCCTGAACTACGGCTACCAGGGCATCATGTCTGTCATTGACGCGCTGCTCACCCGTCACGACGTTGTAGTGTATGACAAGGATAATCACGCCTGTATTTACGATGGTATCCGGATGCATATTGGCGAGCGCTTCGCTTTTGAACACAACGATATCGAAAGTTTCAAAAAGCAAATTGCCAAAGCGGCTGTTTTTGCTGAAAAAAGCGGTGGCGGCATCCTCGTTGTCACCGAAGGCGTATTCGGTATGCGTGGCGAGCAAGGCATTTTAAAAGAAATTGCCGAATTAAAAGAACAGTATAACTTCCGTTTGTTGGTGGACGACGCGCACGGCTTTGGTACCCAAGGCGTTACCGGTGCAGGCACTGGCGAAGAGCAGGGCATTCAGGATAAAATTGACCTTTACTTCAGCACCTTTGCCAAGTCTATGGCCAGTATCGGCGCCTTTGTTTCCGGCGACCGGGACATTCTGACCTACCTGCGCTACAGCACACGCTCGCAAATCTTTGCCAAGTCAATTCCACTGCCGATCGTAATCGGAAACATCAAGCGATTGGAACTGTTGCGTACCCAACCGGAGCTGAAAGCAAAACTTTGGGAAAACGTCAACCTGCTCCAAAGCGGTCTGCGCGCCAAAGGGTTCAACCTTGGCATCACCAACAGTTGTGTAACGCCGGTACAAATGAACGGCACGGTAGAAGAAGCGACTGAATTGGTAAAAGACCTCCGCGAAAACTTTAGCATCTTCTGTTCGGTGGTCATCTATCCGGTTGTACCCAAGGGCACCATCATTTTGCGCCTGATTCCGACCGCAGCACATACGAAAGAAGACATTGACAAAACCATCGAAGCTTTTGGTGCGATCTCCGGAAAATTAGCCGCCGGGCATTATCAAAAAGCTGCTGAGGCGGTGGTGTAATTCGGGTTAACCTGTTCTGAAAGATGGAGCCGGTCTTGGATGCGTATGATGCATTCAAGACCGGCTTTTTGTATCAGGGAGGAGATTGTCAGCAAGGCTTTGCATAGAGAGCTTGATTTTTCATTCAATGAATAATCCTGATTATCAATTACTTAAAAAGGTGTAAGAAAAAAAAGACACCGACCGGCTATAAAAAGATAAAAAACTCTTTTTATTTTAAATGAAGCCTTTATCTTTGCATCGTAAAGCAACGAACCAAGGACGGAGGCGAACAACTCTACCCTTCGATGCGGAAAAAGTGTTTACCTGTCAGACGGACAAGTTAATGTTAACGGATAGGGCATAAAGCAAAAATGCAAGCTTTTACTTTTACACAGAAACCAATAACCTATGTTTTCAAAATCATGTGAATATGCGATCAAGGCAATGATTTTTGTGGCGCAGAAATCAAAGGATCGAGCACGTGTTAGTGTGAAAGACATTGCAAAGAGTACCGATGCCCCAGAGCATTTTATTGCAAAAATAATGCAGGAGCTGGGGCGTAAAAGGTTGGTTCATTCCGTGAAAGGGCCAAATGGCGGCTTTTATGTGGACGAAGAGGATTTAAAAAATTCAATTTCTGACATTGTTAAAGCGATGGATGGAGATAAAATATACAGCGATTGTGTATTGGGATTAAAGGCTTGTTCGGAAAAAAATCCCTGTCCGGTGCATTTTGAATACAAGGAAATCAAAAAGAACCTGATCAAGATGATTGAAAACAACACATTAGGGACTTTCAATGAAAAATTGGATTCCGGAAAATTTTTCCTGCGAAACCAGTAACTTTTTTTTGAATTAAAAAAGATAAAAAGGTATTAAACTGCTTGTATCTTCAATAGCTCCGTTGCAAAGCCAGAGAAGCCAGTTAAATCTCCATAAAACCAATAATCACTGACATTTGCAGAACAATGCGTAACGCGAATACCATCTTATCCTGTTATCACTGCGGCAATCAAGTGCCCGATCAATCTATCGCGATAGCCGATAAACACTTCTGCTGCACGGGATGTAAAACGGTATATGAAATACTCAACGACTACCACTTATGTACTTATTATGATTTAAACGAGAAGCCGGGATTGGCCCAAAACAAGGTTTCCCGGAAGGAGAAATACGCTTTTCTGGACAACGCGGATATTGAAAAAAAACTCATCCATTTCTCCAATCAGCACCAAAGCCATGTAACGTTTTATCTCCCACAAATCCATTGCAGCAGTTGTTTGTGGTTGCTGGAAAATATCCATAAGGTCAACGATGGCATTATTACTTCCAGGGTCAATTTTCCTAAAAAGGAGGTTTTTATTGTTTTTGACCATCAGGCTACTTCTTTGAGAAAAGTAGTTGAAACCCTTGATGGAATTGGTTACGAGCCGCATTTGAGTTTAAATGAAATCTCCTCAAAAGCCGGAAGCAAAACCGACCGGACGCGCTGGTACAAGATCGGCGTTGCTGGCTTCTGTTTCAGCAATATTATGATGATGAGTTTTGCAGATTATTTTGCGGTTTCCAATACAGTAGACCCCAAAGTAGCTTTCCTGTTGCAAACTATTATCGTTTTGTTGTCGTTACCGGTCTTGTTTTATTCAGCTACCGAATTTTTTGTTTCTGCCTGGAATGGTCTTAAAAACAAATACCTCAATATAGATTTACCAGTTGCTTTAGCCTTGGCGATTACATTCCTCAGAAGCCTGTTTGAAATATTCAGCGGCTCCGGCAGCGGGTATTTAGACAGCATGAGTGGTATTGTCTTTTTTATGTTGATTGGAAGATGGCTACAGGCGCGAACCTACCAAACTATTGCTTTTGACCGGGATTACAAATCATTTTTTCCTATCGCCCTCAATGTTGTAAAAGACGACCGCATCACACCTACGGAAATTTCAAAAGTTAAAGAAAATGACCTTATTCAAATTTACTCCAACGAAATTATTCCGGTAGACGCTATTTTATCTAAAGGAAATGCGAAAATAGATTACAGTTTTGTAAGCGGCGAAAGCCTTCCTGTGCAGGTAAATATTGGAGAAATAATTTATGCCGGAGGAAAACAATTAGAAGGATTATTGGAATTAATTGTCGTTAAAGAAGTTTCTCAAAGTTATTTAACCAATTTATGGAACAACCCGGTATTTACCAAAAAAGAACCAATTAAAAAAAGCACTTACGATACCATTGGAAAGTATTTCACCTACGTGGTGCTGGCACTGGGGTTTGGCGCCGGATTGTATTGGTACGGCAGAGGAGAAGTAACCCTGATGTGGAATGCCATTACCACGGTTTTAATTGTCGCCTGTCCATGCGCGTTGTTGCTTTCTGAAAATTATACCAATGGGAATATCCTCAGAATATTCGGGTTAAATAAATTCTACCTGAGGTCTCCAGAAATGATCGAACGGCTTTCAAAAATCAATCATATTGTATTGGATAAAACCGGCACTATCACGCAAACAAACGGCGCCAATGTCCGATACACCGGCAAAGTATTGTCGAAAGAATTTAGACGGATCATCGCCTCGCTGCTCAATCAGTCTTCACACCCCGCCAGTAAGCTGGCTGCCGGGTTTCTAAATGAAAAAAAATTATCAAAAGTTGTTCATTATAAAGAGATTGAGGGGCAGGGTATAGAAGGCTGGGTGGAAGAACACCACATCAAACTGGGATCTCCGGCATTCATCGGTGGCGCGTACCATCCCGAAAAGCCCGGAACCAAAGTGGTCGTCTTTATTGATGGCGAAATTGTGGGTGAATTTATTATTTCCAATAAATATCGTTTTGGGGTAACCAAGCTGATTCAATCCCTGAAAAAGAAATACTCCCTGTCGCTTATATCGGGAGATAATGATACCGAGTTGCAAAATATTGAAGATTTATTGGGAAAAGACAGCGAAGTGCTTTTCAACCAAAGTCCGCAGGAAAAATTGGAATACATCAGCCAGTTGCAACGCAAACACGACCGTCAGGTCATGATGATCGGAGACGGATTGAATGACGCGGGCGCCTTGAAACAGAGCAATTTAGGGATTGCGGTTGTGGATGCCGGCAATAATTTTACGCCCTCTTCCGACGGCATTATTGAAGCCTCAAAATTATCCCAATTAGACGCATTTATACAATATGCAATAACCGGGAAAAAGATCGTCTTATTCACGTTTGCAATTTCGGCAATTTATAACGTCATCGGCTTGTATTTTGCCATTCAGGGCATTTTATCCCCGGTCATTGCCGCTATCCTGATGCCTTGCAGCTCCATAACTATCATCTTACTGACGTATGGCTTAACCGAATGGGCGGCTGAACGTCATGGAATAAAGGAATTGCATAATCAACCATTTCCTAACCCTGATTAATTCAACGCTATGAGTGTCCTCATCATATTATTAATTGTAAGCATCTGCATATCAGGCGGTTTTTTAGTCGCTTTTTTATGGAGCGTCAAAGACGGGCAATTTGATGACGACCAAAGCCCGGCACAACGGATTTTATTTGATCAAAAAACTAACAAAAAGTAACTCTGCTATGAGTTTGGAGAAATTTTATTACGATAACAAAATCCCTAAATTATTTGCGATAGCATGTATATTTTGGGGTGTCGTGGGAATGCTTTTGGGCGTAATAGCGGCTTTTCAATTGGCATTTCCCATAGTTAATTTAAGTGAATATTTCCCGCATTTAGCATTCGGGAGACTTCGTCCGGTTCACACCAACGCAGTCATCTTTGCTTTTGTGGGCAACGGGATATTTACTGCGGTGTATTATTCCCTTCCACGGCTCGTCAAAACGCCCATGTGGAATAATACGCTAAGCAAAATTCACTTTTGGGGTTGGCAGTTTATCATTGTTTGCGCTGCGGTTACTTTATTGATGGGTTTCACCACCGGTAAGGAATACGCAGAGCTGGAATGGCCGATTGACATCCTGATTACCTTAGTTTGGGTAGTTTTTGGGGTCAATATGTTTGGCACTATTCTCACCAGAAGAGAAAGGCACCTTTATGTAGCCATTTGGTTTTTCATTGCCTCCTGGGTAACGGTTGCCATGTTGCACATCGTCAATTCTATGGAGCTCCCCGTTTCATTCATGAAAAGCTACTCCATGTATGCAGGCGTTCAGGATGCGCTTGTGCAATGGTGGTACGGCCATAATGCGGTGGCGTTCTTTCTCACCACTCCGTATCTGGGGCTGATGTATTACTTCCTGCCCAAAGCAGCAGGTCGGCCGGTTTATTCTTACCGCCTGAGTATCGTCCACTTCTGGAGTTTAATTTTCCTGTACATCTGGGCCGGCCCTCACCACTTGCTGTACACAGCACTCCCAGACTGGGCGCAATCTTTGGGAACGGTGTTTTCCATCATGTTGATTTTGCCGAGTTGGGGCGGGATGCTGAATGGCTTGTTCACGTTGCGGGGCGCCTGGGATAAGGTACGGGAAGATCCGGTTTTGAAATTCTTCGTCGTGGCCGTTACGGCGTATGGTATGAGTACGTTTGAGGGCCCCATGATGTCCTTGAAAAATGTCAATGCTATTTCGCATTACAGCGACTGGACAGTAGCGCACGTGCATATCGGCGCATTGGGCTGGAACGGATTTTTGACCTTCGGTATGATGTACTGGTTGATTCCCAGATTATTCAGTACCAAACTGTATTCCGTAAAATTAGCAGCTACCCATTTTTGGGTCGGAACGCTCGGGATTATTCTGTATGCGATACCGATGTACTGGAGCGCATTTCGCTCGTACTTCATGATGAAAGCGTTCACGCCGGAAGGGCAATTGCAATACCAGTTTATAGATGTAGTGCAAACCGTTGTTCCGTTCTACATCATCAGAGCCATCGGGGGCACCATCTACTTAGCCGGGGTCATCATCATGGTTTACAACTTGATCAAAACCGCAAAAGCAGGGACTTTTTTAGCAAAAGAAGAAGCGGAAGCGGCGCCATTGGTGAAGGAATACCACGCTCCGTCCAACTCGTTCTGGCATAGTATTATTGAAAGAAAACCCCTTTTGTTGCTGACGCTGAGTTTAGTGGTAGTAGGCATCGGCGGTCTGGTTGAGTTGGTTCCCACGTTCTTAGTAAAAGAAAATATTCCGACGATTTCGTCTGTCAAACCTTACACCCCGCTTGAATTGCAGGGAAGGGATATTTACATCCGGGAAGGCTGTTACAACTGTCATTCTCAGATGATCCGCCCCTTCCGGTACGAAGTAAAGCGGTACGGGGAATATTCCAAAGCCGGCGAATTTGTCTACGATCACCCATTCCAGTGGGGGAGCAAAAGAACGGGGCCGGATTTGGCGAGAATCGGGGGCAAATACGGCGATAGCTGGCACTTCAACCACATGCTTGATCCTACTTCCATGGCGCCCGGATCCATTATGCCTCCTTACCCTTCGCTGTTTGAAAAAGACATTGATAAAGGCAGCACGAACTCTAAAATTCACGCTATGCGAAACTTGGGAGTTCCCTATCCGGAGGGATATGAAGCCATTGCAAATGACGATCTGGACAAACAAGCCCAGGGGATTGCGAATGGATTAAAAGAGAACAAAATTGAAATCATGGCCGACAAGGAGATCATTGCCATCATTGCTTATTTGCAAAGATTGGGCAAGGACATCAAGTTGGAAGGTCAAAAAAAATAACTCAAGATGAAATTCTCAACCTATCTGGAGCAAATAACGGGCGTGAGCATCTACCCCATTATTTCCTTGCTCACTTTCGTGGTCTTTTTTGTCCTTGTGACCTATTGGGTTTACAGTATTGATAAAAATGAAATCAAAAGGATTGAAAACTTTCCTTTGGATGACAACTAAAATAATAATGCCATGCTTGAATTAAATACTGTTTTGCTGATTATTGCGGTGGTTTTATTGCTGCCATTGTACATGACTGGGCAAACCTTGCTTTTGGCGGCAAAAGACCAGTTGAATAACAGCAAAAACAAAACGGATTTAAACAAAGGGCTCGGGGTGTTATTGCTCCTGATGTTCTGCTCACAACTTGTTTTTGCACAAACAACAGACGCAGCGGCTCCGGCCACTCCAGCCACTACAATGAACGGGTTTGACCTCTACACCTGGTTGTTAATGCTCGTGATTGTGGTGGAGGTGTTTTTGATCGGATTGTTTTCAAGGCTCACGTCCAACTTCTTCCGCTCTGCTTATACGCCGGTTAAAGAGGCCGGAGTCGCTGAAAAAAGCTGGTTCAGTCGCGTGTGGGATAGAATGAACCGGTTCAAGCCCCTCGAAGAAGAAAGTGGTATGGATACCGGCCACAACTACGATGGCATCCGGGAACTGGATAATATCACACCGCCCTGGTTTACTGCTGGTTTTCTCCTCACCATTTTATTTGCCGGCGTATATTTATGGAGGTATCACGTGAGTGAATCAGCGCCGTTGCAGATAGAGGAGTACGAAATCGCTATGGCTCAGGCAGATGCAGAAGATGCAGCCCGCTTATCTTCCCAGGCGAATAAAGTGGATGAAAACAGCGTTGTGATGTTGGGGCCTTCCGATATCGAACAGGGGAAAAAAATCTTTGGTGAAAAATGCGCGCCCTGCCACATGGCACACGGCGGCAGTATGGCCGGCGGCGTAGGCCCTAACCTTACAGACGACTATTGGATCAACGGTGGGTCTTTAAAAGCAATTTTCACGACCATTAAATACGGTCGGCCCGACAAAGGGATGATTTCGTGGAAAGACCAGCTTTCGCCCACGCAAATCGCGCAGGCAGCGAGCTTCATCAAGTCCATCAAAGGGAGCAATCCTCCAGGCGCGAAAGAACCTCAAGGCGATTTGTATGTAGAAGAAACAGCTACTGCAACTGCACCAGATTCTGTGACCGTAAATAAATAATCACACATTGAAAGAGGAAGATTTATTGCACGCAGAAACATTCAGAGACCGGGTTAGTTCGGTCTCTGAAACCGGGCGCCGGAACTGGGTTTATGCATTAAAGCCTTCCGGGAAATGGACGAATTACAGAAAGTACTTAGCCTGGCTTTATCTGGCGGTATTTTTCATCATGCCCTTTATCAAAGTGAATGACATGCCATTCATGATGATTAACCTTCCCGAAGGCAAATTCATCTTGTTCAGCAAAATCTTTTGGCCTCAGGATTTCTTTATTTTTGCAATAGGCATGATCACGTTCATCATCTTCATTGTTTTGTTTACGGTGATTTACGGAAGGTTGTTTTGCGGCTGGACTTGCCCCCAGACAGTTTTCATGGAATTTGTTTTCCGCCCCATTGAATGGCTGATTGAAGGCTCCCCGGCGCAGCAGAAAAAGTTGAACGCGGGGGAATGGAATACGAGAAAAATCTTAAAAAAAACCCTCAAGCATGGTTTATACCTGCTAATTTCTTTCGTCATTGCCCATACCTTTTTAGCTTATATTCTGGGAATTGACGAGTTGGTCAAGATCATCCGCGAGCCGCTTTCGGATCACGTTGGGATGCTGAGCGGGTTGGTGATTTTTACGCTCCTTTTTTATGCCGTTTTTGCGTTTGTCCGGGACATTGTCTGCACGACAATTTGCCCTTACGGACGCCTGCAAAGTGTCATGTTTGACAAAGACACGATGCAAGTCGCGTATGATTACCAAAGGGGCGAACCCCGGGGCAAATTCAAAAAAAATGTAGTAAGAACAGAAGGCGATTGTGTCAATTGCCTAAAATGCGTGCAGGTTTGCCCAACCGGAATTGACATCAGAGACGGCGTTCAGATGGAATGCGTGGGCTGCACCGCGTGTATTGATGCCTGCGACGAAGTTATGGATGCACTCCACTTCGAAAGAGGCCTGATCCGGTATGCTTCTGAAAATGAAATCAGTACTGGAAAACCGGCGCGCTTCAATACCAGGATGAAAGCGTATACGGGCTTATTGGGCGTTCTGCTGGTGGCTATGGTCTTTCTGGTGGCAACCCGAAAAACGGTGGATACTTACATTTCAAGGGTGAAAGGCCAACTTTATCAGGAAGTGGAAGGTGGAAAAATCAGCAACTTGTTCGATGCAAAAATCATCAACAAAACACGGGAAGAAATTCCGGTCACACTGAAATTAGAGGATATGGACGGCACGATCAAATTGGTTGGAAGCCAGCAAATTACCCTGAAAAAAGAAGCCATCAGCGAGGTCACGTTCTTTTTGGAAATACCAAAAGATCAAATCAAAAAACGCAGTTCGACGTTGCGGATAGGTGTCTATCAGGGGGATGAAAAAATTCAAACCGTGAAGACCAAATTTTTAGGACCATTCAAATAACGATCCATGAACTGGGGACATAAAATCACTTTTGTCATCATCACCTTCATCCTCGCCATGCTTACGATGGTTTATGTTGCCATGCAGCAGACCAATGAAATGGTGGACAAAAACTACTACGCACAGGAATTGAAATACCAAACCCTCATAGACGCTGCCCACAACCTCAACGCGGTTAGTACGGAACCTCTGGTATTACAGAATCCTGATGGCAGGGTCGCTGTGCAGATTCCTGCCGCCCTGCTTCCAGGTTTTAAAAATGGCAAGATTGAATTTCTCAGAAATGATGATCAGGATAAAGACATCAGCCTGGAATTTTCGCCGGATACCAACGGCGTATTCCTGATTAATCAGGCTAAGTTTTCGCCGGGATTGTACAAAGCGCGAATTGGCTGGGATAGCCAGGAAAAACAATATTACGAAGAGCAGGAAATCAATATAAAAGGATGAACGAAATCATCGTAGTGCTGCTTTCGGGGCTTTCCATCGGATTGATCGGAAGTATTCACTGCGTGGGTATGTGCGGGCCATTAGCTTTGTCTTTACCTGTTCATCATTTATCTGTGTTCAATAAAACGCTTGCGATCTCTTTTTACAATATTGGCCGCGCTGTGTCCTACGCAGCGATGGGCGTAATTTTCGGGTTACTGGGGCAGGGGTTTGCCCTTTTTAAAATCCAGCAATGGTTATCCATTGTTGCCGGGCTTTTGATTTTGGTCATTTTATTGAACAACCAATTCGGCAACCCGAAAATCAATGCCTTGAGCCGGTTCACCCAAACCATTAAAGCCAAACTGGGGCATTACCTGAAATCCGAGAAGACGCTATTTTCCTATTTCACAATTGGCGCCGTCAACGGCTTTTTGCCGTGCGGCTTGGTCTACGTGGCCATCGCGGCGGCATTAGCCACCGGAACCGTTGTAAAAAGCAGCCTCTTAATGTTTGCCTTTGGAATCGGCACCTTACCCTTAATGGCCCTGACGATGGCGTTTGGAAAATTTATTTCCGCCGGGCTTCGCATAAAATTGAATAAAATGATTCCGCACCTCACCATGGCCATTGCGGTGTTGCTCATTCTCAGGGGGTTAAACTTGGGCATTCCACTGGTAAGCCCGGCGTATCATCCGGGGGGAGGCGATCCTAATCCACCTGCGGTCATTCATTGTCATTGAGCATAGTAAACCTCACTGCAACACCACTTTCCGTGTCTGCCGGTCTTTCCCTGCGCCCGCTTGCACCACATACACCCCACGAGGCAAATGCCCCACAGCAAGCGTCGTTTGGAAGGCGGCATTTGGCGTACAGGATTCCACGGCTTTGTACACCACTTTCCCGGAAAGATCCACCAATTGAATAGGCAAAGTGCGGGTATTGGGTGCTTTGCAGCGCAGCGTCAACTGGTTTTGTCCTGGAATCGGAAAAACATCCACGGTTGCCCGTAATGCCGGTATTTCTTCGTTTGATACCGCGTCTTCCAATTTAAAATCCCAGATGCCGCGGCCATACGTGCCAAAGCGCACCGTATTCAGCTCTTCCACAAACTCCACCGACCAATAGGTTTGCGTGGGCGCACAATCGCCAAGCATGTCGTACCATTGATTTTCTTCCACCACATAAACATAAGCGCCGGATTCCGTCGCAGCAAAAATCAGGCTTTCGTCGCTGTTGGCAGCTAAGCCCAAAACTAAGGTTGACGGCAGTCCCGTAACAAGGGGTTCAAAATTTTCGCCGCCGTCGGTTGAGCGGAACACCGCCGGGTTGGAGTACCCGCTACCGGCTACGTAAACGGTATTTTCATCAAATTTGGAAACATACAACGCCTGGCCATAGAGATAGTGACCGGACGGAAAGAAGTTGAGCGACTGTTCCCACGTTTCACCTCCATCTTCTGAATGGAATACCCGACCGTTCGTGGTAGCTGCATACCAGCGAGCACTATTGGAAGGCGCAATGGCGATAGCGGAAACTTCTCCACCGCCGGATTCTGCTTTAAAATTAAAGTCGCCCTGACTTGGTATGATTTCGTCGCCGACAACCGTCATTTTGATGAGGTAAGAACCCGATCCGCCGTTTATATTTCCACCGGCCATATACGCTGCATTTTCAGCAGGGTCAGGGCTGCCCACCAAAGGCGGGATCCAAACCGATTCGTTGTCTGATTCCAGGTCATAGGAATGGGTCAATTGCCCCGATTGTGCATTAGCATAGCAGGTGGCCCAGCCGCCGGGATAAACCGTCCACAGCGATTGGCCGCCATTGGCAAAAACAATATGGCCGTAATCGCCGGAAATAACCTGATCAAAGCTCTCCGCTCCAGGCTCACCAATTTCAAATCCATCTGACAACTGAAAACCCTGATCCTGAGATCCGGCATAAACGTAAGAGGGATTGATCGGGTCAGTCCGAACACTGTAATATTGGCTTACGTTCAGGTTTGACAAGCCGATATTGAACTGGCTTTCCATATAATTCGGAGTGAAGGTAACGCCACCGTGGTTGCTAACTAATAAAAACGGTTGCCCGTCATCCGAGCCTATAAATTCTGCAAAGTGCATGATATCCGCGTGGATTTTACCTTCTACATTGTCGTAATATTCCCACCAGTTATTGGCTTTGTTCCACTCCACACCGGCATCGGTACTTACATAACATTCCACTTCGCCCATCAAAAGAACATCCGGATTGGACGGCAATACGTACATCCCAACCTCCCAGGGGTTTTCGGGCAATTCTCCTTTTTCAGTCCACGTCACAAGGTCTTCACTTTCGTAAACTTTGCGGGTACTGCCCGATCGGGTGTAGCAATAAAAGCGTTGTGCAACATCGCCCGTCCAGCCGACGAGGTTAGCCGGCGCACTGCCAAACTGGACAGCGCCCGTACTCAGCAAGGTAGTTTGATTGGTTTCCGGATTGTATCGAAAAAACTGTGCCCCGTTTTGGGCATTTTTTTGAACAAGGTATAAATCATTGGAATGGTGCGGGTTGCATAAAGCGAGCCGGCTGGATTCGTTGGTGGTAAAGGTTTTAACCTCGGCAAAACTTTCGCCCTGGTTGTTGGAACGATAAAGTTTGAAATTGCCGGAATGGGTAGATTTTGAGAAGACAAAAATGCTGTGATCCTCATTTCCAAAAACCAGCGGATTGTGGCAATTGCCTCCGCCATCGTTGTGGAAAATTCCGGCGGAAGCATTCCAGGTTTGGCCATCGTCGTTGGAATAGTGCGGTTTGCGGTTGCTGAAAGCCAATAATCTCCGGCCATCATTGTAGGGGATGAATGCTAACAAGCCGTCGTTAAACTGTAAATCCTGGTTGACTACCGACCAACTCTGTCCGTAGCGATCGCTGTTCCAAAGGGTTCCACCTGCCGAAATCGCCCAGAGTTGGTCTGCTGCCGGATCATAAGTAATGTCTAAGACACTACCGGCCTGGTCAATACTGCCTCGTTCAGTCCAACGACCGGTAAGTTGTCCGTTCGCCAGTGTTTCTATTTCGCCACAGGACCCGTTTCTAAATCCGATAGCTTCAGTCCGCCTTTGGTGACGCGCCATTTGATTTTGCCATTCGAGGGTTCTCCAATTGACGCCGGGCGCAGCCTGGTGCATCAACTCCAACCAGGCGCCGCGCTTGTCTGCGTTTTCACCTTCTTCTCCGTGGTGGATAATGGTGCGGCCGTTGCCCGGTACGGGCATATTGGGGGTAGCTAAACGCCCATAAACAATAAAGGAAGCAATACAAATGACTAAAGCGCCGGAGAGCTGGAGCAGCAATTTCATACAATTGGATTTAAATATTACAAGTTGTGCTCAAAGATAATGACAGTTTCGATTTTCATCAGTCGGCTGTCCGTCACTTGGCGCATCCGGACAAGATCGTTTTATCTTTTTCAACTTTGCTGACATACGGATACATTTCATCCGACATGCCATCGGAGCATTGTTCGGCGTAGATGGTGATTTTTATTTTACTCCCTGAAAGGCTGGATTCAAAAATTGTTTTGTCGCCTTCCTTTTTAGGTAAGCTGTATGGATAACGGGTGATCCCTTCGTCCATTTGATTGTAAATAATGCCGCTATCTGGTTCGATTTTTACATACCAGAAAGGCTCCGTGCCTAAGCAGGTAAATTTTACCGCTTTTTCCCCGGATACTTTTTCCATACTTTGGGTGACGGGTACACTGGCGGGTGGCTGATTTTTGCAGTTTTGAAAACCGAGGGCCAGCAAAGTGCAAATCAATAATCTGGTGGTTGACATGGTCGTGTTTGGTTGATGCTGTGTAAAAATACAGAAATGTTCTTTACAAAGATATGTTGGCACAAAACGAAACAGCCCTCCGGATACTTCCAAAGGGCTGTTTCGCATGAAAAGTTAAAACAAGATTACCGGAGCAAGGTCACATCGCCGCGATAGAGCAGCTTCACCCTGTCTAAGAACTCGATTTCGATGAGATAAACATAAACGCCTGGATTCATTAACCGACCATTTTTTCTACCATCCCAAAGCCGCAGGCCACCTTCACAAACCGGAAGCAGTCCACTGGCCTCATATACCTGACCGCCCCAGCGATCGAAAACCTTCACGGAATTGATACTGGTCACCCCTGTACAGGCAAAAATCCGAAACTCATCATTCGGGCCATCGCCGTTGGGTGAAAATACATTGGGGATGAAGACATTCCGGTTGGCGTCTAATTCCACAAAAATATCAGCAGTGCCGGTGCAGCCGTTGATGTCAGTGACCAATAGGTTATAATCTGTGCTCTCTAAGAGTTCGACAATGAAAGGACTTTGAACCGTATCGGATGATAAATAAGTATCCGGAGTCCAAAGATAACTATCAATCGGCAGGCTGGAAACCACAATAGGCTCTAAGCGGGCGGTACTGTCGCCCAATTCCACCACCAGTTCCGCCGGCAAGATCACCTGAATTTCAGCAGGTTGATCAATGTTGACCATTTCTTCTATGCGGCAACCCGCCGGGTCTTCCACGGTGATGATGTGTGGGCCTGCAAAAACAGTAGCCGGCTGATCCGGTGGGAAACTAAGTCCGTTGTTGTCTATCTGGTAGGTATAATCCATCAGAGCCGTTCCTGTACCACCATAAATCGTATCAATGATAATTTGGGTTGCCTCGCCAAAACACAACGGAGCAACCGGCGGCACGATCACAACGATCAGCGGCGGCGGCTCGGAAATGGTATACGTCAGCGAATCGCGGCATCCTTTAATGTCGGTAATGGTAACGCTGTATGTTCCCGGGCTAAGGTTATTTGCGATAGAGGAAATAGCCGGAGCAATGCCATTCGACCAGGTAAAAGGCGCATTTCCAACCGGGTTGATGTTTTGGCCGCTGTTGAAAACCACAGAAATCACCCCGTCTGTGCCGTCTGCACAGGATACCGTTGGCGTGGTCAGGCTCGGATCAATCGAAAGTATCAATTCGTCCGGCTCGCTGATTTCGACGTTCTGCGTTCTTGTACATCCATTCGCGTCTGTAACAATGGCGCTGTATACGCCTGCGATCAACCCATTAATGGTCGGCGTCTGTTGGCCGGAAGGCGACCATAAAAAGTCAAAAGGCCCTGTACCGCCAGCCGGCGTCAGTGTAATCGAGCCATCCCCCAGACCATTGCAGCTTACCGCGGTAGAAAGTACGCCGATGGTAATGTCTTGCGGGCTTGGAATGGTAACCGGGAGAATAACCCCGCATACGCCATCGGACACGGTCACGGATTGCGCACCCCGGCAAAGTTGTGAAGCTGTTGCATTTGCGACGTTCATGGCAGTTTCTCCGGAGGACCAGGTAAAGTTAAACTGGCCCGTTGTTCCGTCGCTGTAAATGGCCGTAGCTGTGGCGCCCCCATCGCAGGTTTGGTCATCCGGGCAACTTACCTGAGTGATTGCAGAAAAACTCACCTGAATAGATGGCGGGTCAGGCAGCGTAATCGGAACAATTAAAGGATCACAACCATTCGCATCTGTAACCGTAACGGAGTAGCTGCCGGCAGTAAGACCCGGAAGTGGGTTAAGCGTACCCGGAACATTCGTGGTAGACCAGGTATAGGTATAAGGTAAAGTTCCGCCGCTGGCAAATACGGTAATCCGGCCATTGCCATCACCCGGACAATCCGGAAGGCGAAGGGATGTACTGTCTAAGGTTAAAGGCAATGGTGCCAAAACCTGTGCCGTATCTACGATGGAACAACCGTCTTCTGCAGTTACGGTGACGAAATAAGTGCCAGGCGCCAGGTTGTTGATGGTTTGTGTTACGCCACCACCCGTCCAGGCGTATCCGGCAATAGGAGCACCGCCCGGCGCTGCATTTACGGTCAGTGAGCCGTCCGTGTCTTCCGGACAACTGACCGTATCATCTAAAAGCGACACAATAGATGGGGGCGTAGGCGCGAGGATGTTTGCGGTGAGCATACCCGTGCAACCATTGGCGTCCGTAATGTCTACCGTATAAGTATTTTGTGTTAACCCGGTGGCAATAGAATCCTGCAAAGCGGCATCGTGCGACCAGTCGTAAGTATAAGGAAATGTCCCGCCTGTTACGCCAACGGTAATACTGCCATCGCTGCCAACCACGCAGGTCTCATTCACCTGTTCGAGAATGGTAGCAACGAGGGGCTGCGGTTCATTAACCGTGAACGTGCGAATAATTTCACAACCGGCAGGATCCGAATCTGTGAGGGTCAGGACATAATCGCCTGCCGCAAGCCCGGTCAACTGGCTGCTGGTGTTGTTATTCACCGGAGGGTTGCCCACCTGGCTCCAGGTGAATGTATAAGGCAATACCGCAGCAGCACCCGTAGCGGTGCCGGTTACGAAAATTTCACCGTCTGCAATTCCATTACAGGAAGCATCGGTAATCAAAGGCGTAGCATCCAGAACTTTCTGGGCGTTTACTGTATAGCAATTGTTGAATAAACAGCCGTTGTCATCCGATACCGTTACGCAATATTGTCCCGGATCGAGGTTGCCCACCTGGGAATTCGTAGCGATGACTGTTCCCAAACCATTGTCCCAGGAAAAGGTATAAGTGCCGTTTGCACTCGTTCCGCCTGTGGCCATGATGGAAACAGCGCCATTTTCAGCGCCTTCGCAAGTGGCATTTGTAATGTTCGTATTCGGGCCGGTAACCGTAAGTGGCGCCGGCTGAGACAAAGTGGCGCTGGCCATCGCGGTACAACCGCTTGGATCGGTAACCGTAACCGCATAAAAGCCAAAAGGCAAATCGGTTAAAACCGGTACATTCCCTGGATCCGGTACAGTATTCCATTGGTAGGTGTAACCGGGGCCGGGATTAGGCGTTGCTACGCCATTCAGGGTAACGACTGCTGTAACGCTACCGTTGCTTTCTCCAAAACAATTTGGGCTTTCTCCCTGGATTTGGACGCCCAAAACCGGGCCACTGAGTATTTCTGCCGTGTCGCGGGAAACATTCATCGGGTTATTAGCATCCATCACGGTGACTTCATACAAACCTGCCTGCAGGTTATTGGCCGTGAACATACTGCCTGCTGCCGGCACGGCAAAAGGGCCATTGACCGGTCCGGCAGGAAGGCGCCTCCAGGTGAGCTGGTAAGGCGGCGTGCCTGCTGCAACCGTTGCCGTAAACGAACCGTCAGACAAACCGGGACAAGACACGCTATCCGCAGAGGTCACTAAAAAGACGACATCGTTGGAAATATTGACTTTCCCGTTGATGCCCAAAAATCCGTAGATGTTTGGCTGGGGAACCCCGGGATCCCCAACTTCAATAGGTGTTGGCCGGTTAGAAAAATTGAGCGGACTGCATTCGCCCAAGGATCCGATGACATCGAAACAAACCTCGAACAAGGTTTCTCCATCGTTCAGGTCAACACCATTGAAAGTAAGATCAGCCCAGGTGAATGTCAAGGTATCATTCAACGGAGGAAACAGGTTATTAAAATCATTTACATCCAACCCTGTTACATTGCCGTTAATGGCATTGATGTTGGTGAAATCGAGTATTGTTCCATCCCATACCATGGTAAACTGCATCGAACCCACATTGACAAAATCCTGTATCGTAAGCGGAACGCAGATGTTTGTACCCGGAGAAGCGTTAATCAGTGGAAAGCTGAAAGTAACCGCCTGACAGACACTCATGTCCATCGTGAAAGTGGCGCCGCAGCTTTTTCCATCTTCTATCGTGATGACATAAATACCTGGCTGAGGCACCACAAACTGAATGGTACTGCCGTGTGTAGCGACACTGCTCGTAGTGCCTGTGACAGCAGGGTTGCCTTGCAGGGAAATGGTGATGTCATAATCGGTTGTATTGTTATCAAATTCAGGCAATCCTCCTCTGACGACAAAAGAACCTTCGCAACCGCTGGCTCCCTGGTTCACCATTTGGTTGGAAGCCGTGATTGCATTCAGATAAACAATTGAAAATGCTTCATCGGTATTCACATCCACGCAGGGGCCACCGTTTTCAAAGCCTGGGGTTGAGGCTGAAAACTGGTCGAGCGTAATCGGAGCGAACCAAAACTGGATTGGTAGGGCAACGCCATTGTTAAAAGCTGTTTGCAAACCACCATTATTGTTCAGGGTAATATCGCCGTTTGGGCTTTGCGTAGCCACCCACATTCCGCCAGTGAGGGGAAAGGGCGTACCGCCCACGATAATTGGGTCGGTATCATTGATGCACGGATCCGTTAGCACCGTTGCAAGGTTGGGGCCGGTTTGTGTCGGCGGACAATCGTAAAAAACGTAACCGATACCGGGTTGTGTGGCCGGTTGTGGGTCGCCCGACAAATCGGAATCGTTGTTGTGATTCACGAAAAGCATATCGCCCAAACAAAGGTATTTTACTGTTTGCCCGACATCATTGCTCTGACCGATGTGCTGGCCGAACGTAATCGTGCCGGCTTCGTTGCACATCCTTGGGCCACTTGCGGAGGCATGTTGAAGCGCCCCGTTGATGACAATGCCCGAGGGTGTTTGCGCCTGCAAGCCCGCCGCGAAGGCAACAAGCGACAAGACTGCGAGATAGTGATAGATTCTTTTCATTTTGCTGGATGTATGCGTTGAATGTTTAAGGGATATGGCTGACATATCGCAGGTTAAAACTAAAAGTTCTTATTTGGGGCACAGCAAACTGGGGTAATGGTCTATTGATAAAGATGCTTATGCTTATTTTTGTGCTGCCTCTGAAACGAGGGGCAAAAATAGGCATCGCCGTTGAACTCGGCTGCATAGGGATTGCTAAATCTTTTATGCTTTACTTTGCGTGGCCTGCATACTGTCGTCATCTGTTTATCAGCCGACAAACGTGCAGTGCCGCAAACGCCTATCCAACGTCGAAAGTGGATTCTAAAGTACATCATAAAATGAGTATCGAATATGAAACCCGGTAAATGGACGCTTCTTATCTGCATTCTGGCGCAATTGGGCTTGACTTTGGCTGTTCCGGAAACGGCATTTGCCCAGGACAACCCTGTATTTGAGGCAAGATCGGATGCTAAGCAGGTCGTGTTGAGCGGTTTTTTTGAGGTCGTTTTTACGCTAAAAAATGGAACAGGCGATCTTTTTCAGGCGCCTGATTTCAATGATTTTCGGGTCATTTCCGGCCCAAATGCCATGCGCAGTACCAGTATTGTAAACGGCAGGGTTTCCCGCGAAATGGGGTATGCTTATACCCTTAGCCCCAAACGCATCGGAACATTTACAATTGGCAGCGCTACCATTCGGGTAGATGGGAAAACGCTTCGCACACAGCCACTTAGCGTGGAAATTCTCAAGACTCCAAAAGGCAATGAAAAAGATGGAGGGCAGGTATTCCTCCGGGCTGAACCCAACATAAAAGAGGCTTATCCCGGCCAACAAGTCTTATTGGACTACAAGCTTTATTTCAAAAACCAAAATATTGAGGCTTTCGATATTGTGGAAGAAAGCGATTATCAAGGCTTTTTTGCCAGAGACATCCGCAGGTTTGACACCCACCGTACCCAGGAAATCATCAACGGCCAACAATACACCGCAGTGACGATCAAACGGGTGGCGTTGTTTCCTCAGCGCATTGGAAAACTGTCCATTGAAGGTATATCTATGCAATTAGGGGTATTGGAAGAAACCCCGTCTTCTAATGATTTCCCCCGCCTTTTTTTCAACCGGCAACTGAACCGAATTGCCGTGACTTCAGAGCCGGTGACAATTTCCGTCAAACCACTCCCCGATGGTGCGCCTGAATTCTTCAGCGGGGCGGTTGGCCAGTTTGAAATAACGACAAGCCTTAGCCGAACGACACTCAGCACGGATGACGCACTTTCCGTTCGGCTCGCCATCCGGGGCAATGGCGACAGTAAGCGCCTTCAACTGCCTCAGCATATTTTTCCGGAAACCTTCGAAGTTTATGAGCCCAAAATTGTGGAAGAAACTGCTTTTGATCAGGATGGTCAATTATTCAATGAAGTGGTCTTTGAATATCTCCTCCTCCCAAAAACGGCTGGAACATATAACATTGCGCCCAAGCTGGGCGTATTTGATCCTTCAATCCGCAAGTATACAACCGTGCAGGGAGGAACATTCGAGGTAACGGTCACCCAGGGAAAGGGCATCCGGCAACCCACTGAACCTGATGGTTTTGAAACCTTGCAGGATGACCCCGCCGATGCCAATCCTACCCAGAATTACCTAAAATGGTTATTATGGATTGCCCTCGGAACGTTGTTGATTGCCGGATTTTTTTGGGGAAGCAAGTATTTTCGAAAACTTTCAGCGCAGCGAACAACGGCTGAAATGCATATAGAGCGCGCAGAAAAAATTGCCAAAAGCCACCTGAGTACGGCTCAAGGCCATTTACAATCAGGGCAAAGCGGCGCTTTTTACGAAGAAGTTTCCAGGGCGTTACTGGGGTATGCGTGCCGAAAATTCAAGATCCCTTTGGCGGAGTTAAACCGGGAAAACCTGCAACAGAAATTGCAGGAAGCCTCTCTGCCTCCCGAACAAATCGCGCAGTTTTCGCAAATTGTAAAAACCTGCGACATGGCGCTTTATGCAGGTATGGATAATGCCCCTAAGATGGAGGAAATTTACAAAAATGCCCAGGATATTCTGGTGGAGATGGAGCGATTTTTGAAATAGAAACAGCGCCTGTTTGCGAGCTTGCACATTTGCCTGCTTGCGAATTTGCCTACTTGCACATTTGCCTACTTGACCCGATCCTTTTTGTCCTTGGCAAACTGCTCCCAACTGCTGTATTTTTTGGAAGCGCCTCCCAAGACCGAATTCCCCTGGTAGTGGTGGCAAACAGCAGTGGCCAAAGCATCGGTGGCATCGGCGTATTGCTCCATCAAAGGTTCCTGCATGATGGTGCTCAGCATGGCAGCCACTTGCTCTTTGGAAGCATTTCCGTTGCCGGTTACGGATTGTTTGATTTTTTTAGGCGAATATTCGGTCACTTCGATGCCTTTCACCATAGCGGCGGCGATGGCTACGCCCTGCGCCCGCCCTAATTTGAGCATAGACTGCACATTTTTGCCATAAAAAGGCGCTTCAATCGCCATTGAATCGGGCTTGTGTTCGGTGATGACCTTTTGAATGTGCTCAAAGATGTATTTCAATTTCAGGTAAGCTTCCGACTCGCTTTTCATGTGCAGCACGTCAATATCTATAAGGCGCAACTTCGTAGGTTGGTATTGCACCTCAATGACGGCATACCCCATGATGTTGGTGCCAGGGTCAACGCCGAGGATGCGATGGGTCTTGCGCGGGTTTTCCAAAATTAAAGTAGTTTAAAACTGAAAGGTAGGGCAAAATAAGGTCTCACATCTTTTTTGAGCCGCCTTAAATTATTTTTTGCAGCGATTGAGGGCATTTTGTCAGGCCATATTTGCCAAAAATTACTGCAAAATGAAACGTTTATCCAATTTGCTTTTCGGCGAACATCGCCCTGCTGCTTTCCAGATTATCTGGTTGCTTTTTCGCCTCCATGCGGGCCTATCCATTGCCATTGGCGCTGGTTATTCCAAATTGGCCATGCCCGAATGGTTCACACAACAAGTGGGTGACATCGGATTTACTTTCCCATCGCCTTTCTTTTGGGCCTGGCTGGCCATTTGGGGCGAATTTATGGGGGGACTGCTCATCGCCTTTGGCTTGTTCACACGATTGGCTGCTTTTCAGCTGGCTTTTCAGTTTTTTGTCATCTCCTTTGTTTGGTACGAAGCGCCGGAACCGATTACCGGCATGTATTACCAGCAATTGTTTTTCTGGGTTTTTGTACTCATTACAGTTGCCGGAGGTGAAAGATTTTCATTGGATGCCCTCATATTCAGGCATTTGAAATCGAAAAAGCTTGGTGTCGCGATGACGGTGGGACTCCTGCTGCTGCTGGCCAACCCCTCCGTTGCACAAAACAGTCGGATAGACGGAAATGGCCAAATCACAACCGCGATTCGCATCGTAGACGAATTCCATGCCATTCATGTAGAAGATTACTGTAACGTGGAAGTGACTTGCGGCCAAATGGTCAAAGTTTTAAACAATAAGGGAGAAACGCTCGTTACCATCAACGCTACAGACGACGGGAAAATGCTAACTCTTTTCTAAGCCGACAAGATGTCTTTATATACCACGCCACTCCAGTTTGGCTACTTTTTTGGGTTGCTTTTTGCGATCCTGCTTTGGATTAGGGGCTGGCAGGAAGAGGCTTTGTCCGACAAGTTACTGGGCTGGGTGCTTTTCCTGCTGGCCATTGATATACAGGATTATACCTTTGGATTTGCAGGGATCAACTTCTTGTGGGAAGAACTGAACGGTTTTCCCCGTTCCCTGAATTTACTTTTTGGCCCGGCCGTTTATTTTTATTTAAAAAGTCAGATCAACCGGCAGTTTCGGTTTAACCGAACGGATCTTTGGCACCTAACGCCCTGGCTGGTTTACTTCCTGTTTAACTTAGCCATTTTTTTTCAGGGTCGCTATGCAGTGCAGGCATGGCAGGCTTCCACAGGATACCAGATCGCCGATTGGTTAGAAACGGCGCTTTTCCTGTGCTCTTATGGTTTCTATTTCAAAAAATCACTGACCCTTTATCAGGATTACCGAAAATGGACAGAGACCCAGTTTTCTGATATGGATTCGGTTAGCCTGATTTGGTACCGCAACTTTCTTTACCTGATGATTTTTTCCATTGCCTTCAAATGGACCTGGTTCCTGATTGATGTAATCCTGAACCTTGATTTCTACCAGGATTGGTGGTGGAATTTGGCCACAGTCGCCATTATTGTATACGTAGCCGTTACCGGATACCGGCAACGACAAGTAGTACAACTGAGTTTTAGCGCGCCCGTTGAACCGGTAAAACGGGTAATCCCGGATATAGATACCGCATTTTGGAAACAAAAATTGCTGGATTTGATGGAAGCGGAAAAACCTCATTTGGAACCCGAACTTAGTCTGGCAAACCTTGCCCGAAAGTTAAAAATTGCCCCAACATTGCTTTCTTTGGTAATCAACACTGCTTTTGAAAAAAATTTCAACGATTTCGTCAATGCCTACCGGGTAGAAGATTTTAAAAACCGGCTGGAGAATGCCGATGTGAGGCACCTCACACTTTTAGGTGTCGCTTTCGACTGTGGATTCAATTCAAAAGCTACCTTTAACCGCGCGTTTAAAAAACATACCGGTCAATCGCCAAGTGAATATGAGGCAATCCAACGCGGTGCGAACCACCATGAGCAAACGAACCATAAACCTGATCATTAAAATTGCTGTTGCGATCCTACTAATAGGCGCCATCTACTTTCAAATTGCTCACAATGACCGCGTCGGCATCCTTTGGCCCGCCTTTCAAAACGGCCTGCACCCCCGTCAACTCCCCTGGCTGCTTTTTGCAATTTTACTCATGCCGCTCAACTGGGGTTTTGAAACGCTGAAATGGCACGCCCTGATTCGCCGGTTTTCTGCGCTCACTTTCTGGCAGGCTTACCAATCCGTTTTGGCCGGAGTGGCCGTCTCTCTTTTTACCCCCAATCGCATTGGCGAATACGGCGGTCGGGTTTTGCTCGTGGAGGTTGGCAATGGCTGGAGGGCGGTGGCCGCCACTTTGATAGGCAGCATTAGCCAATTAGTAGCCCTACTCTCTGGTGGTATTGTTGGGCTGGCATTGTTCGCAAGCGCGTATTTCCAATGGGATTCCTATTTGTTGTGGAGTGTGACGTTAACCGGGGCTGCACTTTCGATGGGCTTACTCCTGATATACTGGCATATTGACCTGGTCGCGCACGCATTGATGAAGCTGCGGCCTGGCCGGTACTGGAAAATTGCGAGATTCAATATTGCTAAACCAATAAAAGAGATATTGACCTTATTTCAGGCGTACGAAAAAACCGAATTGAAGCGAGCCTTGTTCTTTGCCTGGGTTCGTTATTTTACGTATTGTTTTCAATACTGGTTGTTGTTGCGTTTTTTTGGCGTGGAGATCACGTTTGTAGAAGCCTGGCCGGGCATTGCCACTATTTTTTTTCTTCAAACGAGCGTGCCGTTGCCGCCGGCCATTAGTTTGTTAGCGCGGGGGGAAATAGCCCTGCTGGTTTGGACTGCTTTCGGCGTCAATGAACTCAGCGTACTGGCCGCTACTTTCGGGCTTTTTATACTAAATTTATGTGTGCCGGCGTTACTTGGCGGATGGTTTATAGTCAAAACAAACGTCTTGAAATCATAGAACTATGAAAACTTTTTTGCTCAAAGCCGGTGTTTTTCCCTTCCTTTTGGGAGTCATGGCTTTTACAGCGCCTTCCTCTGTGAATAAGGCAGAAATGCCGCTTTTCCAACAGGCGATACCCGAGCGTTGTTCCATTGGCAACACCGCCTTTCAGCCGGGAGAAGAATTGACCTATAAGTTGTACTACAACTGGAATTTCGTCTGGCTTTCTGCCGGCGAGGTCACTTTCCGCGTTAAAGATCTGGGTGACGAATACCATCTTTCTGCGGTTGGGCAGACCTATAAATCTTATGAATGGTTTTACAAAGTGCGCGATCGCTACGATTCGTTTGTAGATAAAAAGAGCCTGCTGCCCAATATCGCCATCCGCGACATCCAGGAAGGCGGCTATTCCGTTTACGATAAACTGACCTTCGATCAAAACAAAAAAACAGTCAAATCGCTGCGCGGAAAAACCAAAGAGGTCGCCGAAGTGAAAGAATACATCACCGGCGATTGTATGCACGACATCATTTCCATTGTATACCACCTGCGCAATGTTGATTTTGCCCAGATGAAAAAAGGAGAAAATTTGCCCATCAAGTTGTTTATGGACAAAGAGATTTGGCCGCTGAAAGTGACTTATATGGGAAAAGAAGCCGGCAAAAAAATAAAGGGGCTTGGCAAGTTCAATACGCTGCGTTTCGGCCCGGAAGTCATTGAAGGTTATGTGTTTAAAAAAGACTCCAGGCTTAATATCTGGGCTACGGACGACAACAATAAAATTCCATTGATCATCGAATCGCCGCTGTCGGTGGGTTCGGTGCAGGCCGTACTGAAAAGCTACAAGGGCTTGAAGTACGACATGACTGCTAAAGTAGCGAAAGACTAACCAACGGATGAAAAGATACGGCCTCATTGCCCTGATTTTAATTGCCTGCTTTGGCGCGGGCATCTGGATGGCCAATTACTGGCGCAACCAAAAAGAAGCTTCCATCAGCCGTTCCCAATCTACGGTGCTGTTGGAGCAGGTGCGCAAAGTCTGCAAATTGGTGACGGTAGAAGGCACGTTCACGGAGCTGTACAACGACACCAATATCCGCAAAATGACCTTTTACCTGCCCCTGCCCACCTCCTGGAATTTTTCCAAAACTGCCCTGCTGGAAGTAAAAGGCAAAGTTCTGGTTGGCTACGACCTCGAAAAAATCAAAATCACCGCCGACAGCACCAACCGCGTCATCCGGATCAGCAACCTGCCGCAACCGGAAATCCTTTCCATTGACCACGAAGTGAAGTTCACCAACATGGACGAGAGCTTTTTCAACGGCTTCACTAAGGACGATTACACCCGCTTAGCGCAAAACGCCAAAGCGATGCTCCGCGAAAAAGCCGTCGAAAAAAAACTGCTCGAAGAAGCCGCTGCGCAAGGCAATCAGTTGTTCGATGTGATGAAGTTTATGGTGGAAGGCGCAGGGTGGAGGTTGGAGGTGGAGGGAGTCACTCAACCACTCTTAGGGCTTGATTCCTTAGCCAATTAGGGCTAATCTTTTAACACAGGTTTGTCTAGGACATTACCAAGATTTAACATAAACCACCTTCTTTTTTCGGTTAGAACCATCTACCTTTGATATATGTCAAACGGCGGCGCTTTTCTTGCATCCCGAATCTTCGGGAACTACCCTGCCTGCGCTGTTTACGATACGTTCCTTAATTAGTGTCTGTCCATTTAGTCCCGTGTCTGCTCTTTAGAGTTCGAGAGTAAGGCGTATTTCGCCCGAAAAACGGGAGTTTACTCGCGTAAATGACCGATTTTGGGGCGAAATACAACGCAGCTATCGGACTATAAAGACAGACATTAATTAAAGCCGCAAAATTCTGCGGCACACCAGAGCAAACACACCCTCCTGCAGCCCATCCCTTGCTTGGCTTGCAGGTTCATGCTGTTTTACTACCCCTGCCGGTGTATTCCACATTAGAATACCGGCCTGTGTTTGTTTTTTAAACCAAATCAATACGTTATGAAGTTTTTTTCTCCCAAATTCCGATTGCTGTTGCCCGCTTTAATGCTGGCGCTGACCCTTTTTCTCTTCGCCGGCGACGGCGGCTACGCGGCCTTGTTTACGGCAATGACGAAATCCGATGCACCGGATTTTGACCGGACTGAAAACCCGACCCGCCATTTCGCCCCCCCCCCCGCAAGCCATGAGTAGCGCCTGCGGCAGCCTCCGCGACACCGCCATTGGCTCGCTGACCGGCGCGGCCACTTATGATGCCTGCAACAGCGACACCATTTCCATTTCGGCCAACCAATTCCCGACTTCAACCGCCGATCGGCAGTACAATGTACAGCGCGAAGTGTGCGGCGACGGCGAAGTCATCGTCAAAGTCCTCAGCGTGAGCGGCGGAATGGCTGGCTTGGAATTGCGGGCTGACAACGCGCCCGGTTCCAAAAAGGTTGGTTTGCGCACTACGCTGGGGAATCTGGCGTACCGCTTTGGCAGAACAACGACCGATGCCGCACAGTCTTCCGGCAACGTCGTTGCTGTGGCGCATCGCTGGCTCAAAGTGGTACGCAGCGGCAGCAGCGTTAGCACGTATACTTCCACAAACGGCAGCAACTGGAGTTTTGCCGTTGCCTACACCATCAGCCTGCCCGACTGCGTGCAGGCCACCTTGTTTATGCAGAGCATCAACGCCAATACCACCCACACCGGCGTTTTCAACAACCTCCAGTTTTCCGGTTTTACCAACTCGGAAGGCGACCCGACCACGGTTGCATTTGATCAGGATACGATCAGTGCGGATGCGGGGGATACGGTGAATATTTGCCTGAACATTACGAATCCCTGCATTTGTTCACCGACTGAGGTGGAGGTGGAATTGCAGGGGAGCGGGTCGCCGCATTTGAGCGGGTATTCGACAGAGACGCTGGTTTTTGAAGATACGACGGAGCAGTTGTGTTTTCCGCTGGTGATTTCGGGCGCGGCGGGAAGTGCGAATTATACCCTGAGCTTGGACAATGTGAGTGGAGGAAATGGTGCTGAGGCTGGAACACCAGAGAATTTAGTGATAAGGGTAACAGGAGACCCTCTGTCGTTTTGCGGGGTAATTTTACGAGAGTCACTTCATACAGACTCTATCCCGGCTGCTTCCGATCGCTTTGGAAATAACTACACCGCCCATGATTTGAAATTAGTAGGACGTGGTGAAGGTTGTCCCGGTACCGACTATTTTGTACTGAATTATACCAATATGGGGCTATTTACACTGGCGGAACAACAAACAATTTGCCAGGTATTTAATGATTTGGCTGATTTGATAGACAACCCACTCAATGTTGAAGTACAAATTCGGATTGAAAAATCCGCTTTGCCCTTAACTTTGCTGGGCGCTGGAACACCCTACTATGAAATTGGTTGCGAAATAGGCTATCCGGCGGCATTTGCCTGCCTGGAAGGTCAATACCCTGAAGATTCCGATATAGGGAGGATAGAAATCGCTAATCACGTTGTGGACTGGCATACGCTGAATGAAGATCCCTTAGCACCGAACAGCAATCTTTTTGATTTGTATTCCGTGGTATTACATGAAGCCATGCACGTTTTAGGGATTGGTACGCGCATTGGTATTACAGGTAATCCAGTTGCAGATAATTTTTATTCGTCCTGGGATCGGTTTTTAGAAACAGCAACAGGAAATCCCCTCATTATCCCCGAAACTGAAGACCCGCAATGTTGTAACGATTATACATTTAACGATGAACTTCCGACAACATCCGTAAATGCTTTCCTGAATAGTTTGGTCAGTAATTGTGGTGGTACAGGCGGTATTCCGAGTATTGTATTTGATGAGGGCGATGTTTTCCCTACGATAAACGGGACACAAAGCGGAGCTCCTCACGTTCATTTGCAGGCACTTTCGCACCTGGATGAGCAATGTGATAACTTGCCGGCAGGATCTTATGTCATGCACTGGGATTTGAGTGCCGGCCAAGCTCGAAGGGTATTGCATGAAGCCGAGCAGAATATCCTAAGACACCTGGGGTATGTGGTTAATGAGCAAAACGGAACAGGGGAGGATTGCATAATGGTAGCTTATGACGACAGGTTCAACAATTTTAGCATTGTACCTGGTCAGTCTCTGATTATACCTTTTGAATTTCTTATGTTTAATGATTTGATTTCGCCCGGAGCAGGTGCAACCATCTCTTATGACGAGGCAAATACGGATGGCGCGGAGTTCATTTTAGTTGACGCTATAGATACCGATATGAACATGGAAGACGATGCCTTTGAAATAACGGCGCTCCCTATTACAGGAGTTTTTGAGGATGTCGTTTTTCGATACCGACTGGAAGGCTGTAATGAAGATTGCAGCGACGCTGTTTTAGATGTAACCATTATAAATTCGCAACTGGCGCCTGATTGTCCCAATGTCGGCTATTGCGACAATCACATTTGCAATGGAGACTTTGAAACATTCACTCCTGGGGAAAACTTTTACTGGGCAGAAGCAGGCCTTTCTCCGGTATTCTATACACCAGGAGCCGGTGTTAATGCAAATAATTCACCAGATGTTGGCTATGAAGGGGCAAACAGCGCCATCAACGAGAATCAGTTTATGCGCCTTAGAGCCAGTGAGAGCCTCTATATGCCATTAGAACGCTCCATTATGGCTGGTTGCACCCTGACTTTACGGCTTCGGGCAACAGGCGAAACGCTCAGTCGGATATTGGTAAGTGAAAATCCTCCCTGCCTGCTTTACAGTAATCCCTCTGGTTGCCTGGAAGATCATCCTGATCTTTGCCTTGTTGCTGCGGGCGCTCCAAATCTCTATTTGCCTCATTGCATCCATGGCCAGATAAATCCCATGGGGAGCGGGAGCCAGGGGCAGACAGTAAATGGCCAAATATACTATGCTCCAAACTTGAATTCCTGGGAACCCTATGAAATAGAGTGGGTTAATAATACGGATGATCCTGTTAACTGGATCATTTTCGATCAGTCTCAAAACATCCGCATTGACGACATCGTGGTCACCCAATCCTGCCCTGCAACCGTAGAAATTGTAACGGAAGAAATCGCCGTTTGCAACCTCGGCGTTACCGAAATCTGCTTCGACGTCTGCATGGCCGATCTTGTGGAAGGAACGGAAGTGGAACTCTCGGCCATCATAGAGCTTCCCGCAGGATTTGTCGTGGCTTCTGGAAGTGCAACCACCACCCTGACATTTTCTGAAAACGAATGCCAGACCGTTTGTTTGTCAATCATGAACACAGAAGATTTTCTTGAAGAGGAATTCAATCTGCCTATTGAAGTAAGCCAATGTGGCGAGATACTTGACGAAGGAGAATTACCTATTGTTGTAATAGGCTGTACTCTTTCCTGCGAAGACTGCATCGGAACAACTGTCATCGGCGAAGCCAATGAGACAACTTTATTAAGTGAAGTTATCGGCGCTGACCCTGGTGAACTGCCTGAAAATGTAGCAAATGGCATAGAAATCTGTATAGCAGGTACGTTTGTTGTTGACCAGGGTTACGCTTTCATCAACAGCACATTGCTGATGCAACCGGGCGCACAAATTATCGTAGCAACAAATGCTGTTTTAGACGTGATTAACTCCCAGTTTCTTGGTTGCGATGAAATGTGGCGGGGAATCGAGTTGGAAAACCGAGCCCAAATAAAAATGTTCGGCAGCATCATCAGAGATGCGCAGTATGCTTTGTACATCCAGCCTACCGCAAGCGGCGAGGAGCTTACAGAGGGGACTGTTTCCGGCAATGCCTTTGTCAACAATTTTGTAAGCCTGTTTGTACCGAAAACAGCAGGCGGTAAAATCAACCTTTTGTTCAGCGACAATAGGATTTTTCAAACAGAAACTGTGCTGAAGCCCCCTTATAGCGGCCAGACCAGCGCGCCGGAATTGCTGCCAGCCCAGGAAGATCGCGCTTTGGCAGGCGTGATTGTCAACAATTTGGGGGCTTTTTCTTCTTACCGCAACCACTTTGAAGCACTAACGGCAGGGATTATTGCCAATCAAACCACGCTGGTTGCCGAAAACAACAGTTTTGCAAAAACATTAATCTACGATACCGAATATTTGAATTTTACCGGGCGGGGGACTGGAATAAGGTGCGATGCAAACGGCTCAACCACCACCACAGCACGCGGGAATGTTTTTTCTAACGGCTTGATGGGCATCTCCTCCAACTTCACCCGATTGACCGCAAGCGGAAACACCATCTCCAATGCAGCATGGGGCATCGCTGCATCCCAGGCCAATGCCGGCGGAATTACCATTGACAACAACACGATACATAATGCCCGGTTTGCGGGTATTTGGCTGGTACATGCCCACCCGCAAGGCTCAGTGCTGATCGAAGAAAATATCATCAGCACCGATGCGGAAACGGACGGAGTTGGGATTGGCTTGTGGGCCAACAGTGCGCCGGCCATCCTGCGCGAGAATGAAATCACGGTGGAAGGAACCGGGGTCGGCATCGGGCTGGCTTCGAGCAGTCGGGCGGAACTGCTCAACAACACCGTTCAATTGGAAAACGCTGACCAGGCCCGGTCGGGTATTTTCCTGAGTTATGCCAAACAAAGCGCCCTGCGTAACAATACCGTACTTGGCGTTGACATCGCGGGAGATGCCAATGAAAACATCGCCCTTGAAATTGCTTCTTCTCCCGGTAATGCTTACTGCTGCAATACTTTGGACAATACCCGATTGGGCGTCAGTGTGTTTGGCGGCAGCCTGACCACCGACCAGTTTCGGGGTACGACGTTTGGAAAAAACACAACCAGCCTTTATTTGCCGAATGCCAATGCCGTGTTGGGGAGTCAGACGCATACCGAGAATTGCTGGCAGGGGAATTCGGGAGCGGCGGTGTATGGGGTTAATCTACCCACAGCGCTACAACGCTCATTTATTGTAGACGCCGCTGCCAATTCATGCTTTCTTCCTCCTTCACACTCTCCCACTGGGTGGTTCCAAAACCTGTCTAATTCCACCCCGGAAGTTGTATGCAGCTCAGAAATTTGCAAAACTGCGAACTTCAAACCGGACTCCGACGACGTCAAGCGCCTTACCGATGGCGATACCACCCTGCTTACGGCAGTTCGCTGGGAATTGCAGCGCTACATTTACGAAAAATTGCTCACGGAAGCCCCGGAGGATACCACCAATGAAAAATTCAGGGATAACGTTGAAAACACAACGATTGGCTTTTTTCAAGCAATCAATGAAAGCATCGCCGCGATGTTTGCAGCGGATTCCGTTTCAAGAGCTGCATTAAATGCCAACCTGATTTTAGCATCAGGGAAATTGGACAGCCTGATCCTGATAGATTCTCTGGTAATCATAGAAGATGATAGTACGGAGATTGCCGGACTCATACAAACCCGGGGAGAACTGGTAGGAGGGCTTTTTGATCTGGCCTCAGACAGTGAAGCCCTTACAGAAGAAATCAGTGACAATTTTTCGGATGCCGCCGATGACATTCGTGCCGTAAACGATACCATTACGGTAATAGAGGATTTTGAGATCAATGAAAAAGTAGTCAACGATCTCTACCTGGCTTACCTTGCCGAAGCTGATACTTCGGAAATGGACACGCTGGAGGCTATTGCTGTACAATGTCCACTGCTTGGCGGAAACGCCGTTTATCGGGCAAGAGCTTTGCTGGCGATGATGACCGGAGAATTGGTTTCGTACAACGATTCCCTGACCTGCGCTTCTATTCAGGCCTTTAGCCTGCCTCAAGGCCACCATACGAGCTTCCAAGTGGCAACCGATCTGACGATTTTTCCTAACCCTGCAAATGGCGAAGTCAACATCCGATGGAAAAGGGCCCCGGAAAAACAGGGGCAAATACAGATAACTGATCTTTATGGCCGCCATGTCCGCCAAATGATCATTGCGCCGGGTGCAGCGGAAATCAAGATACCAGCAGACTATCTTTCGGATGGCATGTACTTTTTCCGCATTCGATTAGATGATCTGGAAACAACCCGCAAAGTAATCATTCAGCATTGATTTTCTTCTTACGTCATCCAGTGGTATTCCTGTAAACAGGAATACCACTGCTCAATTTATGGCCATGCGTATCATTTTTACCCTTCTTGTTTTATTAGCCCTGCTACCTGGGAGTATCGCCCAAAAACACGACGAAATCTGGCTATTGGGTTACGGCAGTAATGCAACAAATCCATCTTTTGGAGGTACGGTTATTGATTTTGCTACAAACCCGCCTGATATGTATTATGAATTTCGGCCTATGAATTTCCGGCAGGTTAATGCCAGCATTTGCGATACGGCAGGGAACTTGCTGTTTTATACCAATGGCATTTATGTTGCCAATGCCCTAAATGAACCTATGGAAAACGGACAAGGCTTGAACCCGGGACCTCATGCCCAGCAAAATCAAGAATATGGGTATATTGTTGAACAAGGAGCAATAATACTACAGATATCCGGGCAGGACAGTCTTTTTTACCTTTTTCATATAGATAACAATGAACCGATTTCAGGGCTTACCTTTCATTCACAGCATTTGTACTACACACTGGTAAATATGAAAAAAAACAATGGAGTAGGCTCCGTTATTCAAAAAAACCAAGCGATTGTAGAAGACATTTTAGATATGGGTAAAATAACTGCTGGAAAGCATGCTAATGGCCGAGATTGGTGGATTTTGGTGAGGAAGTATGGTTCTAATCAATATTATCAGATATTACTAAATCCCAATGGGGTATTTCTAATTGATTTACAAAGTGTTGGCTTTTCTCTTTCTTCTGTTGCTATTGGTCAAGCCGTGTTTTCTCCTGATGGCTCTAAATATGCAAGTATCCATGCAACTGGTTTAGCCGGTGATCCGATTTATCTTAGTATTTTTGACTTCGATCGCTGCATTGGAGAATTGAGTAACCCTGTACAATTTACTTACGCTGATACTGCTTGGAGCACAGGTATTGCCATCTCTCCTAATAATCGTTTTTTGTACGTTTCTTCTTTTAAGTACATCTATCAATATGACCTTCATGCCTCAGATATCGAAGCCTCTCGTATTACAGTAGCTGAGTGGGATGGTTTTGTTCAAGACGACTTTTTTGCTACTACCTTTTATCTGGCACAATTAGCACCAGATGGCAAGATTTATATCACTAGCAATAATTCTGTTTCTTATCTTCATGTCATCAACAATCCCGATTTACCAGGATTACTCTGTGATGTTTGCCAACATTGTATAGAATTACCCACTTGGAATGCTTTCTCCCTCCCCAACTTCCCCAACTACCGCCTCCATCATCTCGAAGGCAGCCCCTGCGATACCCTGCGCCAGCCGCCCACGGCAGCCTGGAGCTATGAAGCGCAAGCGCTGGAATTGGCTTTTCAGGATAGCAGTTTCCATGACATCCGCACCTGGCATTGGGATTTTGGCGATGGGGTGACGGATACCGTGCCGCATCCGGTGCATAGCTATGCGGCAGAGGGCGTGTATAATATTTGTCTGGTAGTGAGCAATCCGCGTGGGGCGGATACGCTGTGCCGGGCCGTAGCAGTGGTCGCGACCACCATTGCGGAAGCAGAAAGCGGCATTTCGGCTAATATTTCCCCCAATCCGGTCACGGGCGGGGAAGCTTTATTAAGGCTCGAAGCCTTGGTAAAGCTGGATCATCCCCAGGTCATTATCCGCGATGCGCTTGGGCGGGAAGTGCTGCGCCAGCCGCTGCGGGTGGTGGATGGGAAGGTGCAGCAGGAATTGAAGATTGGGTATTTGGGGGCTGGGGTGTATTTTTGTAGTGTGGAGGCCGAAGGAAGTGTGGTGTGGCAGGGAAAAATCATCAAACAATAAATAGTCCTCATCCAAATTCGCAGGATTTTAGGATTTTCAGGATGGACGCCCGATTCTGGGAATCCTGAAATTCTGAGAATTCTGGTTCAGACAGATGAGCAGGAAAGGAAAAAAATTATCAAACAATAACTTGAAAAACAATGAAGTATGCAACCTACGCACGCCGGTCAGGAGACCGGACAACAGCCCGCAGCGGGTTAAAAACCCTGGCG
>Ga0209573_1000749_pt1 | contig 60636 bp, 61 predicted proteins | sample TNRBio252014_DNA_FD_185870 | JGI IMG/M metagenome (GOLD analysis project Ga0209573, IMG submission 185870) | Wastewater treatment Type I Accumulibacter community from EBPR Bioreactor in Madison, WI, USA - TNR Reactor_6/25/2014_ DNA (SPAdes)... | ecosystem: Engineered > Bioreactor > EBPR >...
CAGCATCGTTACACTGCTCGATCCGCTGACATTGCCGGAGAATTACACTATCGAGTTTGATGTGGTGCCGCAGAAACATTTGCCCAGTCACAACAATACCTACTATACCTTTTATCTCATCAGCACCCCCAAACCCAAAGATATCCTTTACGGGCTGGCAAGACCGGGAGGCACCGGCATCAAACTGTCTTTTACCTATAACCAGTATTTTGTATCTTATTATGCAGACGGCACTCCCGATGTTAAAAGCATCAACTCCGATGCCGCCATCCGCCAGCAGGGCGAAACAAAATATCATATCTCCATCTGGGTGCAGAAACAACGCATCCGGGTGTACCAGGATGAAACAAAGATCTTCGACCTGGCCCGTGCCATCTCTGATAAAGTAAAGTATAACATGATCCGTTTTACCGAAGGCACTCCGCTGATCGGTAATGTAAGAATAGCCACCGGTCTTCCGGATATGCGCAACAAACTCATCACCGAAGGCAAACTGGTGAGCTATGGTATTTACTTCGATGTGAACTCTGATAAACTGAAACCACAGTCAGCCGGTACACTCAAAGAAATAGCCGGTATACTGACAGAGAACCCGGACCTGAAGATCAGGATCGTTGGTCATACCGATGCCGATGGTAATGATGCGGCCAATCTTGATCTGTCCAAACGCCGTGCTGCTGCTGTAAAGAATGCGCTTGTTGCTGCATACAGCATGGAGGCAACCCGGATAGAGACCGATGGCAAAGGTGAGAAAGAACCGGTGGCGCCCAACGATAACGGTACCAATAAAGCGCTGAACCGGAGAGTGGAGTTCATTAAACTGTAACTCATTTTTTACCGATCAAACTAAAACAAATGAAAAAGCTGTTGATACTATTGGGTGCGGCGGTGGTCATGCTGCTGCTGATGGCCCTTCGAACCACTGATCATAATGTTACTTCTATCAAGACAGATAAGGTAAGCGAGATAACCCTGACGGGTGTGCGGTGCTTTTTCACCATCGCAGGGAATAATATGCAGAAGGCCGGTGTATGCCTGAACAAGACCGGCAACCCGACCCTTCCTTCCAAGATCGATATTCCGTTAACGGTGCCAACGGTTATACTGAATTCGGCAACACCCAAACAATTCAATGTGGGAGTAAAAGGCCTTACCTTAAATACTACATATTATATAAGGGCTTATGTAAAGAACAATGACGGCACCGTGGTATACGGAAATCAGCTGAGCTTTAAAACACTGTCGAAGTGATAGTTGAATGAGGAGCTGAATAACAGAGAGGGATTATTTTTTCGTCGGGGCAGGTAAAAATTTCTTACCAAGCCATTTTGGTATTATTTTACACCGCAGCAATAAAATAAATACATGGAAGAAAATCAACCAGCGCCACAGCAAGAGCAACACCTGTTCGACGACTTCAGCCAGCAATTGACCCAGGCCGGTTCCGGCAAGCGGCTGGCCAATTATATTATCGACCTTGTCAGTTTTTATGTGTTCATGTATTTCTTCAGCTATGTAATAGTGGCGATCAGCATTGACCTTGCGATATTGATCTACGGAGAAGGAGATGGCGGGTTCAACCTGCTGGGCCGTCTTGTTGTACTGCTGTTCTATGGCGCCTATATGGGATTAATAGAAGCGATGTTCAAAGGGAGATCACTGGGCAAACTCATTACCGGCACTATTGCCGTGAATGAAGATGGCAGCCGCATCAGTGCATTAACTGCTTTTCTCCGTGGCCTGAGCCGGGCTGTTCCTTTTAATGCCTTCAGTGCATTGGGCAGTCCCTGCTATCCGTGGCACGACAAGTGGAATAAGACCTATGTAGTGGAGTATAAGGATCTGAACCGCGGATAAGAAACTGGTTTGATTGCCAATATTTCGATCAACTCAATACGACAATCAAACCGGCTTCCTGAAACAGCTTCATCAAATTATTTTCCTTTATGGTTTCCGGTTGGCCCGGTTATATTGCAGCAGCATATCTGCTTTACCATCTTTATTGATACGCCATGTTTCCATCAGTGAAGTAGTGTCTTTTTTTCCTTTGGTGTCGGTATTGATCTCGGTTGCCCATACCAGCACCCAGTTTTCTTTTTTATCAATACTGTATACCGGCATCACAGCGTCAATAGTGTCTATAACAGTAGTGTACCTTGCTCTTGCTCTTTTCCAGTCGGCCATCAGGCTGTCGGCCCCTTTGATCATTTTGTTGTCACTGTGAAAAGCCACAATGGTGTCGGCTACCCAGTTCTTCATATTATCAAGGGTATTGTTTTCCCAGTCTTTCCAGCTTCCCTGCAGTATGGCGGCCACATATTCGGGATGGCTGCCCATTTCAAAAGAAGAAGAATAAGCGGCTTTGTAAGGGAGCTCCACCGCCGGTTTGTTAGCAGGTGTTGCCTCGCCGGTTCCGGCATCAGCTTTTTTTTCGTTGTTACAGGCAGCCAGGCATGCTGCTGCCACGAACAGTAAAACGATCTTTTTCATTATTATGTTGGTTTATAGGTGACCTCTTCCGGAACGGATGCCCTATTGCTTTGATGGGGGACAGGTAGCTGATGCGAAGGATAAGGAGGTCGCAAACAGAAAGGTAAGTAATTAATTCCTTCAGTAACTTTTTAATTCCGAAAGCCGAAGATTACATGAATTGTTTACTACAAGCTCCAGTCTGCTGCAATGATTTCATTTCTTGAAGTAGGTTTTTGTAAACCCCGGGTGAGTTGTTCAACCCGTTCTCCTACGATCTTTCTCAGCTCACTTATTTTTAATGAAGGGTATTTTTTCATGGCTTCGAGAATGGAATAGGTAAATACACCGTTTTTCAGGTCATTTCTTTCTAATGCAAACTGGGTTCCTGCTGCCGCAGAGATAATAGTGGCACCGGTGCTCTTGCCCACATTTACAAAAACACTCTGCATCAGTTCAAAACTGTTTTTCAACCCGAGATGTTTATCTTCCTTTTTATAGGCTACCGGTGTAAACCCTTTCACCAGTGAATCGGATGTTTCGGCTAATCTCACCAGGTCTTCTTTATCCACTTCACCACTGTGGCAGGCATCGATCAGCATCAGTTTTTTCCTGGCAGGAATGCTGTCCAGTAAATTCTCCAATTCATCATACGGCAACCCATTTTCTTCCGGGTTAGTAAAATTCACGGAATAGGTAGAAAGAAAATAATCAAACTCCTTACTCAGTAACCCATGACCGGAATAGGAAATGATCACTTTGTCATTCACTGTTGTTTGCAGCAGTTTTTGTTTCAGCAATTTTACATTCTCAGTTGTTACCTTTTCATTGAACAGCGTATCAATGATGATATTGTCTTTGTATTTCTCCTTCAGCTTCACTGCCAGGTCATGGATATCCTTGCTGCTGTACTGCAGGTTGTAATTACTTTCTTTGAACTGGTCGATACCGATGCCGATAAAGCGTACAGATTCTTTTTGTTTTATAGCCGGTGTATAATTCACATACAGGGGCATGCGGTAGCTTTCGGTGCCGTTTACGTTGGTTACAGAAGTTTCAATACGATTTTCTCCCTGCGATAACTGAATAGTGATAGTGGTATCGATGCTGTTTGCTTTTTTCTGTTTGATACTGATACCCCGTTGCCCGAACAGCGGTGTTTCGTTTACCCAGATATTAAAACGGTCAAGCTGGTAAACACTGTCTGTTCCTTTGATGCGTAATGCAATCATCCCTTTTGTTTGTTCCGCTTCAATATCATCCCGGTTACTGATATCCGCTTCCGGCACACTGTAGCCATCCCGGAACTGGGTGGTATCGATCCCCAGCTTCTTTATTCTTTTCTCCCATGCTTTTCGGTAGCCTTGTATCAATGCCGTATCTGTATTACCAATTGCTTCGAGTACTTTATCAGGGCGGTTGTATTTTACATCCAGTTGTTCGAAGGTGATGAGCTTCAAATCCCTGGTGATATAGTGCAATAATTTAGCTGCAGGAGAAGTACATTGATAATATCCCCCCGTAACCTGGTTGAAATAATCGTTACTGTCTAATACAAAAAATGTGTTTTGCAGTTTCCCGGTCTTTGAATCCCAGAGTTTACAGGTATTATCATCTGAAGAGGTAAGGATCAAATTATTTTTTCTGCCAAATACAGAAGAGCTTACAGCTGCCGTATGCCCCGACAGTGAATATTTCAGAGATCCGTCACTCACATTTCTTATTTCAACTACTGTTGATGGATCAACTTGCTCTGTAAAAAAGAATCTTGTGATAAACCGGATACTGAATGTTGTTGCATCAGCATTGAAAGTTGCTTCTTTTGGAGTGGTCCACCGGTTATTTGTCATTATGGTGTTTATCAGTGCCCCCGTTTCTGCATTCCATATTCTACAGGTCTTGTCCAGTGAAGCCGTGACGATAAGTTTTCCGTCTTGACTATAATTTACTGAAGCAACTATTTCCTGGTGTCCCCTGAGTTCTCTTATGAATGTTCCATCTGTCGTTTTCCATATTTTAACTGTTTTATCCCATGATCCGGTGGCGATATTTTTGCCATCCGGGCTAAAGACAGCAGACCAGAGATCTTCTCTGTGTCCTTTGATCTCAAGTATCTCTTTACCATCATTAGCTGAAACAAGTTTTGCGGTCTTACTGGACGGGAGCAGGAATAAAATGGTTTTACCATCCGGACTGAATGAAGCAGCAGCGGCAGAGACTGGCGTTTGGAATTTTTTGATCAATACTCCTGAAAAAGCATCCCATAATTCCGGGGCTTCATTATATGAACATACCAGGATCATTTTATCATCCGGACTGAAGACAGCACAGCTGGTTTTAGAGAATCTTTTTTGTAAAGTTGTGATCAGCCGCCCCTCTGCAACTGACCAAATATTAACCGGTCCGTTTTCAGCAGCGGTAACAATAAATTTTTCATCGTTGCTAAATCTTGCAGATGCATATGCATGAGACCGGCCCTTTAAAGTATAACTCAGCTTCCCTCCTGCGGACTCCCATACCCGGATTGTATTTCCTACAGCACCGATAATGTATTTTCCGTCTTTATTAAATGCTGCCTCCGCACATCTTTCTTCAACTACCAAAATATCTGTCAGCATACCATTGGCAACATTCCATCGTTTTATGCAGCGATCAGAAGAGGAGGTAATAATTGATTTACTATCCGGACTGAAATGGGCACTGTTCACCCAGTCTGTGTGTGCTTTCCTGATGGCGGCAATGAATTCACCCTTTATATTACTGACAATAATTTCTCTATGAACTGTGAAAAGAGTCAGTAAATACTTTCCGTCAGGACTGAACTCGCTGTATGAAACACCAGAACCAAAATTGATTTCTGTAATTAGTTTACCGGTACCAGCCTCCCATGTTTTCACTTTTCCATCAAGCGATGAAGTAATGATACGTTTGCCGTCAGGGCTATATGAGGCGGATTGTACTATATTTCCAAATCCCTTTAAAACAAGTACAGATTTTCCTGTCTGCCTGTTCCATATACGGACTGTACTGTCTTCGGAGGAAGTAAGCAGGAATTTACTGTCAGGACTGAAAGCAACACTTTTCAAGGCTTTTCGGTGGCCTTTAAATGCAGTAACAAAGATTCCGTTAGTGAGGCTCCATAATTTTGCAGTTGAGTCTCCGGATGCCGTGGCCAGGTATTTATTATCCGGGCTGAAACTAAGTGCATTCACAATATCCGTATGTCCTGAAAAAGTAATGAGTTCTTTTTTTGTCAGGGTACTCCAAAGCTTTACAGTTCTGTCTGTAGAGGCAGAAGCAATGAATTTTCCGTTTGAACTAAAAGATACGTCCGTAATACTTCCTGAATGTCCGATCGGTAATACTAACCTTGGCTGCTGTGCCAGCAAACTCGTTGAATGGAATAGAAGAAATGAAAACAAAAGTACTCTTACGGGAAGCATCTTAAATCTTTTTGAAAATATACCACTAAATAATTTACTACTATACCGTCAGCCGGGTAAGTGTTGCAAATCAATTTTTCTTCTTCCGCTACCTTTGCACCAAATTTGAGACACAATGACGATTGCGGTTTTAGGAGCAGGCATGGTAGGCCGTGCTATAGCATTGGACCTTGCGAAAGACTATTCTGTTACTTCTTTTGACCTGAGCAAAGAAAATTTGCTGGCCCTGCAGCAACGTAATAATTCTGTACAAACAGTAACAGCCGATCTTTCCCGCTTTGGTGAATACAAAAACTGGTTATCTCCTTTTGATATAGTAGTAACAGCTGTGCCCGGTTTTATGGGATACAAAACACTGGAAGCAGTGATACAGGCGGGTAAGAATGTGGTAGATATATCTTTTTTTCCCGAAGATGCATTGCAGCTCGATAAGCTGGCCAAAGAAAAAGGAGTAACGGCGATCACCGACTGTGGTGTAGCGCCTGGAATGAGCAATTTCATTATTGGCCGGTATAATGCTGCCATGAAAGTAAAAGCAGTTGAATGTTATGTGGGTGGATTACCCAAAGAACGAAAGCCGCCATTCCAGTACAAAGCACCATTTTCTCCTGTGGATGTGATACAGGAATATATCCGCCCGGCAAGACTGGTGGAGAAGGGGACTATTGTAATCAAACCGGCATTGAGCGAAAGAGAAAAAATGCATTTTGACAAAGCCGGAGAACTGGAAGCATTCAATACAGACGGGCTGCGGTCATTACTATTTACGATGGATCATATTCCGGATATGAAAGAAAAGACATTGCGTTATCCCGGTCATATTGATTTAATCATTTCATTACAGCAGGCAGGTTTTTTTGAAACAACACCTTTGCATATTAATAATGTATCTATCTCTCCTCTTGACTTTACTTCAAAGCTTTTGGTAAATGAATGGAAGCTGGGTGAAGAGGAAGAAGAGTTTACCGTGATGAAAGTGATTGTGAAAGGAGAAGATGAAACGGTAGAATATGATCTGTATGATGAGTATGATCCCGTTACCAAAACTTCTTCCATGGCGAGAACAACCGGGTATACCTGTACTGCGGCCGTGAATTTAATTACCAAAGAGTTGTTTACAGAAAAAGGAGTCTTCCCTCCTGAGCTGATAGGAGACAGAAAAGAGTGTTTTGATTTTGTGCTGAACTATTTGAAAGAAAGAAATGTGAATTGGAGGCGGAGTTAGGTGCCTTATTTATTTTGCCCGCAGATGCCGCTGATCGGTTCGCAGATAAACTCAGGATAATGTTACATATATCACTCATCTCCGGCGATCTGCGTTAAAAATCTGCGCAATCAGCGGGAAAATATTAGCAAGAAAAAAGCGCCCCGATCGGAGACGCTTACTATCATAATTCTAAAGGAAATTTCTTATTCCGCTTCGGCCACCACTTCTTTCACTTCGGGTATCATCCGCTTCATCATTCCTTCAATACCTGCTTTCAGGGTGATCATGGATGAAGGACAACCACTGCAGCTTCCCTGCATGGCAAGGTTTACGGTGCCGGCTTCATAACTTTTGAACTGAATAGCGCCGCCATCCATCTCTACGGCCGGGCGAACATAATTATCTAATAATTCTTTGATACGTTTTACTACATCATCGTCATCAGCCGTCACTTCATTACTGCTGGATTGTTTTACCGCAGCGAGTTCTTCTTCATTTACCACAGCCTTACCCTCTTCGAGATAATCTTTTAAAAATTGGCGTATAGAAGGAATTACATCGTTCCAGTCTGTTTCCGGAGTCTTGGTCATGGTCACAAAATTGCTGGCAATAAATACAGCTTTAATAAAGGGAAAACCAAATAATTCAGTAGCCAGCGGAGAAGGTTTGGCACTTTCTGCATCCGGAAAATCGATGCTCTTACCCGGGTATAACAATTTGTTAGCTACAAACTTCATAGTCTCCGGGTTGGGCGTCATTTCGGTATAAATGCTGATGATAGGGTTGCCTGTTTTGATCATAACTCACTATTTGAAGTGTAAAAATAACAACAATTCCCGGTGGATGTTTACGAAGGCGGGAAAGAGGAAGTATGAAGTCTGAGGTAAAGGACCTGCTAAATAACTGGACGACAAGGTTGTTAGCCGTTCCTCTCCTATTTCATACTTCATATGTCTTTTTCTATTCTTTTAATTTTCCTGTCTTTTTCAGGTAGCGGATCAGCAGATAAACCAGGAGTAAGATTCCCAAAACAACACCAAGTCGAATTAAATGCACATAGCCCAATCCTAAAGCTTCAAGGCCATTTGCTGGCTCTCCTTTATACCCGGTCAGCATGGGGTAGTTGATAAAAAGTATTAGCGTAATGCCGATCAGCCAGATGAATTGCGTAGTATGTTCTTTTAGTATCCACCTTTTCCAGTTGAACCTCATGCTGCCAAATGTTTTCCCGATTCCTTTCAGGTTGGGAAACCAGCGGTTTACTTTTTTGCAATAGGCATCAAAGCCTGCTCCGAATTTTTCGCGGAGAAAATTTTCTTCTGCCAATACAATAGCCTGGTAAATGAACAGGAAAACAGGGATCATAATGCCAACATAGAATAAAGAATTGGCAAGAATACCAACACCCAGCAACATCAGAATATTTCCGGCATATAAGGGGTTGCGGCAATGGTTGAAGACGCCATCTGTTACCAGTCCTTCTGCATACGGTTTTCCTTCTTTGCCACCACGAACAATATAGGCAAGCCCGATAGTAAGCCCACGAATGAGCTGACCGAAACAGGTAACGAATAAACCAATACTGACAGGCCATATATAATAACACTCCCCGAATTGTTTTTTAGAGAATAAAGGCCAGGAGGGAATAAATAATGCACCATAAAAAAGAATGAATATCCAGTTCCGGTACCGGAAGAAAAAATTACCAATACTAACCATGCCAGTTATTTTTTAACAGCAATAAGACCTGCAAAGTTATACCACTTGAAAAAAACTTCACAATGTACAAAGCCTTTGTCCCGTAACAAAGTGATGTTTTCGCTTAGCTTGTAAGGAACCAATACATTTTCCAGGGCTTCTCTTTTCTGGGAGATCTCCATTTCGCTATAATTGTTGCGGCGTTTGTAGTTATAATAGTAATTGATAAAATCACGGTTGAAATTGCTTTCTTCTGCCAGTATCTTTTCCACCAGTATGAGTACACCACCCGGATTTAATCCCTTATAAATATCCTGCAGTAACCGGTCCCGGTTGATAGGCCGTACAAACTGCAGCGTAAGACAAAGAACAACCACAGAAGCATTTTCAATTTTTATTCCCTGCCCCAGGTCCGCACAGCGCAATTCATAAGGCCGGGAAAAGCCCAGCTCCATCAATTTGGATTTACACTTATCCAGCATCTCCTGCGAATCATCCACCCCGATAAATTTGATATTCGGGGTTACCATTGTATCCATGCCTATCATGGTGGTACCGGTGGAACAACCGAGGTCGTATACAAAAGTTTCTTCGCGGGCATGATCAGCCGCCAGTTCAGCCATCATGCGTTGTATTTCCCCGTAGTATGGTACCGAACGGTTCACCATATCATCGAATACTTTAGCCACATTGGCGCCAAACTTAAAATCGCTGGCTTTTTCTATGTCACCTTTAAAAACTTCATCTTTGCCCATCACAAGAATTAAGGTCACAAAGTAACGCATTTTACAGCGGAGTGAACCAAACGATGACCTGTAACGTATTAACTATATGAAGAAAATCTATCATCTTGGCAACTGCACCACCTGCCAGGCTATTATTAAAAAGACCAAAGTGGATCAAAAGGGGTTTGCTATGCAGGATATCAAGTTTGAAAAAATTACTCCGGCGCAGCTGGAAGAAATGAAGAACCTTGCCTGCCGGCAGGCAGGAATGGCAGGCAGCTATGAAGCCCTGTTCAGCCGCCGCGCCATGAAATACAAAGAGCTGGGATTAAAAGATAAAAAGCTGGAAGAAAAAGATTATAGGAAGTATATACTGGAGGAATATACTTTTCTGAAAAGACCTGTGGTCATTCTTAATGATAAGATCTTTATTGGGAGTGAAAAGAAAACAGTAGAAGCATTGAAAAACGCTGCCACGTAAACTACATCAATAGCAGGATCAATAACTGTGCTGCTACAATTCGTAAGATCATTGTCAGCGGATACACGGTAGCATAAGTGACCGATGGAATATCACTGCCGGCCAGTTTGGTGGCAAAAGCCAGTGCCGGCGGATCAGTGGAAGCACCGGCCAATAACCCGCAAACCTCAAAATAAGTTTTCTTAAAATATTTTTGGGCAATAAATCCTATGAGTAATAATGGAACGACAGTTATGAGAATGCCCATGCCTATCCAGATCCAGCCACGGCCATCCGCAAAAGCAATTGATAAATTCTTACCACTGCTTAATCCCACACTGGCGAGAAACAGACTGATGCCGAGTTCACGGATCATCAGGTTAGCGCTATTTGTTGTATAATTATTCAGGTAAAACAAATTTCCAAAGCGGCTTAGTGTCAATGCGATGATCAGCGGACCACCTGCCATACCTATTTTTACCGCTACCGGCATATTGGGAAAATGAAAAGGAATGCTGCCCAGAATTACACCCAGCACAATGCCCATGAATATCGGAGCCAGGTCAGGTACTTCTAACTTCTTTAATGAATTGCCCAATGCCTGGGTTACCACCTGAACCCCTTCCTCTGTGCCCACTACTTTTATTGTATCTCCCAGTTGTAAAAAAATATCTCCATGCGGCACCATCTCAATACCGGCACGGCTTAACCTTGTTAAAGTGAATTCCTGCTGATGCAGTTCAGGGATATCGCCAAGCCTTTTATGTGTTACGGCTGTTCTTGTTACTACAATATGCCTGGAGATCAGATCGCTTTCTTTAGCTGTTTTCAGGTTCATGGAACTGGGGGGGCCAATCAATAACTTCAATTGCTCCATTTCTTGTTTAGAAGCTACTACCAGCAACACATCATTCTCTGCAAGTACTATATCGGGAGTAGGTGTGATAATTTCTCCCTTGTGAAACATTCTTGACACTACCACCGGTTCTTTTAATAAATCAAACAGTTTTCGCAAAGGTTGCCCCAGTAATTGTTTATTCTCCAGGCTCAGGTGCATAGACACCGGCCTGTTGGCCCGCAATACTCCCAGCTTGCGGTGAAGCTCCTGTTCTTTTTCAATTTTTACATTGAATATCCTTTTCAGTAATAACAAAGAGCCAATGATACCAAATACACCTAACGGATAGGTAACGGCATAGGCCAGGGTAATTAATGATTTGTCTGCTACAGCCACATGCATATCGCTTACGGCAGCCTGGGCAGCAGCGAGACCCGGTGTATTGGTAACAGCACCACTCATCACACCAGCCATTACTGCAATACTGTTGCTGCTTAACAGGTAAAGTACCACTGTAATGATCACACCGGTTGCCACAATGGCGAGAGCCAGCAGGTTATTGGTCATTGCATTTTTCTTCAGGGATGCCCAGAAACCTGGGCCTACCTGTAAGCCAATTGAATAAACAAATAAGATGAGGCCAAACTCCTTGACAAAATGTTCGGTACCCGGGTCGATCTCCACACCGAGATAAGAAAATAAAAGACCCGCAAAAAGCACCCATGTAATACCTAAAGAGATACCGGCTATTTTGATGCGACCCATCCAGATGCCAATAGCGATCACCAGCCCATATATAATGACTGATTGAGCAATGGATGCTTTTGTAAAAAGATCATGTAACCATTCTGGCATAAAAAGAATTCAAATCAACAAAACACCACAAACCGGTGGCAGGCTGATGTCTGCCACCGGGTTTGTGATTGTAAAAATAGCAGGCAATCAATCAGAGGTCACCTCTCACTCCGGCTGCAACCCCCAATGTTCGGGAGATCGCCATAATGCAGAGAGGAGCAGTTCACGCATAAAGAAAAACTCTTTAGGCAATTTATCATACATTTTTTCAAATAACTCTTCATGTGACAATAGCTCTTGTTTGCCGGGTTCCCGGTCTACTGTCATGATCTTTGCAAAATCTTCCCGGGAGAAATTTTCCAGACCAGACCAGTCCATATCCTCATACCGTGGCATCCATCCGATCGGGCTTTCTACAGAAGAGGCATTTCCGCGGATGCGTTCTACGATCCATTTCAATACACGGATATTTTCACCAAACCCCGGCCATAGAAACTGTCCATTCTCATCTTTACGGAACCAGTTCACTCCAAATATTCTTGGTGCATTAGGAAGATCACGGCCAAACTGTAACCAGTGATTTACATAATCCCCAATATGATAACCCATAAATGGTAACATAGCAAAAGGATCACGGCGCACTTTACCTATTTCACCAAATGCTGCAGCGGTCATTTCGCTTCCCATGGTAGTGGCGAGGTACACACCAAAATTCCAGTTGAATGATTGATATACTAAGGGTACGCCGGTGCTTCTTCTGCCGCCAAAAATAAAACCTGCAATAGGCACACCATTCGGATTGTCCCAATCTTTATCAATAGCCGGGTTCTGGTAAGCAGGTGCCGTAAACCTTGAGTTAGGGTGAGCAGCAGGTTTTCCGCTGGCCGGATCATAACGCTTACCGTGCCAGTCAGTCAAACCTTCAGGAATTTCTTTTGTCAATCCTTCCCACCAAACATCTTTATCTGCAGTGATGGCCACATTGGTAAAAATGGTGTTGGCTTTAATGCTTTCCATGGCATTGGGATTGGTTTTATAATTAGTGCCCGGAGCCACACCAAAATATCCTGCTTCCGGATTGATAGCATATAGCCCGCCATCATTTCCTTTATGTATCCAGGCAATATCATCACCTACGGTGGTTACTTTCCAGCCATCAAATTCTTTTGGAGGAATCAGCATCGCAAAGTTTGTTTTACCACAGGCACTGGGGAAAGCGGCAGCCACATAGGTTTTTTTCTTATCAGGAGATTCGACCCCCATAATAAGCATATGCTCGGCCAACCAACCTTCTTCCCTGCCCATAGTTGATGCAATCCGGAGGGCAAAACATTTTTTACCCATCAATGCATTTCCTCCATAACCACTACCATAAGAAATGATCAATCGTTCTTCCGGGAAATGCGATATATATTTTACATCCGGGTTACAAGGCCAGCTGCTGTCTTTCTGGTTGCCCTGCAAAGGAGCACCTACAGTATGAAGACATTTTACATAGCTTTTCTTTTGTAAATAAGGTAATACCTCACTTCCCATTCGGGTCATGATCCGCATATTTACCACCACATATTCTGAATCGGTGATCTGTACACCATACCTGGATAAAGGAGAACCCAGTGGTCCCATACAAAAAGGAATAACATATAATGTTCTTCCTTTCATAGAACCCTGCATCAGGTCCTGCAGTTTCTTTTTCATCACCACCGGCTCCATCCAGTTATTGGTAGGACCCGCATCTTCTTTGCGCAGACTGCAGATAAATGTTTTGTCTTCTACCCGGGCTACATCGCTGGGATCGCTGAAACAGGCAAAGCTATTAGGACGTTTTTCGGGATTAAGTTTAATAAAAGTGCCTTTTGTAACAAGCAACTGGCAAAGGTTATCATATTCTTGCTGTGAGCCATCACACCAATGTACATGTGCAGCTTCACAGAAAGAAGCAATTTGTTTTACCCATGTTTCCAGTTCTGCCCGTGCGGGGGCTGTTTCCATGGCAAAAAAGTTGGATTGTTGTGACATAGTTCTTTCTTTTAAAATGGAATTTATAAAAAGGCAGGCAACCGTAGCGCCGAAACGTAGAATTTATTTCAGCATTGTAAAAATGAGTAATTCCTGTTTATTGACTAATGGTCTATATCATAGCGAAGTATGAGTTTAATTAGGTTTTACCCCTGAACCAGCGGAAGAACAAATTATTATAAATGCCTGCCTACGCCTGCTTTTTTTCTTTACTTAATACATACCATGCAATCAGCAGGCTAAAGAGCATAAAAAAAGCACCGAGTAAAAAAAATAATCCCGGGAAATAGAACGGAGCCTGCGGACGGGTGAAGTATTCAAAGATATTGTTCATAATTAGCGGGCCAATAATTGTAGTAAGGCTCATCAGGCTTGTCAAGGCTCCTTGCAATTCCCCTTGTTGAGACGGAGGCACATATTCTGCTAATATGGCCTGTAATGAGGGTCCGGCGATACCACCAAGACAATAAGGAACAAGGAAAGCAAACATCATCCATCCTTTAGTGGCAAAAGCAAAGAGGACAAGTCCTGCAGTGTATAATAGTAATCCCAGGTAAATACTTTTGTTGTTACCAATTCTTGGAGTAATAATTCTTGTGAGTCCTGCTTGTACAGCGCCGACCAGCACACCAACCACAGCCAGCGAAATGCCTACCATTCCCTCACTCCAGTTGAAACGATAAATGGTGAAAAAACTCCAATTCCCCTGTACTGCCTGGGCAGCAAGATAAATGAGGAAAAAAGAAATGGCTAAACTGCCGATAGAGGGTGTTTTTCTTAAGAACTGTAAAGATCCAAAAGGGTTAGCTCTTCTCCATTCAAATGGCCGCCGATGTTCTTTACTGAGAGACTCCGGTAATACAAAATAGCCATACAGAGCATTTAATAAACAAAGCCCCGCAGCTGCATAGAAAGGGGCCCTGATACCCAAACCTGCCAGTAACCCGCCCAATGCGGGACCAATAACAAAACCTAACCCAAATGCAGCGCCAATCATTCCAAAATTCTTTGCCCTGGTTTCTGCAGTACTTACATCAGCAATATAGGCAGCAGCAGTAGTAAAACTGGCACCGGTGATCCCGGCAATGATGCGCCCGGCAAACAACCAGCTATAATCAGGAGCTAAAGCCAGTATGATATAATCAATTCCAAACCCTAACAGCGAAAATAATAATACCGGGCGCCTGCCATACTTATCACTCAGGTTACCGATCAGTGGCGCAAAAACGAATTGTGTGATAGCATATACTGATATCAGCCAGGCACCATCCGAACTGGCTTCATTAACAGGAATGCCTTTTAGCTCAGATATCAGTTTGGGCATTACCGGAATGATCAATCCCCAACCCATAACATCAATCAGTAAGGTAACAAAAATAAAACCTACAGCAGCTTTGCGGGGATTAGCCATAATTTCCGGGTGTACTGCAAAATCGTAAGATTTTTACATCCGGCAAGTTATTTTAAGCGAAAGCCGGAAATAAAAAAAGACTGTTGTAAAACAGTCTTTTTAAACAGCAACTATAATGAGCAACTATTTGAATGTCCTCATATAGTTTACAATAGCCCAGATATCATTCGCATCAGGGATCTTTGTTTTATAAGAAGGCATATCTTTTCTTCCCTGGTAAGTTTTATAAAACAATGCACCATCAGTTTGGGATTGAAAAGAAGCTTTGGTAAAATCACCACTTTCTGTATCCAGTTGGGCTGCTTTAGGGCCATCTCCTTTTCCTTTTGTTCCATGGCATGATTTGCAGTGCTGGTTATACAAGGTCTTACCCGTAGTCAGCGATTCTGCATTGCCTTTAAGAGGGTTTACTTTGTTTTTGTAATTATCAGGAACAGGCCAGGGCTCCTGTAAATTTTCTTTTGGCACAAATGCGAGTAAGCCAATGGTAAAAAGGCTAAAGAGCAGGACAGTTACATTTTTTTTCATTTTCATTGATTTTACTTATTAAAGATGTATGTGTATTAAGAATTAGTTGCATTGCCCGGTAAAACAGGTTGTTCTTTTCTTAAGCGAAACAGTTCATATACAATAACAATATAGTGCCCCCACACAGCCACCATTAAGATAGCAAATGTGATCAACATCCACAGCGGCGGATGTGAACTCCATAAAGCTCTTGGTTGTTCTTCCGGTTTGTCAGACACAGGAACACCCCATTTTTCAATGGCAGAGGCTTCAAGATTACCATAAGTATCATTTTCTTCCAGCCTGGCAATCAGGGTGATATTTCCTTTTGCATCACCGGGAAGACTGTTAGGTATTTCAATAGTTGCCTCGCCATTTTCATCTGTTGCGCCCTCTCCTACTTTTAGAGGATTGAATAAACGTTTAACAAAAATACCCAGTGTTATTTCCGGTACAGGTGTCTCCGTTCCGGATCCAACATCAACCAGCTTTACCTGCACGGATAATAAAGAATCTTCTTTAACGGGTGTCAGGGTAAGTATGGCTCTTTTTATAGTTACTTCCCCTTCTGCTCCTTCCATTGATTTATTACCGGCTGCGATTGCTTTAAAATAAAGCTGCCCCACCTTATTGGTAACCACCTGTTCTGCTTTTACATTCAGTACCGCATTACCGTTTCTGTCGGTGATAGCCGTACCCAATTCGTTTTCCGCAGAATCGGTAACGAGATAGAATTTTATTTTAAGGCTATGTAAAAAGGTAAGCGTACCCTTGATCTTTGCTTTAAGAGACGCTTTCAGATCGATGGTATTGTCACTTTTCTGCACAGTTACCAGATCAAGTGTCGGAGAGATCAATGCCGGTTCATCTGCTGTCACTTCTGTTGCTTCCTGCTGCGCAGTACTGTCGGTTTGGCCGGCAAGAGCTATTGAAAAAAAGAGACAGTAAAGTAAACCGGTGATTAATAATAATGGACGTTTCATACAAAATATTTTAAGCAGGTTGTATATCTTCTTTTTTTACCGGCATGGATTCATGCACATGTTTGTGGTTAGTTTCTTCGAGGCCCGATACCGGAACAACGGTTACAAATTTTGACATCAGTAAAAAGAAAAGGAAGAAAGAAGCTAATCCGGCGCCGGTCAGTAACCACTCAGGCCAGGTAGCTGAATATTTTACATATTCGGTTCTGGTATCCTGCATGGGCAGTAAGGTTGTTTCCAGGGTTGGTACAATGATGAGGTAACGTTTTACCCACATGGCTATCACCATGATGAGCGCAGCGGCAGTGATCCAGTTTGTTTTTCTTGTTGCCGGAATGGCAACGATGGTAATCGGGAGTATGATACCGGCCAGGTTGGCAAACAATGTCCACCAGCCATATTCTCCCGGGCTGAATAATTTATGAATGAGTTCGCTGTCCCATTTTTCAGAACCAAACCAAGCAGTGAAGTATTCAGAAAATGTAAAATAACCATATCCAGCTGCAAGTACCATCATGGCATATCCCATATAACGAAAGATCTGGTCGGTAATATAATTTTCCAGTTTATGCGACTTACGGTAATACCACATAGCCACGATAAGAACTCCGGTACCGGAGTATAAGGAGCCAAGTACAAAATAAGGTCCGAATATTGTACTGTGCCATCCGGGGCGTAAGGTCATTCCAAAAATCCAGCTTAAGATGGAAGCTACAATAATAGAGAGAGGGATCATGATGATGGCCAGCAGGTTTTGAGAAATGATCAGGTGTCTTTTCTGGCTGGCGCCTCCTCTATATCCTATGGAAAGTGTCTTATAAAGCCACTGCCGCCACTTTGGTCCTTTCAAACCGGCATCCCGGTATACAGCAAGATCTTTAATCAGTGCTATATATAAAAAAAGAACAGCGCCAACAAAGAAAGTCAGCACCGCCATTACATCCCAGGTCATAGGCGACTGAATACGGGGATAAATAAAGAGGTGATGTAATCTGTCAAACCGTCCAACACACAGTAAAATAAAAATCGGACCTACCACTATCGAAATGATGGTCATCATTTGTGCAAGCCTGACAATAGGTTTGCCCAGGGGTAATTTTAACAGATGCAGTATTCCGGCTATAATGGCACCGGCATAACTGAGACCAATAAAAAAAATAAAATTGACAATAAACAAACCCCAAACCACATTATCCCGCATACCGGTTACTCCATGGCCATAGGCGATCTGCAGGTAAAGAGCATAAAGGCCCGCAATAATCCAGGCGATAAAAAAGAATGTAAGTAACCAATTCCACTTCCCGAATTTCTCCAGGAAGGGGCGTTGATGATTAAAAGCCTGTTGCTGGTATGAATTGAGTTCCATAATAAATATTTCAGTTGATGAAGGTCAGTTAGTTTTACTTTTTACTGTTTTTTCCCGGTTCCATTATGTCTTCAAACCTTTTCTTGATATTGGAATCCAGATTTTCATAACCTCTTTCTACCGGGAACTGTCTGTCTTTTGGTGGCAGATAATATACTCTTGGTTTAGTACCCAACTCTTCCATATACCGGTAGCCGGCTCTGTCCTTTATCAATTGAGTGAAGCTGACCGTTTCGCTGCCATTGGTTACAGTGTCTTCATTTTCATCACCAAAGTAGAATACACCATTCGGGCAGGCTTCCACACAAGGAGGCAGTAAACCTTCTCTGGCTCTGTCAGGACAGAAATCACATTTTTCCACGGTACCCACTTTGGCAGGTATACCGGTTTCGGGATTATAGGCAAGATCTTTTATATCGAAAGAGAGATCAGGCTCATCCCAGTTAAAAACCCGGGTGGAATAGGGACAAGCAGCCATACAGAATTTACACCCGATGCAGCGGTCATTGTCAATTAACACTATACCGTCCTGCCTTTTATAAGTGGCATCAACCGGGCAAACTTTTACACAAGGGGGATTATCACAATGAAAGCATTGTTTGGGAAACCAGTAAGGAGCTCCCTTATCACTGTCTTTTAATAATTTAACGGTAAGCCATTCTGTTTCTTCAGGACGATAGTGCCATTTCTGGCAAGCGGTTATACACTTACGGGCATTTTTGCAAAGAGCCAGGTCTACCACCATGACGAATTTTTTTCCGGCAATTCCTTCCCTTGCTTCCAGTTTGGAAACAATAGCCATATGCTCCTGGTGATTCAAATAAGCAGAATCAATTTCAACTATTTCTCCATCAGGTGAAAGCAGCTTGACCTTTTCACTGATACCTGCTTTTTTAGAAGAACAGGAACAGGCCAAACTTCCGCAGGCAGCTGTTGCTACGGTAGCTATAGTTGCGGTTTTCAAAAAATCCCGCCGGCTTTTGTCATTAATTTCTTCTTGTTTCATTGTTAAGTATAATAAGGAGTGATAAGAATTTGTCAACTGTTTTCTTTGGAGGGGTTCTTCATCCAGCTATAGATATCTTTGTTGGTAGCTTTTTGTTTTTTTGTCACGGCGTCAAACAAAGCCTTATCCACTTCCACCAATTTTCCATCTGCTGTCAGCATTTTAATCTTCTCGGGGCTGTTCTTTTCTTTTTTTGATAATAGAAGTGAAAAGAACCAGCGGCGGGATTTATCTGCTGTTTTTTTATCGTTTCCCATATTAACCGATTTGTATTGTTTAGAAAAAAATGTGATGCAACTTATTTATGAGTTTTTGACCATCTCATGACAAGGGTCAAGCTAATAAGTGAGAAATGTCACAAATGCACGGTTTTGATGACAATTAGTTATCAATGTGACTAAAGTCATATTTCAATCAGTTGCTTGTCATGGAACTGTCAATATCCACTGAATATTTTTGAAAACGCATTAGTTAAAAGCAAGCTCTTTCAAAGAATCAATCTTCAAATAAGTTAAACTAGCTTTTTTATGAAAAAGGTTTCAATTATGCAAGCAGCCTCCCTGTTTTTAGGAGTTTTCTTCCTATCGGCTTCTTTGCTACAGTGTACCAAAGACGGGGAACTTGTAAAGAACCTCGACAGATCTTATACAGGCGGACCCGACTCTACTGTATATGCAGCTTTTTATGAAAGCAACACCGTTGCTACTGCCGATGTTGTACCCGATGTGAATGATGTGATCAAAATGAGGGGTGTGCAAACTATTATTCATGAGTATTGCAACACATCAAATTGTCATGGCGGGCCTATTGCACCCCGTTTTGAAATCTATTCTCAGATCATGCAATATGTAAAACCAGGCGACCCAGAAGGAAGCAAACTATGGGAATACATAACTACCAATGATTTTGATAATGCAATGCCTCCTGTTAACTCTAATTATGAATTGAGTACAAGAGATAAAAGCATTGTATACAACTGGATCAAGAATGGAGCTAAAGAAAGACCAGATCTGAATGACTTCAGACCAGCGGCTATAAGGGTACTGGTTGATGGTTGTAGTTCTGCCAATTGTCACAATACAGCTACAGCTACAGGTGGCTGGGCAAGAAAAGGATTGATTTCAGGACTTGCCTCTGCAGATACTACACAATTCACCTATATAAATCCTACTACCGGATCAGTAACCGTTTACTGTCAGTTGTCTAATCAAACGCTAAGGAATCAGGTATGGACAGCTTACAAGGACAGTGTGAAAAGGTTCTATGCAGATACTGTTGCCAACGCCAGCTTCCGCCCATGGAAGACAGTAAGCACACCTGTTTCTGCCTTAAGCACCAGGGGGCCATTGAATAATTATGATGATATATTAATGGATATACTTTATCCTAAATCTGTAAGGACAGTTAGTTCAGTAGTATACACAGACCCGGTAACATTAAAAGGATATTATGTAAGAGGTAACCCACTGGTGGCAACTGACTGTTTCGTTCGCCGGATGGATTCTACTCTGATTTATCGTAACCCACTGACTCTTGTAGAAACTTCTGTAAGTGGTAATATGGCTTATGATGATGGTGGATTTAAACCTTCGGAAGTTGCCCTTTTCAAGGCATGGTATTTTGCTGACCCCAATATCCCAGATGTATGGAAATATGGTAATGCCAATGTAGGCATCTTCAAATACAGGAAGACTGGCAACTATATCATTAAACGATAAACCCCATCAACTCATTTAAAAATCTCAGGTATATGAAAAAGAAAATAACCTTAGCAGCGTTGGCAACTTCATTGATGGTGTACCTGTTGTCATCCTGTTATCAGAATAAAGAAGATATTTTGGAGCTTCCGAGAGTTTCATTTCGGAATGAAGTAGTTCCGATCGTTACCGCAGGCCCTTGTGGTTGTCACAATACGAGTGTAAATGTTCGTGCCGTTTTATTCTCCGATCAGCGAACCAATACAATATTTTTCGACGCCATTTTGGCCCGCAGAGGAGCATTTGGCAGTTGGGTTAACGGTGGCACACATCCTGGCGCAGGAGCTATTGACTTTTCACCAACAGAAAAAAACATCATTAAAAAATGGATTGATCAGGGCGAACCTTATGATGATGGTGCCGGCTGTACTGTTTCTGGCAACCTGACGTATACCGCCGATATAGTCCCTATATATAATACCAGTTGTAAAGGGGCAACCTGTCATGGGGGTATTGCCGCACCTATCGATTATGCAAAATTTGTAGCTAAAAAAGATGTATTGCTGACCATATTGAATAGTGGTGGTAACCAGGGTCACCCCGGTGGCGCACTGAGTCTTACAACTTGTACAGTAAATAAAATGAAAGCATGGATTGCACAGGGGCAACCCCAATAGTAACTAATAAACCAAATGTTCTTACTACTAAATAAGACAATATGAAAAAGATATTACTGCTTTTCGTTTTCGGATTCGGTTTGATGTCAATGGGTATTTCGCAAGATGAACCCGAAGCTGAAAAAAAAGAAGCACCTAAAAGAAAATATGCAAGGGCAACTTTTAATGCCACTAAGATTATAAATATGCAGAGTACAGAAATTGTAAGTAAGGGTAATTTGCAATTTTTAATCTCTCACCATTTCAGTAATCTGTGGAATAAAGATGCTACAGAAGGTGAAAACTTCGCCCAACTGCTGGGCTTGAACTCAGGCGTTGCTAACACTTACCTGTCCTTTGATTATTCCATTACCGACTGGGCTAATATTGGATGGGCTGCAGCAGGCCGCAGCCGCTTTGAAGGTTTTGCCAAATTTCGTCTGCTGCGTCAGCAAACAGGATTGAAAAATATTCCTGTATCTGTTAGTTGGTATTCCGCAGCACATGTAAATGCTGCTAAAAATGCTGACATAACTTTTGGATGGAATAAATGGGCCTTTATGCACCAATTGCTGGTTGCCCGGAAGTTTTCCGACAAATTCTCATTGCAGTTTAACCCGGCGTTGATTCATTTTAACGTTGTGCCTTATGGTATCAACAATAGCAATATGGTTTATTCATTAGGAATCTCAGGCAAGTACAAAATGTCCGCCAAAAAGAACCTGACATTTGAATACAACAGGCAACTGAACATGCATAAAAACCTGATCGATAAGAATGGCAATATCGTTAACTATAGCCCTGATTTACTCTCTGTAGGCCTTGAATTAAACACAGGAGGTCACTTGTTCCAGTTTTATGTAGGAAGCACTACTGCTGCTTCACCAATTGATCAGCTGGCAAGAAACACAAGCTGGATAAAAGACGGAGAATTTGCCTTTGGCTTCACCATCAACAGAACAATGAGTTTAAAGAAAGAAAAAGAATAATTTAATAGGATAAAAGCGATTGATCTGAAACGGGCCGGATTTCTATCCGGCCTTTTTTATTTCATTAAACATTCTATACTTGTTTCATCATCTTTTTCTATTTTACAAAAATGTTATTTCAGTTTAACCGGTTTAGTTCATTATTGCTTATCTTCTTTGTACATGGACTGGTATATGCCATCCTGTTGTATCGGAAAGGAGTATTAAATGAAAGCCGGTCTGACAAGTGGTTAAGTTTATTCTTATTATTATGCATTTTGTACATCGCTCCCTGGATGGTAGGTTTTGCCGGCTGGTATGATACACAGCCTTACAGGGATATATTATTCTATGTTCCTTTTCAGCATTTATTTTTTATTGGCCCGGTAATTTTTTTTTATGTGCAAAGCCTGCTGAATCCTTCTTTCAGGTTCGGAAAAAAAGGATGGTTGCATTTAATTCCAGGCTTATTGTATTTGGTCTTCAATATTATAATGGTGATAACAGATAAGCTGGTATTGAAGGATTATTATTTCCTGGCCAATGGAGAAGACCCGGATTTTGATACCTGGTACCAGTTAACTGGATTTATTTCCATGCTGATCTATTTTATCCTTTCACTCCGGTATTACCTGCTCTACAAAAAACTGATTGTGCAGGTGATCAGTTATGCAGATGTTGTTATGTTCCGATGGATAAGAAATTTTTTATTGGCTTTTTTACTGATGCTTTTTGTTAAGCTTGGTTTTTACATTGGCGACCTGTTTATTGAAAAAGAGTATACAGATACCTGGTGGTATTTCCTGGTATTTGCTGTAATATTTTATTACATTGCTATTACAGGATACGCCAATTCTGTTGAAACCAAAGTTACCTTTAACCTTAACCTGCTCACTTATCGCCCTTATTTATTGCTGAATTATCATTTTTCGGAAAGCTCCGATAACCTGATAACAGAAGATGCAGAGGTAATCGATATCGATTCGGTTGCGGGTAAGCCTATAACTGCTGAACTGAAGGAGTGGAAAGATAAGTTACTGCACCTGATGCAGGTGGGGAAGGCTTTTGAAGACCCGGAATTGTCATTAGCCCAAGTAGCAAAGCAATTGCAAAGCAATCCTTCCTTTATTTCAAAAATGGTAAACCAGGGATTTCAGCAAAACTTTAATGACTTTGTCAACCAGTTCCGAATTGAGGCGGTAAAAGAAATGCTAAATAAGGGGGAACATAAAAAGCAAACCTTACTGGGAATTGCATTTGACTGCGGGTTTAACTCCAAAGCTACCTTTAACCGGGCCTTTAAGAAATCAACCGGACAAAGTCCTAAAGAATATATTTCCTCACTTAACTAATTACTATCAAATAGTTAGACAATTTGATGCCCTGCAACAGGATTTAAGTCGTATTTGTAATGTCTCAAATCATGTTTTGCAGCGACTTGCCATTCGCAGTCACTCACTTTTGTATGGTCAACAAATAAATCATCAAATTTTTTTTATGAAACAAGTTGTTTTAATTCTATCATTGACATGCTTAGCTTCAGCCGCAAAATCACAAACTGTTAGTACTGAAGATTTCAAACCAGTAGAAGGAGAATGGAAAGGTAAACTGACCTACCTGGATTATACCAGTAACAAGCAGGAGACTATTGATGCCTGGCTGACAGCCAAACTAAGAGACAAGGCCGTTGATTTTTCTATTGGATACCCCGGTGAAAGTGGAAAAGGGGGAAAAGACAGTTATGAGATCAATGGCAATGGAAGGAAAATCAACGGGATGAAAATAGTTGAGCGAACTACTACAGGGGACGGCATGCTAAAAATTGTACTTGAAGAGAAAGGGAAAGATGGTAATGATCACAAGCCAGCCACTTTTCATTATGAGTTGATAATAGGTAAAACAACATTTATTATGACAAAGCTGGTAAAATTTGAAGGAAGCGACCGATTCTTCCAGCGAAATCAATACAGGTTCAACCGATAAAAAGAATAGCTGCGAAAATTCTTATTCAGGAATTTTCGCAGCTATTTTATTTCTTCAAATATACCGGTCTGTTTATTCTTGCGTACATTATCAGCGGTGAAATAACGGCCATTCATGGCTACATACACACCGGCTGATAATGTTTGTGCAAAAGCTAATGCGCTGCCAAGATTAAACAAACCATCGGAGCTGCCGAACTTGATCGGTATCATGGCACCGGTAAGGATCACGGTTTTATTTTTTACTTTTTGCGCCAGCACTTTAGCCGTATCGGCCATTGTATCAGTACCGTGGGTAATAACAATACGGTCCTCCTCACAGTTATTGCACTGGTGAACAATAAGCTCTCTGTCCTCAGCTGTCATTTCCAGGCTGTCGATCATCATTAAAGTTCTAATCTCAACAACTACCTTGCTTCGTCCCATTTCCAGCAGGTCATGCATATGAGTGTCATTGAAGTAAAGCTGACCTGTTATTTCGTTGTATTCTTTATCAAATGTACCGCCAGTGATGAAGATGCGGATAGCCATAGCAATCATTTTGCTGTGAAGGTAAAAGAAACGCCGAATTACACAGAAACTGGAAAAGGATAATCAAAGAAAAAGTAACGAAAAAGAACTCCTGATTCTTTGTATGTATCAAATAATTGCTACTTTAGCAGGCCTTTAAACAAAAAAGGCCCTTCCGTAGAAACGGACTGACCTCTAACGATTGCTTGCCATATGAAAATTCTTCTTAGTAAGAGTTTTGTTTGCTGACTAAAGGGCCAATTATCAGCTTTTGAAGATTTTTGGCTTTAACTTTGACCTCTGACGTTTGCCCTTCTAACGATTGCTGCCGTATGATTTAATCTTCTGATACAAAAGTAGTGAGCAACACCTTGTTCCCGAAAACAAATCCGGCATCATTTCATTATGCCTAAAGGACCGGGGAGTTTGCTAAACCCTTGCCAGCAGAGGATTTCAGCAAAAAATCTCTATGATGCCCAACCGCACAACCGACATATTGTTCCAGCTTATAAAATCGCTTGAAAAAGCCGAAAAAAGGCATTTTAAACTATACATAAAGCGAAGTTCAGGTAACGAAAACCTCAAAATTGTCCGCCTTTTTGACGTGGTAGACAAGCTGAATGAATATGATGAAAAAATATTATTGAAGAAAATGGATGGGGTCACCAAACCCCAGCTGGCAAATCTTAAAACTCATTTATACAAACAAATCCTGGCCAGCCTGCGCTTGCTGAAAAGTACAGATAGTATGGACCTGCAATTAAATGAGCAGTTTGACTATGCGCATATTTTATATAAGAAAGGTTTGTTTATGCAAAGCCTGCGCATCATTGACAGGGCAAGAGAAATTGCAAAGGTCAACCAGAAATTTTATTTTCTTCCGCAACTGATTGCACTTGAAAAAAGAATTGAGGGTCTTCATATTACCCGGCATATTCAGCACCGGGCAGATACTCTTTCCACAGAGGCGAATGATGTAAACATGCATATCGATAAAGTGACAAGGCTGTCTAACCTGGCTTTGCAGCTTTTCAGCTGGTTTGTGCAAAATGGCCATGCCCGTGATGAATATGACGAAAAGGATATCCGTAAGTTCATGACACAAAACCTTCCCTCCGGCGCATGGAAAGAAACAGGTTTTTATGAACGGATGTACCTGTACCAGAGCTATACATGGTATGCATTTATTCGTCAGGATTTTTTGCAATACTACCGGTATTCACAAAAATTGGTAAACCTGTTTGATGAGCAGCCACTGATGAAACGGGTAGAGACGAGTCATCATATCAAAGCCATACATTATCTTCTTAATGCTCATTTTGACTTACGAAATCACCGGGGTTTTGAAAAAACACTCAGGCAGTTTGAACAATTGGCACAAACTGACCGGGTGAGGGACCATGATAATTTCCGGGTGCAGACTTTTATTTACACCAGCCAGGCCCGTATCAACCAGCATTTCATGCAGGGTACTTTTAAAGAGGGACTTACGATCATTCCTTCTATAGAAAAGGAATTAGCTGAGTATGACTTATTTCTTGATAGTCACCGGGTACTGGTACTGAATTATAAGTTTGCTATGATGTATTTCGGAAGTGAAGATTATAATACCTGTATTGACTATCTCCAAAAAATCATCAATGATAATACTAACCTTAGATACGACCTGCAATGCTATGCCCGGGTGCTGCACCTGATGGCGCATTATGAACTGGGTAATGATATGCTGATGGAATCACTCAGCAAATCTGTATACCGCTTTATGGCAAAAATGAAAAACCTGACGGCGGTGGAAGAAGCCATGTTTAAATTTTTACGCCAGTCTATTCCATTATCTCCCCGCCAGCTAAAGCCAGAGTTTGAAAAATTGTTGAATACCATCAAGCACCTGGAAAATGATCGTTTCCAGACCAGGTCCTTTGCTTATATTGATATTATTTCATGGGTAGAAAGTAAGGTATACAACAAGCCAATGGCCGCTGTGATTCATGAGAAATATTTAGGCAGTAAGAGGAGGGAATAAATGTTTTTACGATAAGCCAAATTAATCCACAACTTATAGTTTACTTTGTTTTCAGCTTAACTTGCAGCCATGCAGGATTATTTAAGTGGATTGAACGAACGGCAAAAAGAAGCCGTATTACATAAGGACGGGCCGGTAATGATTGTGGCTGGCGCAGGCAGTGGAAAAACCAAAGTACTCACCACCCGGGTCATTCATCTGATGGCGAACGGGGTGGATGCATTCAATATACTGGCTCTTACTTTTACCAATAAGGCGGCCAAAGAAATGAAGGAAAGGGTTGAGAAGATTTTGGGTAATGGGGAAGCAAGAAATCTTTATATCGGCACCTTTCACTCTGTATTTGCCCGGATACTCCGCTTTGAGGCGGATAAAATTGGCTATCCCAGAAATTTTACCATTTACGATACGGATGATGCTAAAAGTGTAGTGAAAACAGTTATCAACGAAATGAACCTCGATGATAAGCACTATAAACCTAATATAGTTTATAATCGTATCTCGTCTGCCAAAAATGCATTGGTAGGCCCGGCAGAATACAGAAACGACTATGCTATTCAGCAAGAAGATATGAGGGCCAACCGGCCTGCTATCGGACAGATTTATGATGCTTACGTAAAGCGTTGTTTTAAGAACGGAGCTATGGACTTCGATGATTTATTGCTGAAATTTTATGAACTGTTGAAAAACGTTCCGGAGAGTTTATCAAAATACCAGCACAAGTTCAGGTATATATTGATAGACGAATACCAGGATACCAATCCTGCACAATATGAGATCATCAAACTGCTGGGAGCTATGCATGAGAATGTTTGTGTGGTAGGAGACGATGCGCAAAGCATTTATTCATTTCGCGGAGCAACCATCCAAAACATCCTGCAGTTTCAGAAAGATTATGACGATGTGAAAATTGTGAAGCTGGAACAGAATTACCGAAGCACCAAAAGCATCCTTCATGTGGCCAATGAAGTAATTAAGAACAATAAGGGCCAGATCGAAAAAGTATTATTTACGGAGAATAGCGAAGGAGAAAAGATAAAGCTTGTCCGTACCATGACGGATAATGATGAGGGAAAATTTGTGGCTGACAGCATCCAGGAGCAAAAACTCAGAAATCATTACAGTAATAAAGATTTTGCTATTCTCTACCGCACTAATGCGCAAAGCCGGGCCTTTGAAGAAGCGCTTCGGAGAATGGGGATTGCGTATACTATTTATGGCGGCATCAGTTTTTATCAGCGCAAGGAAATTAAAGACCTGGTGGCTTATCTCCGCATCATTGTCAATCCCAGCGATGAAGAAGCGTTAAAACGGATCATTAACTACCCGGCAAGAGGCATTGGTAAAACAACAATTGATAAACTGGTATTGGCTGCCAATGAAAATAATATCAGCATGTGGAAGGTGCTGGAGAATGCAGCGCAGTATGGTTTTAAAGCAGGAACATTATCAGCGCTGGATGAATTTGTAATTATGATCAAAAGTTTTACCAGCATGCTGACCAAACAAAATGCCTATGAAGTCGCCTTTCATGTAGGTAAGCAAACTAACCTGGTAAAAGAGCTGTTCAATGATAAGAGTACTGAAGGGATACAGCGCTATGAAAACATCCAGGAGTTGCTGAACTCTATAAAAGAGTGGACAGAGAGCCCCGACAATGAAGATGGTGAGCTGGTGGATAAAAGTCTTGCGTCTTACTTGCAGCAAATTACTTTGCTTACTGATGCGGATGAAAAAGATCCTGATGCCGACACAGTAAAGCTGATGACCATACATGCAGCAAAAGGACTGGAGTTTAGCTGTGTGTTCGCCGCCGGTCTGGAAGAAATGCTTTTTCCTAATGCAATGGCAATTAATACAAGAGAAGAACTGGAAGAGGAGCGAAGATTATTTTATGTAGTTGTGACAAGAGCCAAGCAACGTCTCTGGGTCACTTATGCCAATACCCGTTACAGGTTTGGTCAATTGGTGCAGAATGAACCCAGTCGTTTTATCGAGGAGATACCTGAACAGTATATGGACAGAAGTTTTGCCGGAGGCGGATCAAAAAATCAAACACAAAGTAAATGGAGCGGCGGTGCTGCATTCAACAGGATGAAAGGATGGGGTAATGATTCTTCTTATAGCGATGTCAGGGAAGCAGAGAAGAGGTATGGACCAGCTACAACAAAAAAAGAATCTTCCACACCTTCCTACCTTGCACCAAAAACCACGCAACCCAAAGTGGTGGAGCATAAACCTTCTGTGGATTTTGTTGCGAGTGACACTTCAAATTTGCAAGCCGGGCAAAAAGTAGAGCATCAGAAATTTGGTTTTGGAGAAGTAGTGAAAATGGAAGGAGCTGCTCATAACCCCATTGCCACTGTAAAGTTTGAACATAATGGGGAGAAGAAAATCATGCTTAACTATGCAAAGCTTAGGATTGTTGAATAACAGAATTAACAAACTGAATATTTTCTGCAGTATACATTTACCCGAAGTATTTTAGCCACTACATGCCATCAGCCAGACAAAAAAGGAGAAACCGGAACCTGGTTTTAAGCATACTTATTATCGGACTATTGGGTATGGGTAGTTATGTGCTTTATCAACGGCTTACTTACCGTAAAGCCCGGTATACCCGTTATCCTGAGTTTGGTATTTCTATTCCTGGTGGTTATTCTATTCACGGGATAGATGTTTCCAAATACCAGCATACCATTGCCTGGGAAGAAGTAAAAGCTATGAGAGTGCAGAATATCCAGCATGGCTTTTCATTTATTAAAGCAACAGAAGGAACAGGTAATACCGATCCGCAATTCAAACGCAATTGGAAAAAAGCCAGGGAGGCGGGTATTGTCCGGGGTGCGTATCATTTCTTTATCGCATCAAGAGATGGCAGGGGCCAGGCCGAGAACTTTATACGTAAAGTAGAACTGGAAGAAGGAGATCTTCCCCCGGTTCTTGATATTGAGCAACTAAACGGAACTTCGCCGGCACAATTAAGAAAAGAAGCAAAGGAGTGGCTCGATATAGTAGAAAAAAAATATGGAGTGAGGCCCATCATTTATACTAATGTTGATTTTTATATAAAAAACCTGGGCAGTGATTTCGATAAATATCCTTTATGGGTGGCCCATTACTATCAGCCTGAACAACCCCGCATCAACAGGGGATGGATATTCTGGCAGCACAGTGACAGGGGAAGGGTTAATGGAATTGTTTCTCCGGTAGATTTCAATGTTTTTAGTGGTGATTCGGCTGATTTTGAACGAATTCTTATTCGCTAAACAGAAGAATCAGGGATATTCAAATTGCATTACCTTACTCATTCAATATTTTTTATGGAACAGGGTTGGGATCCCGAGATTAAGAGATTTTTTGTTAAGATCATGAATTCAATTGCCATTACATTGTTATGGATGATGGCTTGTGCTACCGCCGGGTTATACTTTCAATTGGCTTATTCCAACGGGAAACCGGTTATTTATACAATTATCTTCTACTTTCTTATGCTGGCAACACTTTTTTTACTGATCCGGTATTTGTACAGAACATGGAAAAATGCATAGCTCTTTTTTTCAAAAATACCCGCCTTCACTGATGGTTAGGACTATAAAAGGGTTTATTTTGAAGCCTGACTATACCAGCAGATGGAATTAAAGCAAATAAGTAAATGGGTAATGATAACAGGGGCTCTGTTTATATGGGCAGTAAAGCTTTTTATCAGGCCGCAGTTTCATTTTGATGAGCCGTTACATTTCTTCTTTGGAATAGCGCCAAATCTCGTAGGGTCCTTTCTTATACCCTTTGGTGCCTGTTGGCTCTTTAGTGGCCGGGAGTTTTTGCTGGCCCGTATCTTCCGCGTTGAAAATCTTAATGATCTCCGGATAGTATGCTTGCTGGGTTTCGGTATGCTGGTTATAAACGAATACCTGCAGTTACTGCCTGTTTTTGGCCGTACGTTTGACTACTATGACATTGTTTTCTCTTCAGTGGGCCTTGTGGTTTCTTATTTTGTATTCAGTAAAGCACAGGAGAAATATCAACCGGCTTAGCTGCTGTGATCTGCAATAATTACCCAGCGGCCATTTATTTTTTGAAGCAAAAGATTATAGTGTCCTCCGACATCACCCATGCTTCTTTTTAAATGCCATTGTCCCACTACATGATAATACTTTTTGGAAAGTCGTTTTACTGAAAGCAGTTTAAATGTCAGTTTTCCCATTGCTGCTGTGTCAGGGTATCCCCTTTTATAATTATTCAGCGTATTTGTCCATCCGTAAGTGATACCGCTTTTACCGATAAACATTAATGAATCATTTTCCCAATAGCCTTTCATAAAATCGTCAATATTTCCCCGGTTCCAGGCTTCGGTTTGGTTGTTTAGCAACTGACGGATTCTTGATTCGTCACCTGATTGTGCAAACAAGTTGAAAGACAGCAACAGCAATAAAAGAGGCAAAACTTTTTTCATTAATAAATTTTTGTTTAAGGTAACGAAAATCAGGAAAGCACAGAGTCCGCATTAGTGATTACAATCATCCGAATGTGCATGATTGTGTATCCGACAGGATTTATAATTTAACAAGTGCCCGGCAATAATCAGAGTCACAGCAGGAATCAGCAGCCAGGTGCTGTAATGAAGAAAAAATTGTTTTAAGACCAGGAACATAAATCCTGCAAAAAAAAGTGAAAGAGGAAGCAGGCTATGGTGATGTTTCTTATAACCGTGGTAAAGGGAGTAAGAACCTATGGCAAGGGCTAGCAAGATCATGCCTATTTCAAAACCGGTGTGATGTATGATGTTGATGCCAAAAAGGGGAAGACTGCTTAAAAACAAAGGCAATAAGGCACAATGAATGGCACAGGCCAAAGAAGCCCCGATACCTAATGCATCCCAATTAATCCTAAGTTTCATAAAAAGTGAACAAAGATATAAAAAAGCAACATAGTTGCAAAAGAAAATGTCGCCCGGGTTATCAGAACCAAAGGGGCCGTAAATTTGTCTTATAAATGGTTTTTATGTCGAAAAAGGGATGGTTATATACGGGGTTCTTTGTTGCACTGGCATTGGGTTTTTATTTTGTGCTGGCACAGGTGATTCCTGGGTTTACAAAAAAAGGAGTGGCCCCGGTCAGTTTTGTAAGACCATTTGCCTTTACTACACAAGATGGTAAAGCGTTCACCGAAAAAGAGGTAAGGGGAAAAGTGTATGTGGCAGAATATTTTTTTACGACCTGTAAAGGAATTTGCCCGAAAATGAATAACAATATGCGGCTGGTCTATGATAAGCTAAAGGAGGAAGAAGATTTCCTTATTCTTTCACATACCTGTGATCCTGAAACAGATTCTGTTCCGCAAATGAAGAAATATGCAGATTCGATGGCGGTGGATACAAAGAAATGGGTTTTTTTAACCGGCAGAAAGGATAGCTTATACAATACAGCAAGAATAAGCTACACGATTGATGATCCGGCTAACAACCTCAAGAGCATAGAAGATGATTTCTTGCATACCCAGTTTTGGGCTTTGGTTGACAGGAACGGTAACGTAAAGAAGATATATGATGGATTAAAGCAAAGCGAAGTGAAAGAACTGATAAAAGACGCTGAAAAATTGTTGCAGGATAAACCGGAAACCGGAAAAAGATAATTTTATAAGTATATAGATATTGCAACGCATGCCAAAACAAGCCAGTATAACTATTGATAAAAGAATTGCTGAACTATTGAAACGCAATAGTCTCAGTATTACTGACAGCCGGAAGAAGATACTTCATCTTTTCCTGGAACAAACAGGGGCACTTGCACATGGAGATATAGAAAAAAGAGCCGGGGAAAAATTCGACCGGGTGACAGTCTACCGTACCCTGCAGACTTTTGTTGATAAAGGAATTATACATACTATCCCTACTGCGGACAATTCTATCCGCTATGCTTTGTGCAAGGATGAGTGTTCTGAAGGCCATCATCATGATCATCATGTACACTTTGTATGCAGTACCTGCAATAACACCTACTGTCTTGATGATGTAGTAACTCCCGAAATTAAATTACCCAAGGGATACTCTGCTGAACAGGTGGAAGTTGTAGTGGAAGGAACCTGCAAAAATTGTAACCGGTAATTTTCATTAAATGCTTTGCATAACTCCTTTAGGGGTGGTGGCAAAACAAAGCCCCGGTGTAGAAACAGCGGGACTTTAGGTTAAGGCTCTGATTAGTAGCTATGTGATAGTGCGATAAAGCACCTATTTTTTCTGAATCAAATGTAGGATGTCGGGTTGATATTTCCGAAAAAAGGATATACCACTTTTGGGGTATTTTTTTCTTTTATAAACCAGCCATCTCTTTTTTTACAAATTCCATCAGTTGTTTGATATATGCCGGTGAGAAATCAAACTGTAAACCAGCGGTTTTGAACAGGTCCGGAAGTGTTTTAGTGCCACCCAGTTGCAGGGCGTTTAAATAATTATTAATAGCAGTTTCCGGGTTTTGTTTATACTGTTGCCATAAACCAATGGCTCCCAACTGGGCTATTCCATATTCAATGTAATAGAATGGAACCTCAAATAAATGCAATTGCCGGTGCCACGAATAACGGCGGTATTCATCCAGCCTGGAAAAATCAATGACAGGGGAGGAAAATTCATCCAGGATCTCAAACCACTTATCAGCTCTTTCTTTTTCAGTATGTACCGGGTTTTCATAAATCCAGTGCTGGAATTTATCAATGGTTGCGATCCAGGGAAATATGGTAATCACCCTTTCTAATTGCTGTTCCCTGGCTCTTTTCAGTTCCTCTTCCGTTTCAAAAAATACCTCCCATTTATCCATACTGAACAACTCCATGGCCATGCTGGCCACTTCTGCAATTTCCGTGGGATATTCTTTGAAACCGGTAAGCTCCAGCTCATGTGCCACAAAAGAATGGATAGCATGCCCGCCTTCATGTACCATAGTAGTTACATCATCCAATGTGCCGGCTGCATTCATGAATATGAAAGGGGCACCTGTTTCCGCCAGTGGGCAATTGTAGCCACCCGGGGCTTTCCCTTTCCGGCTTTCAAGATCAAGTCTTCCCATTTCCCGCATTTTAGAAAGGCAGCCACCAAAGAAAGAACGCAGCTCATTAAAGCAGGTGATAGTTTTATCAGTTAATTCCGCCCCTGTTTTAAAAGGACGCAAGGGCTGGGTGCCGGCCGGTTCTGCTTCTATATCCCAGGGTCGAAGAATTTCTAATCCCAGTTTTTTCATTTTGGCTTCATAGAGCTGGTTTACCAGCGGCATCACATGCAGTTTCACTGCTTCATGAAACTGGTAGCAGTTTTCTTTGCTGTAATCGAACCGGCCTAACTCAAGAAAACGGTAATCCCTGTAATTTTCAAAGCCTGCATTAATTGCCACCTGGTGGCGTTTTTGCAAAAGCGAACTAAACAGGTCATTTAAAGCCTGTTTATCCTGTAATCTTCTTTCGCTGATCTTCCTGTATACTTCTTCTCTCAGGTTGCGATCGGGGTCTTCCAGGAACCTGGCCGCCTGTTGTAATGTGTACTCCTGCCCTTTCACTTCCACAGTCATTTTGCCGGAGATCATACCAAACTGTTGTTGCATCACATTCAGCTCTGCATTGATGGGTATATTTTCTTCCCGAAAGATGTCAATATTCTTTTTTACGTTTCGCAGGTAGGTAAAGTATTTTTTTGGATCCAGCTCTTTGGTAAACACGCAGTTTACCAGTTTTTTATTCAGCTTATCTGAGTAAGGCTGGATTTTTGGTTGCAGCTCCATCATAAAGAAGCTAAAAGCTTCTTCCAGTTCTTTATTCTCTGTATCACAGGTCATCTTAATTTGCCGCCAGCAGGCATCTTCGCTGATCACGGCTTCAATCTCACTGGCATCTTTTAGCCATTTTTCCAGGTCAGCAACTGAATTGATCTCTCTTTCTTCCAGGTTTTTGAGATAGGGTTCCAGGCTTTCCCAATTACTAATAGTGAAATCAGCAGGCAAAAAGTGACGGGGTAATTTTTTAATATCCGCAGAGTAAGTCATAATGGGATGATTTGATAATAAGCTAATGTGCTAATGAGGTGTCCTGCAGTACAGGGTTCATTAGCACATTATCAAATTTGCTAATTAGCTATTTATTCTGCTTTCTTTTTTTTAGTGGTTTTCTTTGGTTTTTCTTCTGCTTCTTCTTTTACGGTACCCTCTTTCTTTGCTCTTGCTTTTTTAACCGGTTTTTCTTCTGCAACCGGTTCAGCAACTACTGTTTCTTCCGTTTCCTCTTCAGGAATTTCAGAAAGTTTGATTTCAACATTATTCTTTTTCAGGATGTCAAACCATTTTACCATTTTTTTCATATCACTGGCATACACTCTTTCGAAGTCCATCTCAGGATAGGCTTTTTCAAAATATTTTTTTACAGCCGCAGCATCTTTATCATCCGGTAATTTTACACCGGCCTTATCCATAGCATTAAAAACGTCTACCAGGTTCACATTGTCACGAACTGTATATACCTCAATACTTTCCAGGTGGGAAAAATTGTGAATACGACTTGATACGAACCGTGTGCTTTTGTCTTCCAGGGAGCGAACAATAGCCCCATCAGTTTTACTGTTGATCAACTCAAATAACCCAGGCAACCCGGTCACGGCAACTAATTTACTGTATTCCATAAAGTTTAATAATAATTAAGGAGGTGCAAGATAACGAGTTATTTCAAATACCGGTTTACTAAGTAGAGGCATAGAAATGAAAAATAGGGAAAATACCCACTTAAACAGAAAACATGATAATGCGAAGAAATTATATCAAAGAAAACTATGTGTTTGGCTGACACGACAGATAGGATTTTTTAAGATGAATGAGTATTTTGGAATAGCATTTAAGATAAGAATTCGAACTGTATTCTCTTATGTTGCTTTTCCTGATTTAGTACACCAAACCTTTAACCAACCTTAATCCTTTTTCATGCCTGATCAGATTTTTACATTACCACTCAATCAAGTTGGTATCAACGACGTGGAAACCGTCGGCGGAAAAAATGCTTCGCTGGGCGAAATGATACAGCATCTTAGTAGTCTCGGTATTAATATTCCCAATGGATTTGTTATCACTGTAGCAGCATACCGGGAGTTTTTACGGTTTAATAACCTGGACGCATCTATCAGGCAAATGATAGGTGGTATAGATTTTAATAATATTGAATCACTTCGAAGAGGTGGATTACAAATAAGGCAGATGTTACGAAACAGTAAATTTCCACCTGAAATAAGCAGCCAGATAATAAAACAGTACTATAAATTATCAGGGGATTATGAACAAAAAGAAACTGATGTGGCTGTTCGTTCTTCTGCCACAGCTGAAGATTTGCCGGACGCAAGCTTTGCAGGACAACAGGAAACTTACCTGAATGTAAGGGGTCCTGCGGCATTGATTGATTCTGTACGTAACTGTTTTGCCTCCTTATTTACAGACAGGGCCATCAGTTACCGGGAAAATTTTAAATATGATCATTTTGCCGTTGGTCTTTCGGTTTGTATTCAAAAAATGGTACGGTCTGACCTTGGCGCATCTGGTGTAGCATTCTCTATTGATACCGAGAGTGGCTTTAAAGATGCTGTTGTCATAAATGCATCATTTGGCCTGGGAGAACTGATTGTGCAGGGCTCTATATCTCCGGATGAATACATAGTATTTAAACCGGCATTAAAAAAGGGATTTAGCTCCATTATCGAAAAAAAGTTGGGAAACAAGGACAAGATGATGGTATATGGTGATGATCCCGATGAAAGAGTGAAAATTATTCCTGTTGAAAAGGTCATGCAAAAAAGGTTCAGTCTTAGAGAAGAGACCGTATTGCAACTGGCCAACTGGGTGGTGAAGATAGAGGAGTATTATACCCGTATCAGAAACAAATGGACCCCAATGGATGTTGAGTGGGCTATCGACGGATTAAGCAAGGAATTATTTATTGTACAAGCCAGACCCGAAACTATTCATTCTCAAAAAAACCACCGGTTAGTTACTGAGTATTCCATTGATGATGAAAACAGGGCAGATAAACTTATTGCAAAAGGGATTGCAGTGGGAGATAAAATTGCTTCTGGCAAGGTGAATATTCTTTTCTCATTGGATAAACGGGTAACAGAAGGGCATGAATTTAAGAACGGCGATGTGTTGGTAACAGATATGACTGACCCGGACTGGGAGCCCATCATGAAGAAAGCATCGGCGATAATAACTAACAAAGGAGGAAGAACCTGTCATGCGGCAATTGTGGCAAGAGAATTAGGAGTGCCTGCGATTGTTGGTACCGGGAATATAACGGAGATGCTGACAGACGGGCAATTGATAACCGCTTCTTGTGCTGAAGGTGATGTGGGATTGATCTATAAAGGAGAAATTAAATTCAGGAAGGAACAATTCAACCTGGATGAATTACCGGAAATAAAAACTCCGTTGATGCTTAATGTGGCGTCACCTGCAATGGCCTTTAATTTTTCCCATTTACCCAATAAAGGCGTAGGATTAGCAAGAGAAGAATTTATTATCAATAATTATATACAAGTACATCCGCTGGCTTTGATGCAGCATAAACAGCTGAATGATGCAGCGCTGACTACAGAAATTGAAAAGAGAATAACCGGTTTTGATAATGAAGAAGATTTTTTCATCAATAAACTGGCATATGGTATTGCAAAAATTGCAGCAGCTTTTTACCCGGAGAAAGTGATTGTAAGATTTTCAGATTTTAAGAGCAACGAGTATTACAATCTTTTAGGCGGAAACCATTTTGAACCGCATGAAGAGAATCCAATGATCGGTTGGCGGGGAGCTTCCCGCTATTATTCCAACGAATACAAAGCGGCTTTTGGGTTGGAGTGCAAGGCCATTAAAAAGGTAAGGGAAGAAATGGGGCTGCACAATGTTGTGGTGATGATTCCTTTTTGCCGTACCGTAGGTGAGCTGTTGAAAGTGCAGGAAACAATGAATGAGTATGGACTTATTCGGGGAGAAAACCAACTGGAACTTTTCCTCATGGCTGAGATTCCTTCCAATGTGCTGATGGCTGATGAATTTGCCAAACATATTGATGGCTTTTCCATTGGCTCCAACGACCTTACACAGCTTACACTTGGTCTTGACAGGGACTCATCCTTGGTGGCGCATTTATACGACGAACGTAATGAAGCAGTTAAAAAAATGATTACCATGTTGATTGAATCTGCAAAAAAGCACAAAGTAAAAGTGGGTATTTGCGGTCAGGGCCCCTCTGATTTTCCGGATTTCGCACAATTCCTGGTGGAACTCGGTATTGATAGTATTTCTGTAACGCCGGATTCTGTATTTAAAACCATCAAAGCTATTAAGCAGGTGGAGGATATGGTTGGAAAAAAGTAAACAACGGGCTGGGAGTTTAATTTACCTGAAGCCGAATGTTTTTCCCTATTCTTGCGTCAGAAAGAAGGCTTAGCTATTAATTAAACTCAAACAATTTCAATGAAAAAGATTTTTTTAGTACTGATGGTTTCTGTAGTTCTTTCAGTAATTACGTATGCACAGCCTGGTGGTGGTTTTCAACGCCGTACCCCCGAAGAAAGAGCAGCCACTATACATGCCAAATTAGACAGTGCTTTTAAGCTGGAAGCTTCCAAACTGGCTATGATTGATACAGCTCTCACCGTTTTATATAAAAAGCAGGATCAGCGGATGCAGGAAATTTTTGCAGGTGGCGAAAGGCCAGACCGGGAAACGATGATGGCGGAAAGAAAAAAATATACAGATGCTCAGGATGAAATTTTAAAAGCAGTGCTTACCCAGGAGCAATATGGTATTTGGAAAGAAAAAATAGAACCATCTATGCGTCCGCAACGGCCAGGTGGCGGAGGCCCTCCTTCTGGAGGTAACTAAAGAAGTGATTTTTTAATAAATAAACACAGACCGTTTAGCCCAAAGCTGTAACGGTTTTTTTTGTTTTAACTTGTTGTCCGGCCAAATAAGTTGACGGGCGGGCTGAAACAATACACCGAACTTCTGTCTGTAAAAGATAAAACTGACTGAAATGAAAAAACTATTTTTCACAACCAGCATAACTCTTTTTGCTTTTGTTGTTATGGCTCAAAAACCCTGCTCCCGGCCTGAATTCCGGCAATTTGACTTCTGGATCGGCGAGTGGGAAGCATTTGGCAAAAACGGGCAAAAAGGGGGTGACAGCAAAATCAGTGTGATTTTAGATAGCTGTGTGATCCTGGAAGAATGGACCAGCGCCAATGCACAACAAGGGTTAATCTACAGCGGGAAAAGTTTTAATTCATACAATGCAGCTACTAAACAATGGCAGCAAACCTGGACAGATAATACAGGTAATACCACAGAATTTCTACGGGGTGAAGGAAGTAACGGTACGATCATTTATTATGCAGACAAAGTAACCGGCCCTGATGGAAAACAATTTATGCGCAGACTTACATTTACAAAACTCGACAATAATAAAGTTCGTCAGTTTGGTGAGCTGAGCAATGATGGTGGTAAAACATGGATTGTTGAATACGACCTGGAATACAGGAGGAAGAAATGAGGTATACATACTTTTTCATATTATCATTACTGCTTGCTTATGCCGGATGTTTAAAAAAGGGTAAAGAAAAATACTTTACAGGAACGGTTGAATATACCTATACTTATATAAGTGATTCGCTCAATACGGATTCATTGAAAAAACTAAGACCTGCCAACGGGTACTTCCGGTATGATACCGGCAGTTACCAAAGTCGTTTTACCGGTGCAGATACATTTACTTATTATTATTCCGGCAACCTGAATAAATGTCTTTCCGAACCAGGTTCTTCAAAAAAGTATGAATGTGAAGATTATAGTATAATGAGCGACTCAGTTCTTTCTGTAAAAGATTATTTGACAGAAGAAGAAATTCTTGGCTATTCCTGCCGTATTCTTGAACTGCAAAAGAAAAATTCTTGGGTAAAATATTATTACACCACAGACCTTAGGATTGCACCGGTAACCTACAAAAACCATAAAGCCTATAACTGGGATGTTTACGGAACAAAAGCCGGAGGCGGCCTGATACTAAAAATGGAACACCGGTTCAATAAGTTTATAATGAGTGGAGTGGCAGTTAATCTCAGTATAGAGAATGGTGACTTCAAAGCTCTTGAGATAGAGGAGTCATTATTTTCTGAAATTTGTAAATAACGATGCGTTTCCCTGTTTATACCATATTTATGTTATTAATGTTGCTTGGCAACGGTTTTGCCTTTTACAAAATGTTCACTGCAAAGCAGGAGTTTTTTGACCAGTTCCCAAAACTTACTGAAACCGCATTCAATATATTCCGCCTTTTACCCATAATAAACATAATAGCCCTGGCAGGCATGTTATTGATGAAAGCCTGGGCAGTTTACCTTGTTATAGCCTGCGGTATTGCAGTTATTACATTCGATATTTATTTTGGTATTTGGTATCACCTGTATGTGGCAATTCCTTCCATTCTTATCCTGTTGTTTTTTATCATTAAGTACTGGAATGAGTTTAAGTGAGCTTTTACCGTGATGAACGGCACAGCAACTCATTAATTATTTCTGTAATTTAAATGTCCAAAATAATTATTATGAGAAAACTTGTATTCCCGTTGCTTGCTGTAGGTCTACTTGCCTGCCAGTCAAAAGAGCAAGGTAAAGCAACTAAAAATGATTTCAGCATTGATTCTGTGAAAGTGCATATCATAAAAATGAATGAGAGCTATACACAGCGCTTTACCACAAAAGACTCAATCTATTTTGCAGACCGCTATTGTAAAGATGCACAAGTGCTGTCCCCTAACATGCCTGTCGTAGCCAGCCGGGACTCTATCATCAAATTTTTCCGGGGTGATGGCTCGGGTACAGATGTTAAAATGGAACTGCCCATCGGTAATGTATATGGCGATAAAGACCTGGTAGTGGAAGAGGGTACCTATAACTTTCCGGATGGAAAAGGCGGTAGCTTTGACAAAGGTAAATTCATTGCCCTCTGGAAACAGGAAGATGGTAAATGGAAACTATACCGTGAAATATGGAATACTGATTTGCCACTAAAGCAATAACAATGGCGGAAATAAAAACCAAAAAGAATGACGCATCTGTAGAAGTTTTTCTTCAAACATTTAGTGAAGAAAAAAGAAAAGACTGTGAAGTTGTCCTGAAGATGATGCGTCAGGCGTCAAAAGAAGAACCAAAAATGTGGGGCAGCAGTATTGTAGGCTTTGGCAGCTATCATTATAAATCGGAAAGGAGCAGGCAGGAAGGAGACTGGTTCATTACAGGTTTTTCTCCCCGCAAAGCCAACCTTACGCTTTATATACTGCCATCCATTAGCCACTATCCCGAACTGCTGAAGAAACTTGGCAAATGCAAAACCAGCGTATCTTGTTTATACATCAATAAGCTGGCGGATGTAGATATAAAGGTGCTGAAGGAGTTAATAGATACAGCATACAAGAAGATGAAAGAAAAAGTAAAAATTACTTCTAAATAAAACAAAAACAATCAACATGGATAATGCTATCAGCTGGTTTGAAATACCGGCCACCGACATTGACCGAGCTCAAAAATTTTATGAGGCAGTCTTTCAGATTGAAATGCAGCCCATGGATTTTCAACAAACAAAAATGCGGATGTTCCCGATTGATGATCCTATGAAAGGGATTGGCGGAACACTAATTGACAGCAGCGGTTTTCATAAACCTTCTTCCACGGATGGCCCATTGATCTATCTGAACGGCAATCCCGATGTTAAAATATTTTTGGACAGGGTTGAAGCTGCCGGTGGGAAAATAATAGTTCCTAAAACAGAGATAAGCCCCGAATATGGTTATATGGCTGTGTTCCTGGATACAGAGGGAAACCGAGTAGCCTTGCACTCCGTTCCGGAAAAATATTTACAACACTAAAAAATTAACAATGATCATACTATACATCATTATCGGCATTATTGCCGCTTTATTAATAGCCGGACTGTTCATCCCAAAGGGTATGAAAGCCACCCGGGAGATTATAATTAATAAACCTAATGCCGAAGTCTTTAACTACATCAAACAGTTAAAAAACCAGGACAACTATAGTAAGTGGGGCAGTATGGACCCTAATATGAAAAAAGAGTACCGGGGCACAGATGCGACGGTAGGCTTTGTAAGTGCATGGGAGGGAAATAAAAAGGTTGGAGCCGGCGAGCAGGAAATAACCGGCGTCGAGGAAGGCCGGAAACTAAGCACAGAACTACGGTTTATAAAACCATTTAAATCAGTTGCTCAGTCAACCATGACCACAGAAGCATTAAGTGATAACAGCACCAAAGTAAGCTGGGGTTTCGAAGGCCAGATGAATTATCCTATGAACATTATGAAGTTGTTCATGAATATGGAAAAATCTATTGGCGACGACTTTAGCACCGGTTTGAGCAACCTGAAAGCGTTGCTGGAAAAATAAATATATGCCTGCAAAAAATATTATACCATCTGTTTGCATCACCCTGGTAGTTTTATTAGCAGTTGCCTGTAATAACAATACTGGAAAAGAAAATCCGGAAACGGTTGCCCGGTTCATCTGGCTGAATGGCGAATGGGCTATGAAGGAAAGTGAAGCAACGGTTACAGAACAATGGAAGATGATTAATGACAGCCTGATGGAGGGAAGTTCAGATGTGATGAAAGGAGATACTGTTATACCTTTTGAAACAATCAGGCTGTTCAGGCGGGCAAATGAATTTTATTACGAAGCAAAAGCCGCCGGGCAAAATAATGAACTGCCGGTTGAGTTTAAGCTTACTTCGTTTTCAGATTCAGGGTTTGTGGCGGAAAACCCCTCCCATGATTTCCCCAAGCGAATTACATATAAACGGGTGGGTAAAAATTCCATTCATGCTGTTGTAGATGGCGGACCGCAACAACCTGACAAGAAATCAGATTTTTATTATTCCAGAACAAAAGACTAAGCCATGGAAGAAATTAACTGGAGCAGATTTATTGTTCGTATTGATGTAAATGCTTCGCCAAAAGCACTCTATACTGCATGGGCCACCCGGGCAGGTATTGAAAGCTGGTTTTTAAGGCTGAGTGAATACAAAACAGCCGATGGAATAATAAGGATCCCAAATGAACTTGTGCAGAAAGGGGATACTTACAAGTGGATGTGGCATGGCTGGTCCGATGAAACAGTGGAACACGGAACTATATTGGATTGTAATGATAAAGATTTCATTCGCTTCAGTTTTGGAAAAGCAGGCAATTGTACGGTAAGGATTTACAAAGAACAAGGAGAAACAATAGTTGAAATAGTACAGGAAGATATTCCAGATGATGAAACTGGAAGACTTACCTGGCATGTGGGTTGTAAAACCGGCTGGACCTATTATCTCACCAATTTAAAATCAGTATACCAGGCCGGTACTGATTTACGTAATAAAAAAGATGGCATTGGGCAATTATTGAATCTCTAAAAGTTTACCATGGCCTACAGCGAAAAACTGGCAAACATGACCCGGGAATTAATTGCTGCTACACATAAGAATGTGGAGGAGAAAGCTATGTTCGGTGGTTTATGTTTTATGGTGAATAATAAAATGTGTGTGGGTGTGGAGAAAGACCGGCTGATGGTTCGGTTTGATCCGGAAAAGTATGATGAAATAATGAAGAAAGAGGGATGCAGGCCCATGAATTTTACCGGAAGGGTAATGAAAGGATTTGTATTTGTGGATGCGGATGTATTAACCACAAAAAAGAAATTTGATTACTGGGTACAGCTTGCGTTGGAGTATAATAAAATTGCTAAGGCAAGTAAGAAAAAAATAGTGTCTAAAAAGGCTGCGAAGAAAAAATGACATTCACTATTGACAAATCATACCAGGTACTGGGAAGTACACCTGCCGTTCTGAAATCATTACTTAGCCACCTGCACGATGATTGGGTTATGAATAATGAAGGCCCTGAAACATTTTCACCATATGATGTGGTTGGTCACCTGGTTCATGGAGAAAAGACCGACTGGACCATTCGTATCCGGAGGATAAGGGAACACGGTACAACATTACCCTTTGCCCCATATGACCGCTTTGCCCAGTTTGAAGAAAGTAAAGGGAAGAATTTGCTGCAATTATTGGATGAGTTTGAACAATTACGGAATGAGAACCTGACCTGGTTAAAATCACTTGAACTAAAAGAAGCCGATTTTGATAAAAAAGGAATGCACCCGGCGCTGGGTGAAGTGACACTGAGAAATTTGCTCGCCACCTGGGTAGTGCATGACCTGACGCATATCGGCCAAATAACAAGGGTAATGGCCAAACAATACAAAGAAGAGATGGGGCCATGGACAGAGTTTTTTCGTATTTTAAGTTTCTAAAAGTTTCATTATGCAATCAAAAGCTGCAACAGTAGATGCTTATTTGGCCGAACTGCCTGAAGACAGGCAAAAAGCCATTGCAAAACTCCGCTCTGTTATAAAGAAAAATATTCCTAAAGGCTTTAAAGAAGTAATGGGTTATGGTATGATGGGGTGGAGTGTGCCGCACAGTATTTATCCGGCCGGGTATCATTGCAATCCCAAAGATCCCCTGCCATTCATGGGCCTTGCTTCACAGAAAAACTCCATTAATCTTTATCACATGGGTATTTATGCTAACCCCAAATTACTCAAGTGGTTTCAGGATGCACATGCAAAAGCCAGCCCTAAAAAATTAGATATGGGCAAAAGCTGTATCCGTTATAAAAAATCAGAAGACATTCCATTTGATCTGATTGGAGAACTGGCATCTAAAATCACGGTGGAAGACTGGATTAAAATGTATGAAACGAATCTGAAAGACAGTCGAAAGAAAAAATAAATAGGGTGATTCTTCAATTCCACATACCACCTTTACCCCTTACCAGCTATGTGGAATTAATGACTTATTATAAAGGATATAATCCGCCGCATACGATTGAACGACTCTTGCCCGATGGTGGAATTGATTTGATTATTGACCTTACCAATATTCCTAAATATATTTACGATAATGATAGGCTCACTGAAATCCAGTCTTGCAAAAGGGCATGGATTTCCGGTATGCGGACGGAATATATTTCTATACAGGCGAGAGCAGCAGAATCAGAAATGCTGGTGATACGTTTTCGACCCGGGATGGCCTGGTCTTTTTTACACATGCCGGTACTGGAAATAAAAGATAAAGTAGTAGATGCAGAACTGGTATTTGGCAACGAGCTGCTTTCTTTCAGGGAACAATTACTGGAACAAGCAGAACTAGCGCAAAAATTTACCATAGCAGAACAATACCTGTTGCAAAGAATCAAAAATCATTTAGAAGTTCATCCGGCCATACTTTATTGTATATCACAAATTGGCATTAACCCTTCGCAGGCTTCTATCCGGGAAATAACCCATAAAACCGGCTACAGCAGTAAACACCTGATCAGTCTTTTCAGAAAATATGCTGGTATTAACCCCAAACAATATGTAAGTGTTCTCAGGTTTCAGCAGGCAGTTCAATTGCTGGAAAACAATCCGGGTCAAATCAACTGGACTGGCTTGGCGCTTGACTGCGGGTACTACGATCAGGCTCATTTTATCAATGAGTTTAAACGGTTTTCCGGCTTCAACCCATCAGCTTATATGAAATTACGGGGCGACTACATAAACTATATCCCGGTCAGTCAGAGGTAAATTTTTTCCAATACAGGTAGGTTGGTTTTCAATACCTTGCCCGTAATTAAATTATATCAATATGGGGACGGAATCAATTGATAAGGCTACACAAACCCAAATAGCCAACATCGAAAAAAACACAGGTAAAACATTACAGCAGTGGATTGACATTGTCAATAAATCCGGGTTTTCCAAACATGGTGAACTGGTAAATTATCTGAAGGAAAAGCACGGCTTTACACATGGCAACGCTAATACAGTAGTTCATTTTGCCAAACAATCCCATGCAGGTGCTGCGGAGAACAGTGACGATTTGATTGCAGAGCAATACAAGGGAAAAGAAAACCTGAAGCCATGGTATGATAAGATAATGGCGGAGATAAACAAGATGGGCAAGGATGTGGAAGTGGCGCCGAAGAAAGCCTATGTGAGTCTGCGAAGAAAAAAACAATTTGCTCTAATTCAACCTTCCACCAAAGACAGACTGGATGTCGGATTGAACATAAAAGGAGTTGCGCCATCCGGAATGGTGGAAGACGGTAAGAAATGGAATGCCATGTGTACGCACCGCATCAGGGTGGAAGATGAAAAAACAATTGGTAAAGAATTGTATGAATGGATAAAGCAGGCTTACGAGCAGGCAGGATGAAAATAAGTTTATAATTTGCCTGAAATGAAAAAACTGCTCACATTTTTGTTGATACTGCTGACCCAGGTTTCATTTTCACAGAAAAAGAACTGGAGAATTGCCTATGTGCTGTGGCATGATACACTGACTTCCGAAAATTCCATTCATCTTATGAAGGTGAATGGCAAAAAGGATAAATCAATCATAGATTATTCCGGTTCCAACTGGATGGTAATGGCCTCCGGTTCCAAATTTTGGTTCCAGGTGGGTAAGGACAGTTCAGGAAAACAGCCCGGGCTTTACAGCTATGATATAAAAACGAAAGATGAAAAATTTCTTTTTGATGCCAAAGGCCTGTACCAGGATATTGATTTCAGCGAGAAACTTAATTTATACGCCGGTGGTTTTTCTCATAAACCGGCCGGAGCCATAAAATCACAATACGATATTTTTTTGTTCAACAAAGACGGCTCAATAAAAAAACAAGTCACCAATGATACCGCTATTGATCTGGAACCGGCCTTTACTCCCGATGGCAGTAAAATAGTTTTTCGCAGCAACAGGGACAGAAACCCCAAAAGCTGGGCTGAGTTTGAAATTTACAGTATCAATACGGATGGAACCAGCCTGAAGCGGCTTACTTATAATCCCGACACAACAGCCAGTGTATTGCGGGCCAGCAGCCCCATCATTACCCCAGAAGGTCAGATTGTTTTCTCAGGGTATTGGAATGGAAATTACCGGCTTATGGTTATGAATATGGATGGAACTGACATAAAGCCATTAATTAAAATGGATGATATAGAGCAGACGTCCTGTAGTTTTTCTCCCGATGGGAAAAAAATTACTTTTACCGGGAGGAAAAAAGGAATGCGGAACAATGATATTTATCTTGTTAATAGGGATGGCGCCAATCTCCGGCAGCTTACCAATGACTGGAGAAGAAAAGTGCAGCCATTTTTTATTTCAATAAAATAGTATGCGGTATATTTTCTTAATACTGATATTTTCATTTTGTTCGTTGTTTTCTATAGCCCAAAAGAAAAAAGGGATTGATGAGCTTTATCTTACCCAATTAAAAACAGCAGAAGCCTACTACCGTCACAATCAGATTGGCGAAGCAAAAAAAATATTGTTGGCTATTCCCGAAGCGAAGAGAACATTTGAATGGCAGTTACTGCATGCAAGAACTGACCGGAGCATACATACGATAACCGGGCACACTAAAGCAGTGGTAGGGATAGCTGTAAGCAAAGATGGAAAATGGCTGGCAACAGGTTCTGCAGATAATGCCATCATTATTTGGGATGCGAATACTTACCAGCAGATCCGGAAAATTGAATTTCATAAAGGACAGGTAACCACACTTGATTTTTCTCCTGACGCTAAAACATTAATCAGCGGCTCAACAGATAAATCGCTTCGCTTATGGGATGTGGCAACCGGTAATGAGACCCGGAATTACAATAGTGAATTTAAACAGGGTATTTACCAGTGTAAGTTCAGTGCCGATGGTAAAATGCTGGGAGTTGTATCGTGGGAAAGAGGCGCCAAAGGGGTACAGGGTTTTGCAAAAGTACTGGATGTACAAACCGGTGCTTTGATAAAACGCTTTGATACAGACGATCATCCGGCATCAGCAGTAAAATTCTCTGCTGATAATAAAAAATTGTATACAGCTACATGGGGTTTTCAAATCAAACAGCATGATATCGCATCTGGAGGCACCGACTGGAATTACGACATGCGGGAATTCGATTATTATACTGCAGTACAGAGTATGGATGTAAGCCAGGATAATAAGTATGTTGTGCAAGGGGGAAAGGATAATAAAATAAGAATGCTGAATGCTTTGGATGGCAAATTGATGTATGTTATTGAACCCTGGCAGGGACATAAAGAATGGGTGAATGGAATTCGTTTTTCACCCGATGGGTTAAGTTTTGCCAGCGTCAGCGATGATGGGCTGCTAAAAGTATGGGAAACCAATACCGGAAAGAATCTGCTAACATTCAGAGGTCATGTTGCCGGTATTAACCAGTTGGCCTGGCATCCGGCGGGAAACAAAATTTACACAACCTCAGCCGATAACACAATTAAAATTTGGGATATAGATGTTCCTGGGGAAATGAATTTCAGGGCAAGTGTGATAGGCCCTTGGAATGCTCCTGTTTCCCCAGATGGGAAATGGATGGCTCCTGTAAATAGCGACAAACATCTTGCGTTGTACAACATGAATACTGGTAAGCCAGAAATTTTCTTAGACAGTCTTTCAGCTTTTGCCGCAGCATTTTCTTCTGATGGTCAATATCTGGCAACAGGCTATAGGAATGTCATTATCTACAACACAGCTACTGGTAAACGACAAATAACCGGCAAAGGACATTCAGGCGTTATTTATGGAATGGACTATAATGGAAAACTCAACCTGTTTGTATCCGCAGCCGGCAATACCATTCGATTTTGGAATACTACTGACACGGCAGCATATAAAACTGTTTCAAACATTGCTAATCCTTTTACAGTAAAGTTTTCTACTGATGGAAAAAATGTTTATGCAGGCTGTGCTGATGGTAAAATAAAAATAATTTCATCAGACAGTTGGTCGGTTACTGACAGCCTGCAAAGCGGTACAACCATATTTAACATGTCCGCATCAGCAGATGGAAAATATTTGCTTACCAGTGGTAACGCTGAGGCTGTTGTGTGGCATTTAAAAAAGAAAAAGAGTATTTCACTTATAGGGCATACTAAGTGGGTATACGGGGCTGCTTTTCATCCCTCATTACCAATCGCTGTTACAGCATCTTATGACCGCACCCTTCGTTTCTGGGATGTTGAAAAAGGTATCAATACGCTGACGTTGTTTGGTTTTGATCATGAGCTGTATACCGTTTCCTTTTCAAATGATGGTAAGCGGCTCCTCGTGACAGAAACAGGCGGTACTGCACATGTCATAAATTTATAACTACCGGTCAGGAAGCCTGATTCACCTTTTGTCAAATAGGAAAGTAAGCAGGCATTGGGGATGTGTAACTTTCTGCATAAACATACAGTTATGAAAAATATTGGTTTAACCATTCTTTTGTCCCTGTTCGTTTTTATTACCAAAGCACAGCAACCGGTTCTTGTTTCCCCGCAATGGCTGAATGAAAATAAGAGTGATCCAGATCTGGTGATTCTGTATACGGGGTTTGTGATAAAATCGGATTATGACAAAGAGCATATTGAAGGCTCCCGTTTTCTATGGCCTGATTGGCTGGCGTTTGATAAACCAGAAGGCAGCATGTATGCACCGGACGAAAAAGTGGCAACAAAAGTGCTGCAGGATCTGGGCATAAATAAAAACTCAAAAATTGTGATCTGCCACAGGGGTAGCGATGTAACAATTGCTGCAAGAATGTTTATGACACTGGAGCATTTTGGCCTAAGAGGGAAGGTTTCATTTTTGAACGGAGGCATTGAAGCCTGGAAGAAAGCCGGATATACTGTTACCAGTAAACCGGCAGAATTTAAAAAGGGAAATTATGTAGCAACCGTTACCGGTACGCTGGTGGATAAAGATTATGTATTGAATGCGCTGAATACAAAATCATCCGAAGTGGTGGATGCAAGGGCTAAGCGATGGTATGACGGTGACCCGACCGGCAACCCGAGAGATGGCCACATCAGCGGTGCCAAAAATATTCCTTATCCTGATATGGTAGATTCTACCAACAGCATCAAGCAAGTTTCTGTACTGGAAAAAAATTTTGCTACCGTGGTGCCTGATAAAAACACGGAAGTGGTAGTGTATTGCTTTATTGGGCAAACTGCCTGTGTAGACTACCTGGTTGGGCGCAGCCTGGGTTACAAGATGAAAGTATATGACGGCAGTATGCAGGAGTGGAGTAGGGATGAAAAACTGCCGATGGAGAAAACAAAAAAAGAGTAAGCATCCTAACAAAACAAAAACCCCGGAATAATATTCGGGGTTTTATATTTAAGAAAGAATCGTTTTACATTTTTCTGGTAAACTTTATAACCATCGACTTATATTCCTTTCCATCTTTCATATCATATTGTTCCATTACCTGGGTATTATCGTCAACCATTTTCATCGTTTGTCTTACATCTTTAACCTGTCCGGTCATTGGGTCGGTCATCTTGCCTTTCAGTTCAATTGTTTTGGTGGCATCATTCCATGGTCCTTCCAGGTACATGATACCGGTTCCCATATTATCAATCCAGGTAGAAACAAATACTTTTCTGGCATTATCCCATCCTGTCAAGCTATGTCCTTCGAATGGCATTCCATTAAAAGAACCCGTATTGATACTTTCCTGGTAACGGCCGCCCAAAATCATTTTATTTACGCAGCTTGCATTCATGCTTTGTGCAGGAGCATTCGGGTCCATCCACATTTGAATTTCCATATTCCATTCTCCATCCCAGGCAGCCATCATTTTATGCACATCAGAGGGAGTCATGTAGTCCATCCATTTTTTCATTTCATCAGGAGTCTGAGCTTTTGTAGTAGTAAAAATTGAAGCGAGAGCAATAAAACAGATAGTGAAGGTGATTCGTTTCATAAAAATAGTTTTAGGGGTATAAGTTACAAACTCTGCACATAGTTATCAAGAAAAATGTGATTGAACTGGCATTTTACCGAACATATTAACTGAGTTGAATTGTCTTTATCTGCATGACGGTTGCAATACTTGTTGCCCTTTCTTTAGCAATAAAAGCTATTTTTCCATCGAAAAGTTCATCCACGGATTCTTTAAAGAGGCGGAGCCAGGTTTCAAAATGATGCTTTTGTAATGGCGACTGCTGGTGCAAAGTCAGGTGAGGCTGCATTGCATTTTTATGATAAGTATCTGATTGAAATAAAATGGAATCCCAAAAATTAACCAGGACAGGTAAATGATGCGAAAGATCAATTTTGGCCACATCCGTAAAGATATAGCTGATAGAATTATCTGCTAACAGCTTCTCATAAAATCGGGTTACCAATACCAGGAGATCTTCCCTTCCTGTAATATCTCTTTTCATTTCTTATTCATTGATAGCTGCGTATAATTTTTCCGCATCACTTTTATTGAAAAGTTGTGTTCCATCGTTCATGGTAGCCGCACTACCACATGCCACACCAAAGCGAATTGCTTCTCTCAATGTTTTTCCTTTTTGTAAGGAATAGGTGATGCCGGCAACCATACTATCACCTGCACCAACAGTGCTTTTCTTTTCAACAGGAGGAGCTTCCACAAAATATCTTTTATCACTGCTTACCATCCATGCGCCCAAAGCACCCATTGAAACAACCATAATTTCGGAAAATCCATCCCTGATAGCCTGCTGGGCAGCATCAGGCACTTCTTCTTTATCCAGCCAGTCTACATTCAGCATTTTACATAATTCGCCAATATTTGGTTTAATCATGTATGCATGTTTTCCTTTTAAAGCCTGCAATGCAGGGCCACTCGTATCCACAATACATTTGGCACCTACAGCCGTTGCATTCTTTACGATCAGGCCATAAAAATAATCAGGCAGACCGGGAGGCAGACTGCCACTGGCCACTACAAATGTGGGAGTAAAGGAACGTATCTGGTCAACTAATGTTTTAATGGTTTCTTCCATTACCTCCCTGCCCGGGAAAGTGAAACGGAATTGATTATTGGTAGATGTTTCTAATACGATCCAGTTTTCTCTTGTTTCGACTTTTGTATCTACCGCATGAAATAAAATCTCTTCTTCTTTTAAAAGAGAGCACAACATGTTTCCATTATGTCCTCCTGCCGGAAACAATGCCACTGATGAAGTTTCTAATTTCTGCAACGCCTTACTGACATTAATACCGCCCCCGCCGGGTTCATTTACTACTTCTGTACAGCGTAGTTTGCTTTCGGGTATTAATTTTTCAACCCGGGAACTTTTATCAATACAAGGATTAAGCGTAATAGTGAGAATCATTATAATAACTTTTAGATGATTTAAATTTTTTGTGTTTCTTTTAATACAGCTTCAATTCTTTGCTTTACTGTATCATAATCTGTAAACCCTTTTGCGAGCAGGTAAAATTTTTGATCTGCTACCTGCATGAGCACCTGCGGGAAACTTGTTGCCTGTAATTGTTTGCAAAGAGCGAATTCGTAATGAGCTTTTTCTTTGTATTCTTCACTATCGATCCTATTGTAAAAATCATCAACCGGGATTGCATATTTTTCCATCAAATGACGGTATGCTTCATTGTCTGTCAAGTCTCTTCCTTCAAAATGTAACGCATACTGAAGATCAGCTGCAAAAGCAACCTGCTTATAAGGGAAAATTTCCTTGACTATACAAAGCGCTATTGCTGATTTTTCTGAATGCGGATACCAGTCACTTTGCTCTGGATTGAAAATATGCCAGAGGTAATCTTTGCCGAATTGAATACCTGTTATTTCTTCTACCTGTTTGTATGACTGGCTGATGTAGCCTGCAATAGCACTAATTGGTCTTATATACTCTTTCGGTATCATTCCCCCGGATAATACCTCAAAAGATATATTTTCTTTATACTCCTCCGATATTTTTTTAATTACAGGACTAAAACCATAACACCATCCGCAGTAGGCATCATAACAATAATAAATTACTGGCTGCATAACTGCAAACTTACAGCTATCAGGGAGCCGGCAATTATGACTTTGGAAAAAATGAAGGCTTCTGTATTATTTGTTTTTCACTTCTTCAAACTTTTCGTCATAATCCGGACGGATGGTACCCATCAACCGATCCCAGAAGAGGAAGTAGAGGCCATAATTGCCTTTGAAATACTGGTGGTGCATATTATGATTGACAGAGGTATTGATCCATTTGCCGAACCAGTGCTTACTGAAGCCTTTCGGGTATAACTCCCAGCCAAGATGCCCGTACACATTATATACTATCATGAAAAGGAAAAAGAACAGCAGGTGATATAAATGAACCGGGATAGTAAAAACAAAAACAATAAATATACCAGCTTCCACAACAGCTTCTAGCGGATGAAATGCATATGCAGCAAAAGGGCTGGGATTTGTTGATTTATGATGAACAAGATGAGCGATCTTGAACAGAGAACGATGATGCATTAACCGGTGCATCCAATAGAAATAAGTGTCATGCATAATGGCCATTACCGGAAATGCAAGGATGAAGTACAGGGTTCCATGTTGACCGATCCCGGTATAAAATTTTGTATGCCTTGCCATCTCGGGGTTTCCTAAAATAAGGGCCGGAATGAAGGCCATGATAAATACGGTAAGTATTGAGAAGCTAATCTCCCTGGCATAGTCACTAAATTTCGGAAACCGCTCCTGAATTTTTTTAGAAGTAACCATCCGGCGCAATACAACATACCATATAAAAAAAGCAATACTGGCAATAATCAGGTAGCGGCTTCCGATTATAGTTACATCTTTAAAATATAGCGACCAGTCCATATTAGTGTGCTTCTAGCCAGTTTTTACCTTCGCCGCATTCAGCAGTTACCGGAACCTTATGTGGTAAAGGCATAGCCGATTGCATACATTCTACTATCAGCGGTTTTAATTCCTTCACTTCTGTTTTAAGGGCATCAAAAACCAGTTCATCATGCACCTGCAGCAGCATTTTACTTTGCATTTTTTCTTTTTTCATAGTGGCATGTACTTTTTGCATAGCCAGCTTAATCATGTCGGCTGCAGTTCCCTGTATCGGCGAATTGATAGCATTTCTTTCCGCAAAACTCCGGACAGTGAAATTGGCAGAATTAATATCCCGCAACCATCTTTTTCTTCCCATTAGTGTTTGTACATAGCCATGTTCTCTTGCAAAATTGATGGTATCATCCATGTATTTCTGTATCCCGGGAAATTCCTTTTTATAGTTATCAATGATTTCTTTTGCTTCTGTTCTGGAAATACCAAGATTATCGGCCAGGCCAAAAGCTCCTTGTCCGTAAATGATACCAAAGTTTACACTCTTGGCTTTATAACGCATTTCCTTTGTCACTTCCTTTTCAGAAACATTGTACACCCTTGCAGCAGTTGCTGTATGTATATCAGTTCCGTCTCTGAAGGCTTTACACATATTGGCATCACCACTGATAGCGGCCACTATTCGTAACTCGATTTGGGAATAGTCGGCAGATAGTAAAATGTGTTTACTGTCTCTGGGGATAAAAGCTTTTCTTACTTCTTTGCCACGATCTGTTCTTACTGGTATGTTTTGGAGATTAGGATTATTGCTCTGTAAGCGGCCTGTTACTGCCACAGCTTGCCCATAGGAAGTATGCACTCTTCCGGTTTTTCGGTTAATCAATAGTGGCAGGGCATCTACATAGGTTGACTTTAACTTTGTCAATTCCCGGAAGGCAAGAATATCATCAACGATCTGGTTGCCCTTTGCAGCAAGCTTTAGCAGCACATCCTCCCCGGTCTGGTATTGACCTGTTTTTGTTTTTTTTGCGGAAGGATCTAATTTAAGTTTATCAAACAATACTTCACCTAATTGTTTCGGTGAGGCAAGGTTGAAGCGGACACCAGCTTGTTTATAAACACTTTCTTCTGCCTTTTTAGCATCTTTTTCTAATTCTTTGGAGTATTCGTTCAGGAAGTCAGTATCAACTTTTATCCCTTCATACTCCATGTCCACCAGCACTTTTACCAATGGATTTTCTACTTCATTGAATACCTTCTCTACTTCCCTTTGTTTTAAAAGGGGAGTAAAAACATTTTTTAACTGTAATGTGATATCTGCATCTTCACCAGCATATTCTTTTATCTTTTCAATCTCCACATCCCTCATACTGCCTTGCGTTTTTCCTTTCTTACCAATCAGTTCTTCGATATGTACCGGTTCATAACCAAGAAATTTTTCACTAAGTAAATCCATACTTCGTTTGCCATCTGGTTCAATCACATAGTGCGCCAGCATGGTATCAAAAATATTTCCCGCTAACTCGATGCCATACCATTTCAGCACCAGCATATCATACTTGGTATTTTGCCCGATCCATGTTTTCTTTTTATCAGAAAATAATGATTCAAAATGTGCAAGGATATCTTTGGTTTTTTTCTGATCAGGCGGGCAAGGAACATAATATGCTTCACCTGGAGTTACACAAAAACTGAGCCCCACCAGTTCAGCGTCATTGGCATCAATGCCAGTGGTTTCTGTGTCAAAACATATTTCGGCATGTTTCCTTAATTCTGTAACCAGTTTTTTGATTGCAGCATCTCCTTCAACGGCGTTGTAGGTATGAGGTACATTGTGAATGTTCTTATCAACCGGTAAAGGATCTTCAGAACTATCGGAGTCTTTTAAAACTATTTCTTCGGCGGGTTTTTGGGAAGCCTCAATAATATTTCCAAATAAATCGGTTTGTACTCCCTGGGGAATTTCTTTTTCCACCACAGATTTGGCGGAAGTTGCAATTGAAAATTCATCACCCAGTAATCTTTTGCCCAACGTCCTGAATTCCAGGTCGGCAAAGATCTCTTTTAATTTTTCTTTGTTCCAGTCTTTTAGTTTAAAGTCTTCTTCATGAAATTCTACCGGTACATCAGTAATAATGGTTGCCAGTTTTTTGGATAGAATGGCCATCTCTTTGCCCTTTTTCACTTTTTCGCCCATAGCTCCTTTTATCTTATCAGCATTGGCCAGTGTGTTTTCAAGAGATCCGTATTCGGCTAAAAACTTTGCTGCTGTTTTTTCCCCTACGCCGGGTATGCCGGGTATATTGTCGACAGCGTCACCCATCATACCTAACATATCTACTACCTGGTTTACTTCTTTAATATTCCATTTGGCACATATTTCTTCTGGACCCAGTATTTCAGCATCATTTCCCTGGTAAGCAGGTTTGTATATTTTTATTTTTTTAGATACAAGCTGACCATAATCTTTATCAGGGGTAACCATATATACTTCATACCCTGCTTTTTCCCCCTGTTTGGCTAAAGTCCCGATTACATCATCTGCTTCATATCCGTCAAGCGCAATAATGGGGATATTGAAGCCTTCAATTATTTTTTTAATGTCAGGAACTGCTGCCAGTATATCCTCAGGTGTTTCCTGGCGGTTTGCTTTATAGTCAGCAAAATCAGTATGCCGTTCCGTAGGTGCGGAAGTGTCAAAACAAACAGCCATATGCGAGGGCTTTTGTTTGTTGATCAGCTCAACCAAGGCATTGGTGAAACCAAACTGGGCATTGGTGTTTTTGCCTTTTGAAGTTAAACGGGGATTGCGGATGAGGGCATAATAAGCCCGGAACACCAGTGCAAATGCATCAAGCAAAAAGACTCTTTTATCCATACCACTAAGGTAAAGATTTCAGGCATGGGGAGAGTAAAACGCAACAACCCCGGCTTAGGGCCGGGGTGCTGATATGTTAACGCTGCTTAGCTTAGTTGATAGAAAGTCTCAGCGCAGCTGAGTTCTCTCCTGTTGATTTGGGAGTCTCTTTTTTCTCTGAAACCACTACCACACCGTCAGTTTCGTTTTTCTTTTGTATATACTGCTCTGGGTTATCTACCAAAACAGTACCACTGAAGGCTGCAGTAGTTGCCGGTGCAGCAGAATTGCTGACAACAACAGCTTTATCTTTATGAATAAAGTTCAGGTAAAGGGCGAAGAACAACAGGTTGAACGCAAAGAAATTGGCGATCTTACGGACACGTCTTTTCATAATTCGGATTTATTGGATTTTAAAAAAATGGTTTATTCGGATATCTGTGGCTAAGATATATCCATGTGCCACTTACTGCAAGTAATAGGGAACTGTTTTAAATAAAATTGGGCACAAATACGCCTGGGCTATTCGTAAAACTACGAGTGGTTATTTATTATTCTTTAGCCAGTCAAGTGCTCTTGACGTAATATTGGATATTAAGCTGTTCAGCTCTGTTATTTTTCCTTTGGCCTCATAGCTGTGTCTCACTTCAGTGCCGCCTTTTACCAGTAAAACATTTACTGTAACAGTGTCGCCGTTTATTTTGTAATCGCCTGTTAGGGCAAATGCATCGGCTCCTTCATAATCTGCACTATAGGTAATGTCAGCGTTGATTCCCCGACTGCTGATACTCATCAGTTCTTTATCAATAGCACTGCGGAATTTCAGGTTATCTATTTTGGTATCAGTGTTCTGGAAATTGCTTCGGGCAAACAATGGTTTTTCAGCAGCCAGAATAATTTTGTCTCTTACTTCTTCATCAATAAGACCGATATTGAAATTATTATTAGAGTTTAATTGTGGTTCCTGTCTTGCACCCGTTCCTTCTGCAAGGGTACTTACCATTTTTTTTGCAGCATTCAGCCAATTGCTTACATCCAGGTACTTTCCATTTTCCAGTATTTCCGGCTGTTGCTTCATCACTTTCAATAGTGAGTAGGTTAAAAGCCCCTGCGAGTACCTTCCCATTTCATACGCATTCTGATCGCTGGCTGAGGCTGCCAGGATGATAAGGCCAGATTGATTATTAAGTTTTTCAATAGCTTTTATCTGCTGCCCCTTTTCATCATTTCTGGCAGCTATATATCCCTGTTCGGGTTTACCCAACTGTACAAAATCACGGATAGCCTGCCCGCTGTTACAGGCATCAAATATCAAAATACGCTTCTGTGCTTTAATATTTGCCGGTTTGATCCACTCTGTCAGTTCGTTGGTGCTGATACCTACATCAGCAATAGCATCCACGGCAGATGATCTGGATGCATCAGCTGTTAAAAAATAGAATTGCTTTTTGTCTTTTCCTTCCATCACACCATGACCGGCAAAGAATATCAGCAGTATATCATTTGCACTTGCTTTTTTACCGATTTCTTCCAGTGTTTTTTTAATGCTGTTTTTCTCTGGCAAAAGATAGCGGTCATTGGATGTGGTAAGATTGTATGTAAACACATGCTCGTTACCATCCGTATTTAAGAGCTTACGGGATGCGTTTGAAATGGCAGCAGACATATAAGTGGCATCTTTAGCGGCATACTTCAGGTCCAGTTCATCCCCTTTGTAATCGCTTACTCCAACCAATACTGCATAGAGATTAGGTGGTGTACTATTAATATCCGATTTATCTTCCTTAATGATCAATCCACGGGAAGAGATTGTGTTGTCGGCAGTCCAGGCTTTTACAGTAACCGGGTTTTCCTGGCCGGGTATAAAATAATTGGTAAGTTCCTGTTTCTTTATAATCAGTTCATATGTGCCGTTTTTATTTTGCAACTGTGTTTTCTTATACCGGGTTACTTCAATGCCGTTTATATACAGCACTGTTTCCCCCAATCCACCACGACGTGGCAATATTTTAAAATGGTATGCATCCTTCGAATCATTCATTTCCTCTACCCGGGGTGTCAGACCGCAGATATCAAGTTGATCGATTGTTTTGGCATTGATGCTGTCGCCTTTCATGATTCGCTCAGCCAGGTTAGGAACCCAGAGCTGGTCTTTTACCTGGTCAAGTTCAATTATCTCTTCATTGCAGGTAAAATAAAGAAGCTTTCTTGCTCGTTCGCTTCCATTATAACGATTGTGTTTATCTGTTACAAGATAATCTGTGCTGTCTATGGCTATAAAGCTGTAGAGTAACTGCCCGTCTTCTAAGCCAAATATTTTTGTTTCACTGTTATTTATCGCCAACAATTTATTAGCGGTAAAGTCAATATGCACTATCCTGTCATTTAAGCCTAGCGTTAAGTTTTTTACCATCTTACCCGTGCTGGGATCCCACACTTTGAGGGAATTGGAATACTGGTAATATGGAGAAGTTAAATAAATATACTTGCCATCCTGGCTGAAATAATAAGTTTCCTGGCTTCTGCGATGCGGCTTAACATATTTTTCAAGATTATTCTGCAAGTGCCCCGATGATAGCTTCCAAACCTTCACAGCACTGTCTATCTGAGTAAGAATATGTTTCCCATCTGGGCTGAAGTCAGAGCTAATACCTCCCAGGGTATATACTAATTTACTCGAGGCAACATCCCAAATTTTCGTATGATTATCGTAAACCGTTGAGATGTATTTCCCATCTGGGCTGAAACGGGTATATATCCCGTTCAGGCCGTCCAGGGATTTGCCAGTGACCACTTCCCAAACTTTGTCAGTAATGCTTCTGTTACCACGTATAGTAGTTATTATATATTTTCCCTCTGGGCTGAATCCTGAATGCGAACCCTCTAAACGCTGATGCTCTTTGCCGGAAGCCACATCCCATATACTGGTAGAACCATACCAGGAGGTGGTTATAAAATATTTGCCGTCAGGGCTAAAATCCGAATAATCACCATTCATTTTATAGAGAAGTTCGGCGGATTGGGTTTTCCAGACATGTATGGTGCTGTCACTATAATTCACTAAAAGATATTGTCCATCAGGACTGTACTGGGTTGAAGTAATAGGATGAGTATATTCTTTTAAAGCAAATGAGAGCTTCCCCGAACTCATATCCCACTCACTGGCGGTTTTTTCTCCAGGTCGTTTTATAAGCAGGTGTTTTTCATCCGGGCTGAATTGTATTTGAGTCAGATCATCTATAGAACCTGTTTGAGGGTATTTATAATAATGATTCAGACTATGAAGCAAAATTCCGGAGGCTGCATCCCAAATTCTTACCGGATTATTTTCAGATGTGGTTACTATGTATTTCTTGTTGATACTAAATGTTGCTCTACTAACAGCATCTGTGTGTCCCTTGCCTAACCACCGTAATTTTTTTCCGGTGGCAACATCCAGAATGACCGCCATAGTATCCTTTAAACTATTTGCAACAATCAGTTTTTTGTCAGCACTGTATTGAGAGCCAGGTAAACGATAAAGCCATGCAGTATACTCATCAAGGGTATCCACCAGCTTACCGGAATTAACATTCCACTTATAAGCTTTACCCAAAAGTTGGGTCACAATATAGCTGCCGTCGGCACTAAAACGGGCTGAATAAACCCTTGTATGTTCATTCAAGCGGCGTAATATATTACCTGAGGCTATATCCCATATAATGGCACTCGAATCAGCAGCCGTAACAACCGATTTTCCATCAGGTGAAAAATAAGCAGACATAACTCTTTCAGCATGTACGTCTAAATCAGCTATCAGCTGTGCTGTTTCAATATTCCATACTTTGACTGAATTTCCCCAAGAAGTGGATGCCATCATTTTACCATCAGGACTAAAATCAGCGGATTGGATTTGGGTTGTATGCCCTCTTAAAGTTTGAAACAATTTTCCGTTACGGATGTCTCTTACCCGGATGGTCGTATCATACGCTGGTAAAATTGCAAAGTACTTATTATCAGAGCTGAAATGAATAGCCGAAATACCCGATTGCCTGGGAGTGTATTCATTAAAACTGCACAACAAATCTCCGGAAGCAGCATCCCATATTTTAACAGTATCAAATGAGGCGGTAATAATTTTTTTTTCATCAATGCTGAAACCGGCGCATATAACAGGACTGGAGTGTTTATCTATACTACGCAACAACTTTCCGGAAGCAGCATCCCATATCTTGACAGTTTTATCATCAGAGGCGGTAATGACTTTTTTCCCACTGGAAGAAAAAGCAACAGAACTAATATAACT
>Ga0209573_1000750_pt1 | contig 60564 bp, 51 predicted proteins | sample TNRBio252014_DNA_FD_185870 | JGI IMG/M metagenome (GOLD analysis project Ga0209573, IMG submission 185870) | Wastewater treatment Type I Accumulibacter community from EBPR Bioreactor in Madison, WI, USA - TNR Reactor_6/25/2014_ DNA (SPAdes)... | ecosystem: Engineered > Bioreactor > EBPR >...
GAGTCGGGCTGTGGCAAGAGCACGGTCGCGCGCCTGCTGGTCGGCCTCTACAAGCCGACGCGCGGCCAGGTGCTGTTCGACGGCCAGGCGACCGACGGCAGCCAGGGCGCGGCCGGGTTGCGGCGCCTGCGGCGGCGCATGCAGATGATCTTCCAGGATCCCTATGCCAGCCTGAACCCACGCTGGAAGGTGCTGGACATCGTCGGCGAGCCGCTGCGCGAGCATGGGCTGTCGACCGGCCCGGGGGAACTGCAGGAGCGTGTCGGCCAGTTGCTCGAGTCGGTGGGTCTGACGGCGGCCGACAGCGGGAAGTTCCCGCACCAGTTCTCCGGAGGGCAGCGCCAACGCATCTCGATCGCACGCGCACTGGCCACTCAGCCGGAGTTCCTGGTCTGCGACGAGCCGACCTCCGCGCTGGACGTGTCGGTACAGGCGCAGGTGCTCAACATCATGAAGGCGCTGCAGAGGTCGCATGGCCTGACCTACCTGTTCATCTCCCACAACCTGGCGGTGGTCCGCCATGTCGCCGACGAGGTCGGCGTCATGTACCTGGGGCGTCTGGTCGAGGTCGCGGACAAGCAGGCCTTGTTCGCCCGGCCTCGCCACCCGTACACGCGCATGCTGCTCGACGCCATTCCCGACATCCACATGTCGGGCCGCGCGCGCACGCCGGTACAGGGCGAAGTCCCGAACCCGCTCGACCCACCGACGGGATGCGCCTTCCACCCGCGCTGCCCGCACGCCGACGCGCGGTGCGCACGCGAGCGTCCACTGCTGGCCCAGGTCGACGGGGGGCGCGTGGCCTGCCATGCGGTGCAGGAGGGTCGCTTGGCGCCAGGCCGCAGCGAAACCGCGGTGCAGGCCGGCTGATCGCCAGCCGGCCCCGTGCGGCTGTCCCGCTGGGGCTAGCGTGCCGCAGCCGAAGCGGCGCCCGCCGCAGGCGGGGGCAGGCTCAACGGGCCCTTCTGGCCGCAGCCTGTCAGAAGCACCAAGACCACGACGACGCAAAGGCGGCGCCCGGCGGCAGGACGGCCCTTGCGGACGAGGCTGACTACACTTGTACCCGGCTGCCTGTGCATCGGAGCATTCTAGTGAGCCCGTCCCTCGCCCCTGACCCGTTGACCGATACCGAGTACCGCCAGCTCGGCATGGCGCTCGTCGCCGGGCTCGAGGCGACCATCGACCGCTGGCTGCAACAGGACCTGATCGACATCGACAGCTCGCGCAGTGGCGGCATGCTCGAGATGACCTTTCCCGACGACAGCCGCATCGTCGTCAACCTTCAGCCTCCCTTGCAGGAGATCTGGGTGGCCGCAAGGCAAGGCGGTTTCCACTACCGGTGTGTCGGCGGGCGGTGGCTGGACACCCGCGACGGCAGCGAGCTGCTGGCCTCGCTTTCCCGCCACGCCAGTGCCCAAGGTGGCATGAGCCTGGACTTCCGGTCAGGCTGACTAGCGCCGGAACAGGTCCAGGATGCTGTTGCGCTCCTCAGGCGACGGGGCGGCGGGCAGCTTGTCTTCCAGCCCCAGGCTGTGCACGCCGCCGCCGCCCGCGAAGTCGTCGAACATCCACAGGCCGGCGGAAGCCACCACGCCCTCGGGGGCGGCGTACTCCTGCGGCGGCAGGCCCTTGAGGGCATGGCTCATCAACTCTATCCATACGGGCAGGGCCAGGCCGCCTCCGGTTTCGCGGTCTCCCAGCTTGCGTGGGGTGTCATAGCCTATCCACACGACTGCCGTCAGCGTCGGGTGGTAGCCGGCAAACCAGGCGTCCATGGAATCGTTCGTGGTGCCGGTCTTGCCGTAGACGTCAGCGCGCTTGAGCAGTCGCTGCGCATTGGCCGCCGTCCCCGACCGCGTGACACCCTGCAGCAAGCTGCTCATCACGAAGGCATTGCGTGCCGGGAGAGTGCGGTCGGCTTCGTCGCGGTCCTTCGGCGGCGCGTCGATCAACACCCGACCCTTGTCGTCCGTGACTCGCGTGATCAGGTGCGGCTCGGTCCGGAAGCCGCCGTTGGCGAACACGCTGTAGGCGGTGGCCATCTGCAGGGGCGTCACCGAGCCGGCACCCAGCGCCATCGTGAGGTAGGCCGGGTGCTTGTCGGCCTGGAACCCGAAGCGCCTGATCCAGTCCTGGGCATAGCCCGGGCCGACCGAATCCAGGACGCGGATCGACACCATGTTCTTGGACTTGGCCAACGCGGTGTGCAGCGGCATCGGACCTTCGAACTTGCCGTCGTAGTTCTTCGGTTCCCAGGGCTGGCTGCCGGTGGTGTCGGCGTCGAAGAACAAGGGGGCGTCGTTGACCATGGTGGCCGCAGTGAACCCCTTCTCGAGCGCAGCGGAATAGATGAACGGCTTGAAGCTTGACCCAGGCTGCCGCCACGCCTGAGTGACGTGGTTGAACTTGTTCTTGCCGAAGTCGAAACCACCCACCATGCTCCGGACGGCGCCGGACCGGGGGTCGAGGGCGACGGCCGCGCCTTCGACTTCGGGCAGCTGGGTCAGGGTCCAGCTGCCTTTGGCAGACTTCAGGATGCGCACCACCGCACCCCTGCGGATGCGGTTCTTCGGGCCCGCCTTGTCGGAAAGCCCGGAGGTCACCGGCTTGAGTCCATCCCCGGTCACGGTCAGGGTCTCTCCCGACTGCAGCATGGCGACGACCGACTTCGGCGACGCCTCGAGGACGACGGCGGCGCGCAGGTCACCGTTGTCCGGGTGGTCGGCCAGCGCTTCTGCGACGCGCGAGTCGAGCTTGGCGGCGTCGGCGGGCAGGTCCACGAAGGATTCGGGGCCACGGTAGACCTGCCGCAGCTCATAGTCCATCAGGCCCTTTCGCAGCGCCCGGTAGCTGGCAGCCTGCAGACCGGAGTCGATGGTCAGCGTGACCCGCAGGCCTCTCGTGTAGGTCTCGTCGCCATACTGCGCGTGGACGAGCTGCCTCGCCGTCTCGGCGACGAACTCGGCGTGGACGGGGTTCTCGGGGGTCGGCCGGTAGCGCAGCACCTGTGCAAGGGCTGCGTCGTGCTGCTGCTCGGTGATGAAACCGTTCTCGAACATGCGGTCGATGATGTAACGCTGGCGCAGCGTCGCCCTCTTGGGGTTGGAGATCGGGTTGTAGGCCGAAGGCGCCTTGGGCAGGCCAGCCAGCATGGCCGCCTCGGCGACCGTGACCTGATCGAGCGGCTTGCCGAAGTAGATCTCCGACGCGGCCGCGAAGCCGTTGGCGCGCTGGCCGAGGAAGATCTGGTTCATGTAGAGCTCGAGGATGCGGTCCTTGTCGAGCAGGCTCTCGATCTTGATGGCCAGCAGGATCTCGTAAATCTTGCGTGTGAAGGTCTTTTCGGTGCTGAGGTAGAAGTTGCGCGCAACCTGCATCGTGATCGTCGACGCACCCTGGCTGCGGGCGTCGCGCAGGTTCTCGATGGCGGCCCTCAGCACGCCCCGGTAGTCGACGCCACCGTGCTGGTAGAAGCGCGTGTCCTCGGCGGCCAGGACGGCGTCCTTCATGATCTGCGGGATCCGGCCTATGGGCACGAAATTGCGGCGCTCCTCACCGAACTCGGCCAGCAGCACCCCGTCGGCCGAGTACACCCGCAGCGGCAGCTTGGGCCGGTAATCGGTCAGGCTGTCGATGGCCGGCAAGTTGGGGAAGGCGACGGCCAACGCGACAGCCACCACCAGCAGCACGACCACCAGCGCCGCGCCTGCCAGACCCATGGCCCAGCCCAGCAAAGGCAGCAGGCCTGGAAATCCCCGCCCGTGGGTGCGACCCTGCCCGGGGGTTGTTGGGGTGGCCTTTTCGGTGTCGGGAGAACTCAAGTGCTCACCTGGGCAGCCCGGCGGGCCATGCGTGCGATAGTCGACGGCCGCCAACGGTCCGGGCCTGCCGGGCGGACGGCCGGCGCCCGACCCAGCAATTCATTATAGAAAGGCGGCTCCCGGACAAGCTTGCGGGCCGTCCAGGAAACCGATCGTGAGATTGTCCACGCGAACGAGGCGCAGCTACGGGTAAACCCTCGCTCTTTCATTGCGGCTTGTTTCAGAAGAGCGCTGTAACGTCAGAGAATCACAACGAGCGAGCAGGCCGCCGGCGGGAATTTTCTTTGGCGTACAAGGGGTTTACTGCTAGCATTGAAGTAACTTCTTAACAAGCCATGGTGCCTGCACCGGCCCCTGGGGAGTGAACCGAAGTGAGTTTTCTGGACGTTTTGCTGGGCCGCAAGCACCCGCCGATGATCGGCCTGGACGTCAGTTCGTCCAGTGTCAAGCTGGTGGAGCTGGCGCAGAGCTCGAGCGGGGAATACATCCTCGAGCGGTTCGCGATCGAGCCTTTCGAAAAGGGCTGGATCACCGACGGCCAGATCGAGAAGTTCGACGAGGTGGCCGACGCCGTCCGCCGGGTGGTGTCCAAGAGCGGGACACGGACCAAGCATGTCGTGATGGCCATGCCGCAGTCGGCCGTCATCACCAAGAAGATCATGCTCCCGGCTGGCCTGCGCGAAGAGGAGATGGAGCTTCAGGTCGAGTCCGAGGCCAACCAGTACATTCCCTTCTCGCTCGACGAGGTCAGCCTCGATTTCTGCGTGCTGGGCCCCAGCCCGACCTCCATCGGCGACGTCGAAGTGCTGATTGCCGCGTCGCGCAAGGACCGGGTGCAGGACAGGCAAGGGCTGGCTGAGGCCGCGGGCCTCAAGCCGGTCATCCTCGACATCGAGTCGCACGCCTCACGGCTGGCGATGAGCCGCATCGTGGCCGCCTTGCCCAACGAGGGCCGTGATGCGCTGGTGGCGCTGTTCGAGATCGGCGCCGACACCACCAGCCTGAAGGTGTTGCGCGACGACGAGCAGGTGTATGAGCGCGACCAGGCCTTCGGTGGCTCGCAGCTGACGCAGCTGATCTCGCGTCAGTACGGCTTCTCCTTCGAGGAAGCCGAGCAGAAGAAGCTCGCCGGCGACCTGCCCGAGGACTATGAAGCCACGATCCTGGGCAGTTTCGTCGACAGCCTGGCGCAGGAGATCGGGCGCGCCTTGCAGTACTTCTTCACCAGCACGCCGCACCACAAGGTCCACTACGTGATGCTGGCGGGCGGCACGGCCACGCTGCCGGGGCTGAAGGACCGGGTGACCGAGCTGACGGGTTTCGCCGCCATGGTGGTCAACCCCTTCGAGGCCATGCAGCTCGCCTCGACGGTGCGTGAGGGCCGTGTGCGCAGGGAGGCCGCTTCGTACCTCACGGCTTGCGGCCTGGCGATGCGGAGGTTCACGCAGTGATCCTGATCAACCTGCTGCCGCATCGCGAGGCCAAGCGGCGGCAGCGCAAGCAGGCCTTTTTCGTCGGTCTGGCCGCGGCGGCGGTGCTGGGGCTGGCGGTTGTCGGCATCTGGTACGCCTGGTTGCAGAAGCTGCGTGCCGACCAGGAAGCGCGCAACCAGTTCCTGAAGGCGGAGATCGCGCGCCTTGACCTCCAGATCCGCGACATCGCCACGCTCAAGGGTGAGATCGAGGCCTTGAAGGCCAGGCAGAAGGCGGTGGAGGACCTGCAGACCGACCGCAATACCCCCGTGCGGCTGCTCGATGAACTCGTCAAGCAGGCCCCGGAGAGCGTTTTCTACACTTCCGTCAGGCAGAACGGCGCCCTGGTCACGGTCAATGGCCTGGCACAGAGCAACGAGCGGGTGTCCGAGCTCCTCAAGCGACTCGACCAGAGTTCACCCTGGCTCGAGAGGCCCGAGCTGGTGGAGATCAAGGCAGTGACGCGCAACATGGGCGGCCGCGACCAGCGGCGTCTGTACGAGTTCTCGATGCGCGCCCGCATCAAGCAACCGGCTGCGCCGGCTGCCGCATCGGCCCCGGCAAAGGCGGCCAGTGCGGCGGCGAAGTCGTCGTGAGGCGGGACATGGCAGCGAAATCCTCCACCTTCGGATTCGACCCCAGCAGCCTGCTGGACAATGCGGTCTCCCAGTTCCGCGGCCTCAACCCGAACGAACCGGGGCAATGGCCCTGGCTGCCGAGGCTGGCTGCCTGGACGGTGGCCGTGGTGGCGGTGGTCGCGGTGGGTTGGTTTGCCGTGCTGACCGCGGAGACCGACGAGCTGCAGGCCGAGCGTGACCGCGAGCCCGGGCTCAAGCAGGAGTACCGGCGCAAGCTCGAGCAGGCGGTCAACCTTGCAGAGCTGCGCAAGCAGAAGGAACAGGTCGCCGAGTACGTCAAGCAGCTGCAGAAGCAGTTGCCCGGAAAGTCGGAGATCGACGCGCTGCTCTCGGACATCAACAACGCTGGCGTCAGCCGGGGCCTGCTGTTCGAGCTTTTCCGTCCCGGCAACGTGGTGGTCAAGGACTTCTACGCCGAGCTGCCGATCACGATCAAGGTCTCCGGCCGCTACCACGAGATCGGCGCCTTCGCCGAGGATGTCGCCAAGCTGTCGCGCATCGTGACCTTGCACAACCTGGCGATCGCCCCGTTGTCCGCCCGCGACGCCGACGGTGCGCTGGCGATGGATGCCACCGCCCGCACCTACCGCTACCTCGATCCCGACGAGGTCGAGGCGCAGAAGAAGGCCGCGGCGGCCGCCAAGGCATCGGCCAAGGGAGGGCCCAGGAAATGAGGGCAGCCTTGACTGTGGGCGCCAGGCCTTGGTGGCTCGCGCTGGGCATGGCGGCGGCACTGGTGGCCTGCGGCGACGACCAGCAGGAGTTGCAGCAATGGATGGACCAGCAGCGGCGAGAGGTCAAGCCCAATGTGCCGCCCCTGCAAGCCCCCAAGCCCTTCCTGCCCCAGTCGTACTCGGCGGCGGACCGCCCGGATCCCTTCAGCACGCTGAAGATCGCCGGCATCCAGCGGCAGGATCCGGCCAAGGTCGGCAAGCAACTCGACGACCCGCGGCGCCGCGCCGAACCGCTCGAGAGCTTTCCGCTCGATGCGATGGCGATGGTGGGCAGTTTCGTCAAGGCAGGGCAGCAGTACGCGCTGGTGCGCGTCGACAAGTTGCTCTACCAGGTCAAGGTGGGCGACTTCATGGGTGAGAACAAGGGCCGCATCACCAAGATCACGGAGACGGAGGTCTCGTTGCAGGAGATCGTCCTTAACGCGGTAGGCGATCAGGAATATCGCCCGAACAGCCTGCAGCTCCAGGAGAGGGCGCGATGACGAACATTGGAAGCACAACGAAGGCCTGGCGTGCGGCGCTGGCTGGCTGCCTTGCCGGGCTGGTCATGGCCGGCGGTTCGGCACCGGTGGCAGCGCAGACGACGATCCAGTCCATCACGAGCACGCAACAGGCGGGCGCGGACGTGGTCCGCATCGAGTTGAGCGAAGCCTTGTCGGCGGCACCCGCCGGGTTCTCGATCCAGTCGCCACCCCGCGTGGCCATCGACCTGCCGAACGTGGCCAATTCGCTGGGGCGCAACCTGGTCGAATTGAACCAGGGCAACCTGCGCTCGATCAACATCGCCCAGACCGGTGAGCGCACCCGCCTGGTGCTCAACCTCAAGCAGGCTTCCGGCTTCAAGACCCAGCTTCAGGGCAAGGCGCTGCTGGTGCTGCTCGAGCCTGCAGCCGGTGCGGTGGCGGCAGCCACCACGGCCGAGCCGGTGCGCTTTGCGCCTCCGCCGCAAGGTGAAGGCATGCAGGCACTCAAAGACGTCGACTTCAGGCGTGGGCCCGACGGGGCTGGCCGTGTGGTGGTCAACCTGCCGAGCACGCAGGTGGGCGTCGACATCCGCCAGCAGGGGCAGAACCTGGTGGTCGAGTTCCTGCGCTCGTCGCTGCCGGAGAACCTGCGCCGTCGGCTCGACGTGACCGACTTCGGAACCCCGGTGCAGAGTGTGTCGACGTTCCAGAACGGTGACCGCGTGCGAATGGTCGTCGAACCTCGCGGCACCTGGGAGCACAGCGCCTATCAGAGCGACAACCAGTTCGTCCTCGAAGTGCGGCCGATGAAGATCGACCCCAACAAGCTGACACAAGGCCCCGGCTACCAGGGTGAGAAGCTGTCGCTGAACTTCCAGAACATCGAAGTGCGCTCGCTGCTGCAGGTCATCGCGGACTTCACCAACTTCAACGTGGTCACGAGCGACTCCGTCGGCGGCAACGTGACCCTTCGTCTGAAGGATGTCCCCTGGGACCAGGCGCTGGACATCATCATGCAGAGCAAGGGCCTGGGGGTGCGCAAGAACGGCAACGTGCTGTGGATCGCGCCCAAGGACGAGTTGTCGGCCAAGGAGCAGGTCGAGCTCGAGGCGAAGAAGAAGGTGGCCGAACTCGAACCGCTGCGCACGCAGTCCTTCCAGCTCAACTACACGAAGGCCGAGGACATCGCCAAGGGCCTGGTTGGCACCACGCAGGCCGGCCAGTCCAATACCTCCGCGCAGACACGAATCCTGTCGCCCCGGGGCAGCGTGATCTTCGAGGCGCGGACCAATCAGCTCTTCGTCTCCGACATTCCGTCAAAGCTCGAGGAGATCACGGCGCTGGTGGCCAAGATCGACATCCCGGTAAGGCAGGTGCTCATCGAGGCGCGCATCGTCGAAGCCGACGACCAGTTCGGCAAGGCGCTGGGGGTCAAGCTGGGCGGTTCGGACCTGCGTGGCCTGCAAGGCGGTGTGCCCGGATACCGGCTGGCAGGCAGCAACCGCATCGTCGGCGGCGGCAACTACGACGCCATTGGCGCGCAGACCGGCCAGACAGGCACGGTCGACTACAGCAACACCCAGTTCGTCAACCTGCCGGCCGACGTGAGCCGCCTGGGTGGTGCGGCGGCCACGGTGGGCCTGTCCCTGTTCAGCGCGGCCGCCAACCGCTTCCTCAACCTCGAGATCTCGGCGCTCGAGTCCGAAGGCAAGGGAAAGGTGATCTCGAGCCCGCGTGTGGTGACTGCCGACCAGCAGAAGGCAAGCATCGAGCAGGGCGAGGAGATCCCCTACCAGGTGGCCACCTCGAGCGGCGCCACGTCGATCCAGTTCAAGAAAGCCGCGCTGCGCCTGGAGGTCACGCCCCAGATCACGCCCGAGGGCAACGTGATCATGAAGCTGGACGTGAGCAAGGACAGCCGCGGCACCAACACACCCAATGCCGGCCCGGCCATCAACACCAAGAAGGTCGATACCCAGGTGCTGGTCGAGAACGGCGGCACGGTCGTGATCGGTGGCATCTTCACCCAGGACGAGCGGGACGAGGTCAACAAGGTGCCCCTGCTGGGTGACCTGCCGGTGGTGGGCCTGCTGTTCCAGAACAAGTCGCGGGTGACCAGCAAGACCGAACTGCTGATCTTCATCACGCCCAAGATCGTCACCGATCGTTCGGCAGCTCGCTGACCAGAACCGGCGACACGCCTTTCACCCAGGGAAACGGAACATGACGATGGTGAAGCGCCTCTTCTCGGTGCTGGCCCTTCTGGCGCTCGCAGCTTGTGGCGGCGGCGGAGGTGATCCGGGCACGCCCGCGGTCGGGGGCGACAACCCCGTCTCCAAGGTCAGCGACGTGGTGCTGGTGCTCAGTGCCTCGACCATCGTCGACACCGGCGCCGAGACGGTGACGGCGACGGCGACGGCGCTCGACGCCAACCGCAATGCGGTCGCAGATGTACCGCTGACCTTGTCGGTCAACGCCAATGCTGTCGCGGCCCCCTCGGGCACCAGGACCGACGCGCGAGGCGAACTCAGTGCCACGATAGGCATCGGTTCCGACCGCAGCAACCGCGACATCACCGTGACCGCCACGGTCGGCAACCTGACCCGTACGGCGACGCTGAAGGTCATCACGGTGAGCGGCACCAACGCCGCCTCGGACATCGTGCTCGTGCTGAGCAAGTCCACCATCGCCAGTTCGGGCGCCTCGACGGTGACGGCGACCGTCATCGCACTGGACGCCAAGCGCAATGCGCTGGCCGACGTCGCCGTCTCCATCGCGGTCGACAACGGCGCGGTGCTGACCACGGCTTCACGGCTGACCAACAGCGGCGGCATCGTCACGGGCACGATAGGCATAGGCTCCGACCGTTCGATCCGCGACATCAACGTCACGGCCACTTCGGGCACGATCACGCGCTCCACGGTGCTCAAGGTCGTTGTCGACCCGGGCTCGGTGACGCCGGAGATCGCCGACCTGATCCTGACGCTGAGCGCCCCCAGCTTGACCAATGGTGGCAGCACCACCATCACGGCCACAGCGACGGCCGTGGACGCCAACCGCAACGTGGTCGGCGGCGTGCCGGTCACCTTTGCCGTCGATGCCAGTGCCGTGGCCCAGGTGTCCGGCACCAGCACCAACAGCCAGGGCGTGGTCTCGGCGGTGGTCGGCATCGGGGCCGACCGTTCGAACCGCGTCATCACGGTGTCCGCGACCGCCGGTACTTTGGTCCGATCGGCCTCGTTCACGGTGACCGGCGCCAAGCTGACCTCGTCGGCGGCGCCGCGTGTCGTGGCTGGCTCGTCGGGCAACGTCATCGAGTACACGCTGGTCGACTTCAACAGCATTCCGATGGCCGGCGTCGAAGTCAAGGTGGAGACCGAGCCCAAGGACGTCGTGCCCACGGTCACCGGGAAGACCGACCTGAACGGCAAGTTCCGTTACGTGTACAAGGCTCCGGGTTCGCAAACCCTCGCGTTCGTCGCCCGGGCGGCAGGAGACACGCGCTCCGACCCGGTGGTGGTGTCGCAGAGCATCTCGAGCGTGCCCGATGCCGAAGGCGACATCCTGTCGGCGTCGGTGGCGGTGACGCCGTCGGTGGTCACCATCAACGCTTCGGGAAGCCGGGCCAACCTGGCCGAGGTCCGCGCGCTGTTCGTCGGCGCCGACAACAAGCCCATCTCCAATGTGCGGGTCCGCTTCGACCTCGACGGCAACAGGACCAACTCCGATGGCGTGGTCGAGTGGGTCGGCACCTACGCCTATTCCGACGCCAACGGCATCGCGCGGGCGACCTTCGTTCCCGGCCAGCGTTCCAGTCCGACGGACGGGGTCACGGTGCGTGCCTGCTACGACGCCAAGGACTTCTCGGTACCTGCGCAGCCGACGATGATCGACTCCTGCGGTGCGGCGACCAGGTTCGCCCGCACGACCCTGACGGTGTCGTCGGAGGCACTGGCGGTGAGCATACGCACCAACGAACTGATCAAGGAGGGCACGGACACGCTCACCTACATCAAGGAGTTCGTGGTCATGGTGGTCGACGCCGCCGGCATCGCCAAGTCCGACGTCAAGATCACGCCCTCGATCGACCTGTCGCGCTACTACAAGGGCTTCTACAACCGCGTCAACAACCGCTGGGTGCAGAACGTTTCCCTGGGCGCCGAGCAGGTCTGGGCCTGGGGAGGCTCGTCGTGGAACCAGGTGGTGCCGACACCGGAGGGCGTGTTCCAGTCCTGCCCGAACGAGGACCAGAACCGCAACGGGGTGATCGAGAACGCACCCGGGCGCAATGAAGACCTCAACGGCAATGGAAGCCTGGATCCCCGCAAGTCCGACGTCGCGATCAAGATGGTGGGGTCGGACAAGACCGACGCCAACGGCCTCGCCGTGCTGCAGATCCAGTACGGCAAGGATGCGGGCAGCTGGATCGACTTCCTGATCACGGTGACCGCGTCCGGAGTGTTCGGCACCGAGGGCCGGGCCACCTTCCCGGGCACGCTGCCGGTGCCTTTCCCCGCCATCGCTGCAGAGTCCGCACCGGCCTTCGTGGTCAGCCCCTACGGCACCGGGTCCAGCTGCGACAGACCCTGAGAGGTGTGATCCTTTCCCTGGTCGGCATGCCCGGCTGTGGCAAGTCCACGGTCGGGCGCCACCTGTCGCGCCATCTGGGGGTGTCCTTCCTCGACAGCGATGCCGAGATCGAGCGGCGTCTCGGCATGGGCATCCGCGAGTTCTTCGCCAGCCGGGGCGAGGAGGCCTTCCGGGATGTCGAACAGGAAGTCATCGACGAGCTGAGCCAGCGCGACGGCGTCGTGCTGGCGACCGGTGGCGGCGCGGTGCTTCGGCCCTCCAACCGCAATGCGCTGCACTCGCGCACCCATGTGTTCTACCTGAAGGCTTCGGCGGAGGAGCTCTACCGCCGGCTGCGGCATGACACCCAGCGGCCGCTGCTGCAGGTCGATGACCCCAGAAGGCGGCTGCGCGAGCTGTTCAGGGAGCGCGACCCCTTGTACCGCCGCACGGCCCACTACGTGATCGAGGCCGCGAGGCCCACGGTGCCGGCGCTGATCGGCATGGTGCTGATGCAGCTCGAGCTGGCCGGTCTGGCCGACGCATCGCCGCTCGGTAGTCCGCCTCCCGGGGGCGGCGTCGCCTCTTGACGGCGTCGCCGCGGGCGCCGTGCGGATCCCGCGCGAATACACTGCCGCCAATGTCCAGCAGCTCCCGTCCGCTCGCGCAGCCCTGCACCGTGGAAGTCGCCACCGAGCACGAGCGCTACCAGATCCTCATCGCGCCCGGTCTGCTGGCAGACCCCGATGCCTGGCAGGGCCTGCCGACCGCTGCACAGGCGGTCGTGGTGAGCAATGAGACCGTCGCACCCATCTACGCCAGCCGGGCGATCGAGTCGCTGCGACCCCACTACGCGAGCGTAAGGCTTGTGGTGCTGCCCGACGGCGAAGCGTACAAGGACTGGACGACGCTGCAGCGCATCTTCGACGCCCTGCTCGAGCAGCAGTGCGATCGCAGGACCGTGCTGTTCGCACTGGGCGGTGGTGTCGTCGGAGACATGGTCGGGTTTGCGGCCGCGACCTACATGCGCGGCGTGCCCTTCGTGCAGGTGCCGACGACGCTGCTGGCACAGGTCGACTCGTCGGTCGGGGGAAAGACGGCGATCAACCACCCGCTGGGCAAGAACATGATCGGCGCGTTCTACCAGCCCCGACGGGTCATCTGCGACCTCGAGACACTGGATACGCTGCCCGACCGCGAGCTCTGCGCCGGACTGGCCGAGGTCATCAAGTACGGGCCGATCGCCGATGCCGACTTCCTGGCCTGGATCGAGGACTCGCTCGACGCGCTGCTGGCGCGTGACCGCCAGGCCCTGAGCCACGCCATCCGGCGGTCCTGCGAGATCAAGGCCTGGGTCGTCGGCCAGGACGAGCGGGAATCCGGCCTGCGCGCGATCCTCAACTTCGGGCACACCTTCGGCCACGCCATCGAGGCCGGGCTGGGTTATGGCCAATGGTTGCACGGCGAAGCCGTGGCCTGCGGCATGGTGATGGCGGCGGAGCTCTCGGTGCGGCTCGGCATGGTCGAGCGCGCTTTCGTCGAGCGGCTGCAGGCGTTGCTGCGCCGTGCCAGGCTTCCCGTGCGCGGGCCTGCGCTGGGCAGCGCGCGCTACCTCGAGGCGATGCGCGTCGACAAGAAGGCCGAGTCGGGCGCCGTGAGATTCGTTCTCATCGAGCGGGTGGGGCGAGCCGTGCTGAAGCCGGTGGACGATGCGCTGGTCGCCGAGGTCGTCGAGTCGCTCAGTCGACCCGCATGACCGAGCGCAGCCCTGCACCCTGGGCCTGTCAGCCGGCGCACAGCAGAGGGCGTCGCTGGGCGGAACCCGAGGACCTGCACCGCCATGCCTTCCAGCGCGACCGCGATCGCATCGTGCACTGCACGGCGTTCAGGCGCCTGGTCTACAAGACGCAGGTGTTTGTCAACCATGAGGGCGACCTGTTCCGCACGCGGCTGACCCACACGCTGGAGGTGGCCCAGCTGGCGCGCTCGGTGGCGCGCCGCTTGCGGCTGGACGAGGACCTGGTGGAGGCGATCTCCCTGGCCCATGACCTGGGCCATGCACCCTTCGGACACGCCGGCCAGGAGGCCCTGCAGGCCTGCATGCGCGCCCATGGCGGCTTCGAGCACAACCTGCAGAGCCTGCGCATCGTCGACCACCTCGAGCGGCGTTACCTGAGCTTCGATGGCCTGAACCTCGCCTTCGAGACCCGCGAGGGCATCCTGAAGCACTGCAGCGGCGCGAACGCGCGAGAACTGACGATACGGGAGCCCGGCGGAGTCGCGGCCCGCTTCCTGGGAGGAGGGCAGCCCAGTCTGGAGGCCCAGGTGGTCAACCTCGCGGATGCCATGGCCTATAACGCGCACGACATCGACGACGGCCTGCGTGCCGGCCTGCTGCAGTCGACGACCATGACAGAGCTGCCCCTGTTGGGCCGACTTCATGGCCAGGTGCTGGCCGAGCATCCGGCCCTGGAGGCCGGCAGCCGTCGCACGATGACCGAGGTGCTGCGGCGGCTGCTGGCGTCGATGGTCGACGACCTGGTGCAGGCGACCTCGGATGCGCTGCAGGAGATGGCGCCCCGAAGTGCCGACGAGGTCCGGGCCAGCCCTGCGATCGCGCGCCATGGTGAACGCATGCAGGCCGAGTTGCGTGAGTTGTCGGGCTTCCTGTTCACTCATCTCTACCGACACCCCCAGGTTGTCGACAGCACGGCGCGGGGCCGCCAGGCCATCACCGAGCTCTTCCAGGCCTACGCCGACGACCCGTCGGCGCTGCCGGCCGACTTCCCACCCGATGCCCAGCCCCTGCGCCGTGCCACCGACTACATTGCCGGAATGACCGACCGCTTCGCGTTGCGCGAGCACCGCCGGCTGACCGGCAGGGCGTTGTTCGCGATCGACCCGTGAGGTGACGCGACCTCGCCCACCTCATGCGCCGCTCCTGGAGGGAGCCGCCAGGCCCGTCGCAAGGGCGGGTCGGGACTGACATGGCCCGTCTGCCGAGGTTGGTGATTCCAGGCCTGCCGCATCTGGTGATCCACCGCGGTCACGCCGGAGCAGACATCGTCGTCGACGACGAGGATCGCGCGGGCTTGCTCGGCCAGGTGCGCGAGGCTGCCGCCCGCCACGGTTGGCGCCTTCACGCCTGGGGCATCGAGCGCGATGCGCTCAGCTTGCTGCTCACCCCTGCGTCACCCCATGCCTTGAGCAAGGCGATGCAGGAACTGGCCCATCGTCACGCCGTGGCATTCAACGCCCGCCACCGGCGCCAAGGCGCCCTGTGGGCAGGGCGATTCCGCTGTGCACCCCTGCAGCCAGGTCGACATGTGCTGGCCGCACTGTGTCTGATCGAGCGCCCCGCGGTGCGCGACGACGGGCCGGCGCCGGCCCACGGGCGATCAAGCGCGGCCCATCATCTGGGCCTGGTGCGCGATCCCGCCATCGTCGAGTGCGCCGAAGTCTGGCAGCTGGGCAACACACCTTTCGAGCGTGAGAACGCGCTCCAGGGCCTGTTGATGGAGGAGAGCACCGACAGCCTGCAGCGGGAGCTGGAGGCGGCAGTCCAGCGCGGCCGGATCGCCGCCGATGCGCAATTTCGGCAGGCGCTTTCGGCCCGTACCGGCCTGGTGCTGGTGTCGCGGCCTCGCGGTCGACCCCGACGCGCTCGCTAGGCCCGTCAGTTGGCCGGTGACCCGTGAAGGCTCCGGAGTCTTTCTGTCCCCATTTTTGCTCTACCGATGCTGTCATTCAATAAAACAGGGACAGACCCCAATTGTTCTTCTTGTCTGCCATGCTGCACTGCGGTAGGCTTGCCGGCTCCCGCGCGGAACCCTCCGCGCGGCAGTGTTTCCCGGCGCCGCCGCCGCGCGAAGCGGCGCGATCCGGGTGTGCGCATCCGTCTGCGCATCCGTCTGCGCATCCAATGGCCTGCCCCTGCCGCCCGAAACCGGAGCCCGAGATGACCCGTGTCCACGAGCAGATCGCCGACCCCAAGGAGATCACCTCCACCCAGCAGCAAGGGCTCTACGACCCTGCGCGAGAGCACGACGCGTGTGGGGTCGGATTCGTCGCCCACATCCAGGGCCTGCGCGCCCATGCGATCGTCGAGCAGGGGCTGAAGATCCTCGAGAACCTCGACCATCGCGGCGCCGTCGGGGCCGACGAACTCATGGGCGACGGCGCCGGCATCCTGATCCAGTTGCCCGACGACTTCTACCGCGCCGAGATGGCCGCGCAAGGTGTGACGCTGCCGCCTCCTGGGGAGTATGGGGTGGGAATGATCTTCCTGCCCAAGGAGCATGCGTCGAGACTGGCCTGCGAGCGCGAGCTCGAGCGCGCCGTCAAGGCCGAGGGCCAGGCCCTGCTGGGCTGGAGGGACGTGCCGGTCGACCGCGACATGCCGATGTCGCCGGCCGTGCGGGCCAAGGAGCCGGTGATCCGGCAGATCTTCATCGGCCGTGGCGACGACGTCATCGTGCCCGACGCGCTCGAGCGCAAGCTCTACGTGATCCGCAAGACCGCATCGGCTGCCATCCAGAAGCTCGAGCTGACGCACAGCCGCGAGTACTACGTGCCCAGCATGAGCTGCCGCACGGTCATCTACAAGGGCCTGCTGCTCGCCGACCAGGTGGGCAAGTACTACACCGACCTGCAGGACCCGCGAGTGGTGTCGGCCCTGGCCCTGGTGCACCAGCGCTTCTCGACCAACACCTTCCCCGAGTGGCCGCTTGCCCATCCCTACCGCATGGTCGCCCACAACGGGGAGATCAACACCGTGAAGGGCAACTTCAACTGGATGCGGGCGCGAGAGGGGGTCATGAAGTCGCCGGTGCTCGGCGAGGACCTGCGAAAACTCTACCCGATCAGCTTCGAAGGCCAGAGCGACACCGCGACCTTCGACAACGCGCTCGAGCTGCTGACCATGGCCGGCTACCCGCTGGCCCATGCGGCCATGATGATGATCCCCGAGGCCTGGGAACAGCACGAGCTGATGGACGAGCGCCGGCGCGCCTTCTACGAGTACCACGCCGCAATGCTGGAGCCCTGGGACGGGCCGGCGGCCATGGTGTTCACCGACGGCAAGCAGATCGGCGCCACCCTGGACCGCAATGGCCTGCGGCCGGCGCGCTACCTGGTGACCGACGACGACCTGGTCGTCATGGCTTCCGAGTCGGGCGTGCTGCCCATCCCGGAGAACCGCATCACCCGGAAGTGGCGCTTGCAGCCGGGCAAGATGTTCCTGATCGACCTCGAGCAGGGCCGCATCGTCGACGACGAGGAGCTCAAGAACCAGTTCGCGAACGCCAGGCCGTACCGGCGCTGGATAGAGAACGTGCGCATCCGCCTCGACTCCATCCCCGCGCCGGGAGCGGAGCCAGCGCCTTCGACGGAATCCCTGCTGGACCGCCAGCAGGCCTTCGGCTACACGCAGGAGGACCTGAAGTTCCTGCTCGCGCCGATGGCGACGCAGGGCGAGGAAGCCATAGGCTCGATGGGCAACGACTCGCCGCTGGCCGTGCTGTCGGACAAGAACAAGCCGCTCTACCACTACTTCAAGCAGCTGTTCGCGCAGGTCACCAATCCGCCCATCGATCCCATACGGGAAGCGATCGTGATGTCGCTGGTCAGCTTCATCGGCCCGCGCCCCAACCTGCTGGACATCAACGCCGTCAACCCGCAGATGCGGCTGGAAGTCGAGCAGCCCATCCTCGACTTCGACGACATGGCGCGCCTGCGCGGCATCGAAGGCCACACGCACGGCAAGTTCAGGAGCCACGTGCTCGACATCACCTACCCGGTCGACTGGGGGCGTGAGGGCGTGGAGGCCAAGCTGGCCTCGCTGTGCGCGGAAGCGGTCGACGCGCTGGCCAGCGGGCACAACGTGCTCATCATCTCCGACCGCGGCCTGAGCCGGCAACGCGTCGCGATCCCGGCCCTGCTGGCCTTGTCGGCGATTCACCACCACCTGGTCCGCACAGGCCTGCGAACGACCGCCGGCCTGGTGGTCGAGACCGGTTCGGCGCGCGAGGTCCACCACTTCGCGGTGCTGGCCGGGTACGGGGCGGAGGCAGTCCACCCCTACCTGGCGATGGAGAGCCTGATCGAGCTGCAGCAGTCCCGGCCCGACGCCATGCCGGCCGACAAGGCGATCGCCAACTACGTGAAGGCGATCGGCAAGGGGCTGTCCAAGATCATGTCCAAGATGGGCATCAGCACCTACATGTCCTACTGCGGGGCGCAGATCTTCGAAGCCATCGGCCTGCAGAAGCCCTTTGTCGAGAAGTACTTCCGCGGCACCGCAAGCCAGGTCGGCGGCATCGGGGTGTTCGAGGTCGCCGAAGAGGCGCTGCGCATGCACCAGGCCGCCTTCGGCGACGACCCCGTGCTGGCCCACATGCTCGACGCCGGAGGCGAATACGCCTGGCGCACGCGCGGCGAGGAGCACATGTGGACCCCCGACGCGATCGCCAAGCTGCAGCACAGCACGCGCGCCAACCGCTTCGACACCTACAAGGAGTACGCGCGCATCGTCAACGACCAGAGCCGGCGCCACATGACCCTGCGCGGCCTGTTCGAGTTCAAGGTCGACCCTTCGCGAGCGATCCCGCTGGAGGAAGTCGAGCCCGCTTCCGAGATCGTGCGACGGTTCGCCACCGGCGCCATGTCCCTGGGCTCGATCAGCACCGAGGCCCACACCACGCTGGCGATCGCGATGAACCGCATCGGCGGCAAGAGCAACACCGGCGAAGGCGGCGAGGACCCGGCCCGCTACCGCAACGAACTGCGGGGCGTCGCCATGGCCGCCGGCACCCGGGTCTCGGACGTGGTGGGGGCCAGGGTCATCGAGGCCGACTACGAACTGCAGGCCGGCGACTCGCTGCGCTCGCGCATCAAGCAGGTCGCGTCGGGCCGCTTCGGCGTCACCACAGAGTACCTGGTCTCGGCCGATCAGATCCAGATCAAGATGGCCCAGGGTGCAAAGCCCGGTGAAGGCGGGCAACTGCCCGGCGGCAAGGTCAGCGAGTACATCGGCTTCCTGCGCTACAGCGTGCCGGGGGTCGGCCTGATCAGCCCGCCGCCCCACCACGACATCTATTCGATCGAGGACCTCGCGCAGCTGATCCACGACCTGAAGAACGCCAACCCCAGGGCCGACATCAGCGTCAAGCTGGTCTCCGAAGTCGGCGTCGGCACCGTGGCGGCCGGTGTCGCCAAGTGCAAGGCCGACCATGTGGTCATCGCCGGCCATGACGGCGGCACCGGGGCATCGCCCTGGTCGTCGATCAAGCATGCCGGCACGCCCTGGGAGCTGGGCCTGGCCGAGACCCAGCAGACCCTGGTGCTCAACCGCCTGCGCAGCCGCATCCGTGTGCAGGCCGACGGCCAGATGAAGACCGGCCGCGACGTCGTGATCGGCGCGCTGCTCGGTGCCGACGAGTTCGGCTTCGCGACCGCGCCCCTGGTCGTCGAGGGCTGCATCATGATGCGCAAGTGCCACCTCAACACGTGCCCGGTGGGCGTGGCCACGCAGGACCCGGTGCTGCGGCGCAAGTTCGCCGGCAAGCCCGAGCATGTGGTGAACTACTTCTTCTTCGTCGCCGAGGAGGCGCGCCAGATCATGGCGCAGCTGGGCTTCCGCTGCTTCGACGACATGATCGGCCGCGCCGATCTCCTCGACACGCGCCGTGGCGTCGATCACTGGAAGGCAAGGGGCCTGGACTTCGGCCGAGTCTTCCACCAGCCCGCCGTGCCTGCCGAGGTGCCGCGGCGTCAGGTCGCGACGCAGGACCACGGGCTGCAGCGGGCCCTCGACGTGAAGCTGATCGACAAGTGCCGGCCGGCGCTCGAGCGCGGCGAGAAGGTGCAGTTCATGGAAGAGGCGCGCAACGGCAATCGCAGCGTCGGCGCCATGCTGTCGGGTGAACTGGTGCGCCGCCGGCCGGAGGGGCTGCCCGACCACACGATCTTCATGCAGATGGAAGGCACGGGCGGCCAGAGCTTCGGCGCCTTCCTGGCACCGGGCATCACGCTGTACCTGATCGGTGATGCCAACGACTACACCGGCAAGGGCCTGTCGGGCGGGCGCATCGCCGTGCGGCCGAGCATCGACTTCCGGGGCGACGCCACGCGCAACATCATCATCGGCAATACCGCCCTGTACGGGGCCACCAGCGGCGAGGCCTTCTTCCGCGGTGTCGCCGGGGAGCGCTTTGCGGTCCGGCTGTCGGGCGCCACCGCCGTCGTCGAGGGCACGGGTGACCATGGTTGCGAGTACATGACCGGCGGTACGGTGGCCGTGCTCGGGCGCACCGGGCGCAATTTCGCGGCCGGCATGTCCGGCGGCGTGGCCTATGTCTACGACGAGGACGGGCTGTTCGCGCGGCGCTGCAACCCGTCGATGGTGTCGCTCGAGAAGGTGCTGCCGGCCGCGGAGCAGCCAGGTCCTGCCGTCGGCCGCCACCGCGAGACGGCCGACGAGACCCTGCTGCGCAAGCTGGTCGAGGACCACCATCGCTGGACAGGCTCACTGCGTGCCCGCGAGATCCTGGATCAATGGGCCGAGTCGCGCACGCGCTTCGTCAAGGTCTTCCCGCACGAATACAAGCGCGTGCTGGCGGCCAGGGCCTCGGCGCACGCGCAGGCAGAAGCGGCCCGCAGCGTCCAGGCCGTGGCCGACGCCGCACCTGCCGACTGAGCGACGTTGGCGGAGCCGAATCAATCCACAGCGAGATACGGAATCGATCATGGGCAAGGTGACGGGGTTTCTCGAGTTCGAACGCCTGGAGGAAGGCTACGAACCTGTCGGTCTGCGGTTGAAGAACTGGAAGGAGTTCGTCATCGGCCTGTCGGCCGACCAGGCCAGGGTGCAGGGCGCGCGATGCATGGACTGCGGCACGCCGTTCTGCAATCAGGGCTGTCCGGTGAACAACATCATTCCGGACTTCAACGACCTGGTCTACCGCGGTGAATGGCAGCAGGCCATCGATGTCCTCCACCAGACGAACAACTTCCCCGAGTTCACGGGCCGGGTCTGCCCGGCGCCCTGCGAGGCGGCCTGCACGCTCAACGTCAACGACGAGCCGGTGGGCATCAAGAGCCTCGAGCACGCGATCATCGACCGGGCCTGGGCCGAGGGCTGGGTGCGGCCGCGGCCGGCGGACCGGCTCAGCGGCCGCAAGGTGGCGGTGGTCGGCAGCGGGCCGGCCGGCCTGGCGGCGGCGCAGCAGCTCGCGCGCGCCGGACACGGCGTGACCGTGTTCGAGAAGAACAGCCGCATCGGCGGCCTGCTGCGCTACGGCATTCCCGACTTCAAGATGGAGAAGTCGCACATCGACCGCCGTGTCGAGCAGATGCAGGCCGAGGGCGTGGTCTTCCGCACCGGGGTCCAGGTCGGCCGCTGGCCTCAGGACTGCCGGGTGACCAACGATGCGCAGGCCACCGTCGACGCCGCCGAGCTGCTGGCCGGGTTCGACGCCGTGCTGCTGGCCGGCGGCGCCGAACTCTCGCGCGACTTGCCGGTGCCGGGGCGCGAGCTCGACGGCGTGCACTTCGCGATGGAGTTCCTGCCGATGCAGAACAAGGTGGTGGCCGGCGACAAGCTGGCGCGGCAGATCCGTGCCGAGGGCAAGCATGTGGTGGTGATCGGCGGTGGCGACACCGGCAGCGACTGCGTGGGCACCAGCAACCGCCATGGCGCTGCCAGCGTGACCCAGTTCGAGCTGATGCCGCAGCCGCCGGTGCAGGAGGACCGGCCCCTGACATGGCCCTACTGGCCGATCAAGTTGCGCACCAGTTCGAGCCATGAGGAAGGCTGCAAGCGCGAGTTCGCGATCGCGACCAAGGCCTTCCTGCCGGGAACCGGCAGGCACAAGTCGCGTGTGGCGGCGCTGCAGACGGTGCAGGTCGAGTGGCAGGGCGGCCGGATGACCGAGGTGCCGGGCAGCGAGCGCGAGTTCAAGGCCGACCTGGTGCTGCTGGCCATGGGCTTCGTGTCGCCCGTGGCCACGCTGCTGGAGTCCTTCGGCGTCGACAAGGATGCCCGTGGCAACGCCCGCTCCGCCACCGACGGGGCAGCGGCCTACCGCACGAACGTCGACAAGGTGTTCGCGGCCGGCGACTGCCGGCGCGGCCAGTCGCTGGTGGTGTGGGCGATCCGCGAAGGCCGGCAGGCTGCCAGGGCGGTCGACGAGGCCCTGATGGGCTCGAGCGTGCTGCCGCGCTGAGTGCCGGAACCGAGACGTCGAAGGTCAGCGCTTCACGCGACTTTACCCGTCGCCCGTACCCGGGCAGGGTGTCACACAAGTCGATGTGCCAGAATCTTCCGCACCTCCACGTGACGGCTGGCGCGACGGCCGGCCGCGCCTGCAATTGAAGTCCGACGCCCTGATCGAGATCGACCAAGTCAGCTTCGGCTACGACGAGCGGCGCACGATCCTCGAGAACCTTTCGCTGCGCTTCCAGCGTGGCAAGGTCACTGCCGTGCTGGGGGGGTCGGGTTGCGGCAAGACGACGCTGCTGCGCCTCATCGGTGGCGTGCACGCCGCCGACCGCGGACGTGTCGTGTTCGACGGCGAGACCGTCGACGTGCATGACCGCGAGAAGCTCTATCGCCTGAGGCGGCGCCTGGGCATGCTGTTCCAGTTCGGTGCGCTGTTCACCGACCTGACGGTGTTCGACAACGTCGCCTTTCCCTTGCGCGAGATGACCGATTTGCCCGAGCCCCTGGTGCGCGACATCGTATTGATGAAGCTGCAGGCGGTCGGCCTGCGGGGCGCTGCCGGACTCAGGATCAGCGAGGTCTCGGGCGGCATGGCGCGCCGCATCGCGCTTGCCCGTGCCATCGCGCTGGACCCCGAGCTGATCATGTACGACGAGCCCTTCGCCGGGCTGGACCTGATCTCCATGGGCGTGGCGGCCAAGCTCATCCGCACGCTCAACGATGCGACCGGCGCGACCTCGCTGGTGATCTCGCACGACGTGCCCGAGTGCATGGCCATCAGCGACTGGGTGGTGCTGCTGGCCAATGGGGGCCGCATCGTCGCGCAGGGCACTCCGGCCGAGCTGATGGCCTCCAGCGATCCCGAGGTCAGGCAGTTCGTTCGTGGCGAGCCCGACGGCCCGATCAAGTTCCACTACCCGGCGCCGCCGCTGGCCGAGGACTTCGGCATCGGGGCTCGTACATGAACCTGCTGGCGCGGCTCGGTGCACAGGTCATCTCGCAGCTGCGCGACTGGGGCAAGGCCGCGCTCTTCTTCGTCGGTCTCTGGCGTGCCCTGCCGCCGGCCCTCAGGCGCATGGACCTGGTGATCGCCCAGGTCCATGCGATCGGCAACCGCTCGCTGGTCATCATCCTCGCCTCGGGCATGGCGGTGGGCTTCGTGCTCGCGTTGCAGATGTATTACGCGCTGGTCACCTACGGCGCGGCGGAGAGCCTGGGCCTGGTGGTCAACCTGGCCCTGGTCCGCGAGCTCGGCCCGGTGGTGACGGCCCTGCTGTTTGCCGGGCGTGCCGGCACCTCGCTGACGGCCGAGATCGGCCTCATGAAGGCGGGCGAGCAGATTTCCGCGCTCGAGCTGATGGCCATAGACCCGCGCCAGCGGGTGCTTGCGCCGCGCTTCCTGGCCGGCATGATCTCCATGCCCCTGCTGGCCATCCTGTTTTCGGCGATCGGCATCCTCGGCGCCTGGCTGGTTGCCGTCGGGCTGATCGGTGTCGACGCCGGAAACTTCTGGTCGATCCAGCAAAATGGCGTGGACGTCTGGCGCGACGTCGGCAACGGCGTCGTCAAGAGTGCGGCCTTCGGGGTCATCTGCACTGCGGTGGCGCTCTACCAGGGCTACCGCACCGAGGCGACGCCCGAAGGCGTCGCCTACGCGACGACGCGGACGGTCGTCGTCTCCTCGTTGTGCGTGCTGGGCATGGACTTCGTGCTCACCGCGCTGATGTTTTCCACCGGCCGCTAGGGCCAGGGGGGCGGGATCCGTGGCAAGAAAAGGCATAGAGACGCTGGTCGGACTGTTCGTCGTGCTCGGGCTCGCGGCGCTGGTCTTCGTCGCCCTCAAGGCGGCCAACCTGGCGAGCTTCAGCAATGGCGACAACTACACACTGGTCGTGCGCTTCGACAACATCGGCGGCCTCAAGTCACGGGCACCGGTGCGCAGCGCTGGTGTGGTGGTCGGGCGGGTGACCTCGATCTCGCTCGATCCGAAGACCTTTCAGGGCGTGGTCACCCTCGCCGTCGACCAGCGTTACCAGTTCCCCAAGGACTCGGTGGCCAAGATCCTGACCGCCGGGCTGCTGGGCGACCAGTACATCGGGCTCGAGCCCGGCGGCGACGACAAGAGCCTGGCGCCCGGCGACAACATCGCGCAGTCGCAGTCGGCGGTGGTGCTCGAGAACCTGATCGGCCAGTTCCTCACCGGCAAGGCCGCCGATGCGGGCGCGGCTGCGCCGGCGGCGGCGGGGGCTTCGCGATGAACGCGCGACCGTCACCGGACTTCGCTGCCCGGGCCGCCTCGCGCCTGGGCGCGGCGGTCGCGCTGTGTGCGGCCCTGACCGTGGCGGGCTGTGCCAGCGTCGCACCCGACGGCAGGGCCGCCGCGTCCGCGCAGGTCGACCCGTTCGAGCGCTGGAACCGCAAGGTCTTCGCCTTCAACGAAGCGGTCGACGAGGCGGTGCTCGAGCCCGTGGCCACGCTCTACCGCGATGTCGTGCCCTCGTTCGTGCGCACCGGCATCGGCAATTTCTTCGGCAACGTCGGCGATGTCTGGTCGACAGTGAACCACCTGCTGCAAGGCAAGGCGGAGTCCGCCGTGCAGATGGGCTTCAGGGTGTTGACCAACACCTTTCTGGGCTTGGGCGGCGTGCTCGACCCGGCAACCGAGCTGAAGCTGGTCAAGCAGCCGGAGGACTTCGGCCAGACGCTGGGGCGTTGGGGCATGGGCCCCGGCGCCTTCCTGGTGCTGCCCTTGCTCGGCCCGTCGACGGTCCGCGACGGGCTCGGCCTGCCACTGGACATGTACGCCTCCGCGGCGACGCACTATGCCGGCGAGCAGGCGAGCGCGGTGTCGTTGCTGCAGCTGGTGAACCTGCGCGCCTCGCTGCTCGCGACGACGCGGCTGCTCGGCGACGTGTCGCTGGACAAATACTCGTTCATCCGCGATGGCTACCTGGCCCGACGGCTGGACCAGGTCCATGACGGCGCGCCGCCGCTCGAGAAATTCGAGGACGTTCCCGACGATCCTCCGTCGAAGAAGTGAACCCCGCAGGCGCCTGCTGCGTTATGCCGCGGTGGCGCCGTCCGGGCGCTCCCTCAGGAAAGGACTCCCCGTGCTGAAGAACCTGCTCTCCGTCGCGTCGCTCTGCCTGGGTTTCTGGGTGGCCGGTGGCGCAGCGGCCGCCGAGGCCCCGGATGCCCTGGTGCGCCGCATCGCCAGCGAAGTGATCGAGGCGGCCAAGGCCGACAAGGCCATACAGGCGGGTGACGTCGCACGCGTCACGAGCCTGGTCGACGCCAAGGTGATGCCCAGCGTGAACTTCGAAGTCATGACGCGCTCGGCCGTCGGCCCGCAGTGGCGGCAGGCCAGCGCGGAGCAGCGCACCCGGTTGATGACGGAGTTCAAGTCTCTGCTGCTTCGTGTGTACTCCGGCGCCCTCACGCAGATCAAGGACCAGACGGTCGAGATCACCAAGACGGTGGCCGTGCCCGGCAGCACGCAGACCGTGGTGCAGAGCGAGGTCCGCGGCAAGGGTGAACCGATCAAGCTCGACTATCGGCTCGACAAGGACGGCGAGGCGTGGAAGATCATCGACGTCAACGTCGGCGGCATCTGGCTGGTCACCAGCTACCGCTCGCAGTTCGCGCAGGAACTCTCCGCCGGCGGCATCGACGGGCTGATCAGCAAGCTCGCCGAGCGCAACAAGGCGGCCAAGGGCTGAGGACCGCGGTGGACGGCATGCGCGCAAGACACAGGCACTGGTTCGGAAGCCGGGGCCGGCCATGAAGCTGCCGGCCCGCGCCACGCTGGACGAAGCCGCGGCCTTGCTGGCCATGCTCGAGAACGAGCTTGCCGGTGCCGGACAGGGTGAGGTGTTCGAGCTCGATGCCTCGGCGCTGCAGGAGGTGGACAGCTCCGCGCTGGCCTTGATGATCGAGGCCCATCGCCTTTGTGCGCAGCGCGGCCTGCGCTTCAGGGCCAGCGGATTGCCCGCCAAGCTCTCGGAACTGGCCCGCCTCTACGGGGTCGAGTCGTTGCTGTCGCCGGTCGCGTAACGGGTCGCCCGCAGGTTGCGCTTGATCTCCTGCAGCATCGGCCTCAGGGCCTGGCTGCCCAGGCGCAGGGCGACACCGGTGACCAGGATGTCGACGATGACCAGGTGCAGCAGGCGCGACACCATCGGGCTGTAGCGGTCGGCGTCCTCCGGGTGGTCGGCGGCCAGCACGACCTGGCCATGCTGTTGCGCCAGCAGCGCCAGCGGCGAGCCGCTGGCGGTGATGACCACCAGCGAGGCCCCTTTGCGCCTGGCGATGTCGGCGACGTCGAGCAGGTCCCGGCTGCGCCCCGAATTGCTGATGATCACCGCGCAATCGCCCCGTTGCAGCATGGTGGCGCTCATGACCTGGACATGGCCGTCGCAGACCGCGCTGGCATGCACGCCGAGGCGGAAGAACTTGTGCTGCGCATCGGTGGCGACGATGCCGGAGTTGCCGACGCCCATGAATTCGATGCGCCGCCCCTGCGCGCAGGCCGCGGCCAGCACGACGATCGCGCGCTCCACCGACTGCTGCCCGGCTGCGTTGCGGTAGCGAAGCAGTGCGGCCACGGCGTTGTCGACCACCTTGACGACGATGTCCGCCGCCTTGTCGTCGTCGTCGACCGCACGGTGCACGAACGGCACGCCCTCGTTGACGCTGCCCGCCAGCCGGCGCTTGAAGTCGCTCAGCCCGTCGTAGCCCACGCTTCGGCAGAAGCGGACCACCGTCGGCTTGCTGACGCCCGCGCGTGATGCGAGCTCGCCCACCGGCAGCATGGCGAAGGCGCCCGGGTCCTCGAGCAGCACGCGGGCGACACGCTGCTCGGCGGGCGGCAGGGCAGGCAAGGAGGCGCGGATGCGGTCGAGCAGGGCGCTCAAGTGACTACCCTCCGCCCCGCGGGCCGCGGGATGTGCGTCCGGGAAGGCCGGGCGCGATCACTGTTCCTCCGCCCAGGCGTTGCCATCGCGCGCCACCAGGGCGCTGGCCGCGGCCGGCCCCCAGCTGCCGGCGGCATAGGGTCGCGGCCCTTCGGCGTCGTGGTCCCAGGCCGCGAGCACGGGCTCGACCCAACGCCAGGCCTGCTCCTGCTCGTCGCTGCGCACGAACAGGGCCAGGCGTCCGGCGAGGGCGTCGAGCAGCAGGCGTTCGTAGGCGCCGACACGGTCCACGGGAAACGCCTTGTCGAAATCCAGGTCCAGCGACACCGGGCTCAGGCCCTCGTTGCCGCGCCCGCCCTTGGCGGCCAGCAGGTGGAGCTCGAGACCGTCCTCGGGCTGCAGCTTGATGACCAGCCGGTTGGCTCTCGTGCTGCCGGGGAGGATGGGATGCGGCACCGACCTGAACGAGACGACGATCTGGGCGTCCTGCGCGGCGAGGCGCTTGCCGGTGCGCAGGTAGAACGGCACACCAGCCCAGCGCCAGTTGCGCACCTCCGTGCGCAGGGCCACGAAAGTCTCGCAGCGGCTGCGCGCCGGGACCTTGTCCTCCTCGAGGTAGGCGGCGACGGCCGTGCCATCCACCACACCGGCGCGGTACTGGCCGCGAACGACGTCGCGCTGCACGCTGTCCGGCGAGAACGGCGCCAGCGACTTCAGGACCTTGAGCTTTTCGTCGCGTATGGCGTCGGCGTCGGCGCTCGAAGGCGGCTCCATCGCGATCATCGTGAGCAGCTGCAGCGCGTGATTCTGGATCATGTCGCGCAGCGCACCGGTGCGGTCGTAGTAGTCGCCCCGGGTGCCGACGCCCAGGCGCTCGGCCAGCGTGATCTGGATGCTGGCGATGCATTCGCGCCGCCACAGCGGCTCGAACAGGGCGTTGGCGAAGCGCAGCGCCATCAGGTTCTGCACCGCCGGCTTGCCCAGGTAGTGGTCGATGCGCAGGGCCTGCCGTTCGCTGAACGACTGCCTGACCACGTGGTTGATCTGCCGGGCGCTCTGCAGGTCGTGGCCGAGCGGTTTCTCGAGCACGATGCGCACCTCGGGGCCGTTCAGCCCGGCGGCACCGAGCTGTTCGCAGATGACCGGGAACAGGTGCGGGCTGGTGGCCAGGTACAGCAGCCTGGTCGCCGCCCCCCGTTCGTCCAGCCAATGCTTGAGCCCGGCGTAATGCGCCGGCTGCGAGAGGTCCATCCGACGGTAATGCAGCAGCGCGGCGAAGCGCTCGAACTCCGCCTCGTTGGGCCGTTTGGACGGCTCGACCTCGGTGAAGCGATCGTGGACGAAGGCCCGGTACTCGGCATCGGTGCGTTCGTCGCGCGCCACCGCGAGGATGCGGCCGTCCGGCGGCAGCTTGTGGTGCCGGAAGGCCTGGAACAGGGCGGGCATCAGCTTGCGCCATGCCAGGTCGCCGGTGCCACCGAAGAACACGAGATCAAAGGACATCGAACCGGAGTGTAATTTGATTACACGCCAGAATATGCATGAGTTTCATGCCCGGGTCAACGCAGACGGGGCTGCAACGGCTGGCGCGGCTGTCCCGCCCGCCGCCCGCGGTCGGCTCCGGGCTCGACGCCGGTGTCAGCGCTGGAAGGCGCCGGGCGACCAGGCGGTCGCAGGCTTCAGCGGCGCCGTGCCGACCGGCAAGGTGAACTCCGCGGCGGGCTGCAGCGACATCCCGCCGCCCATGCCGGCGGCCGCCACGGTGCCCTTGAGCGCCGAGTCGTGTCGCAGCTCGAACTCCAGCGACCACACGCTTTGCAGGTTGCGCCGTCGCAGCACCCAGCGGTTGCCTTCGAAGTGCCCGTCGTTGAAGGTCTCGAAGGTGCCGATGCCGACCAGCAGGTTGTTGACCGCCTTCAGCTCGACGCCCTCGCCGAGCCGGTCGCGCCAGACGCGCAGGAAGCGGTTGGGCTGCCAGGGGTCGCCGACCAGGGTGTTGTGCGAGAGGTACAGCGCGTTGCGGTCCCAGGTCCTGCCCTCGGCACCGAAGGAGACCAGCGTGGCGTTCTGTGACTTCTCGCTCTGGCCGATGACGTTGCCGATCAGGTGCGCGACGCCGCCGTTGGGCAGCTCGACCTCGTAGGAGGCTTCGCCGTCGGGGCCGTCGACGATGAGGTTGTAGAGCAGCCGCGTCTCGCGCGCCCGCGACTTGATCAGGTGGCCCTCGTAGCCTCCGTAGAAGCGGCTTCCGGTGACCACGGCACGGGCAATGCGCCCGACATAGAGCAGGTGGTGGAGTCCGCCCACGATGCGGGGCGCCATGCCGAACTCGCTGTCGCGGATCTGCAGCTCGGCTTCGCCGTCGTTGCCGGTCATGATGGCGCCTTCGTTGTCGAAGAACGCACAGCGGTCCACCGTCAGGCGCCCCTTCTCGAAGCGTATGCCTGCGCCGTTGCCGTCGGGGACCCGCGCGCCGCGGAATTCGACGTTCTCGATCGTCACTTCGCCACCGCGCACGACCAGGATGCCCTTGCCCTCGGCATGCCGGCCCTCGGCGTGCAGGACCGGCCGCTTGCCCATGCCGCGCAAGGTCAGGCGCCGGCCCTCGATCACCGCCACATCACCCTTGTAGTCACCCGACAACAGCTGGATGGTGTCGCCGTCACGCGCCTGGCGTATCGCGTCGCGCAAGGTCTGCGGCACCCCGTCGGGGCCGGCAATCAGGGTGTCAGCGTGCGCGGCGGCGGCCGCCAGCCACACGAGGCCGGCGGCCAGCCAGCCGCAGCGCTTCGGGTCGGGCAGGCGCATGCAGTCGTTCGGTGGCTTTGCCTTGATTTTGGCTTGCCCGCGCCCCTCGCCCGCCCCCAGGAATGCGGGTTTCACCGAAGGGGCACGTGGCAAAGGCCACACTGGCTGGGGGTAGCATGCGCCGATCCTGCGGCTCCACCTTGCTCCTTTGGAGGTCCTTGCCTTGACTTCATCCGTCCATCGTCTCGCCGCCCTGGGCCTGGCTGCCCTGGTCGTGGCCCCGGCTGGAGCCCAGGAGGGCGGGCAGCTCAACGTGATCTGCTCGGTGCAGGCCGAGTGGTGCAACATGATCCAGACCGTGTTCGCCCGCACCACCGGCATCAAGGTCAACATGTCGCTCAAGGGCTCGGGCGAGGCCCTGGCGCAGCTGATCGCCGAGCGCGCCAACCCGAAGACCGACATCTGGTTTGGCGGCACGGGCGACCCCCACCTGCAGGCTGCCGAGCAGGGCCTGTCGCTGGAGTACAAGTCCGCCTCCCTGCCGCAGCTGCACGCGTGGGCGCAGCAGCAGGCCCAGCAAAGCGGCTGGAAGACGGTGGGCATCTACTCCGGGCCCCTGGGCTTCGGCTACAACACCGAGCTGGTCGCCAAGAAGAAGATGCCGGTGCCCAAGTCCTGGGCCGACCTGCTGAACCCGGTCTACAAGGGCGAGATCCAGGTCGCCAACCCGGCCTCCAGCGGCACCGCCTACACGATGATCGCCACGCTGGTGCAGCTGATGGGCGAGGACAAGGCCTTCGACTACATGAAGGCACTGCACAAGAACATCGCGACCTACACCCGCTCGGGCACCGGGCCGATCAAGGCCGTGGCCAGAGGCGAGACCACGGTGTCGATCAGCTTCGTGCACGACGGCCCCGGCGAGGCCATGCAGGGCTTTCCGGTGGCCACCGTGACGCCTGCGGAAGGCACGGGTGCCGAGATCGGTTCGATGAGCATCATCAAGGGCTCGCGCAACCTGGAGTCGGCCAAGCGCTTCTACGAGTGGGCGCTGAGCGCATCGGCGCAGGAGATGGGCGCCGCGGCGCGCCAGTTCCAGGTGCCCTCGGCGAAAGCCGCCAAGGTCGACCCGCGGGTGCCGGACTTCAAGAAGATCCGCTTCATCGACTACGACTACGCCCGCTACGGGGCCAGCGCCGAGCGCCGCCGGCTGATCGCGCGCTGGGAGAAGGACGTCAACTCGCTGCCGCGCTGAAAGCCTGCCCATGGCCTCGTTGCCCGGCACGGCGCATGCGAGGCGGGTGGTGCTGGCCTGGTGTGCCGTCGGCCTGGCGGCGTTCGTGCTGCTGCCCTGGTACCTGCCGCAGTCGATGTCGTTGTGGCGCTCGCTTGCCGGCGTGTTCGGCGGCAACGAGACCGCCAGCGGCCTGGTGCAGGCGGCCGCACAGGGCCGGCCCTGGCTGTGGGCGGGACTGGCTGCGCTGCTGCTGGCCACGGCCAGCCTGTTCGCGCACGACACGCGCCTGCAGGGCATGGGTCTGGTGGCGGCCAGCAGTGCCGGCCTGGCAGGGCTTTTGGGCAGCGGCTTCACGATCGGTGCCACCGGCTGGTCGTTCGAGGTGCTCGGCCGCCTGTGGGGTGACCTGCCGGCCGGGCAGCCCGGCATGGGCTGGGGTGCCGCCCTCGTCCTGCTGGCGCTGGTCGTGCTGCTGGGCGCCGGCGTCGCCCGGCTGGGCTTCTTCAGGAGCGACCTCTTCGTTGCGGCCGCGGTGGTGCTGTGCAGCGCCTTGCTGCTGCTGTTCATCGCCTATCCGGTCGGGCGCAGCCTGACGGGTGCCTTCGTGGACGACGCCGGCGCCGGGTCGCTGGCGGCACTGGCCGATCGGCTGGGCCAGGACCGGGTCTGGGGGCTGGGCTGTGTCGCCGGCGGCGTGCGTTGCGGCGTGGCCTGGAACACCCTGTTCCTGGCCTTGCTCACGGCGACGGGGACCACGGTGCTGGGCACGCTGATCGCACTGATGGCCGAGCGCGGCCGGCTGCGCGCCTCGCGGGCGCTCAACGTGCTCGCGCTGCTGCCCATCATCACGCCGCCGTTCGTGGTCGGCCTCGGGTTGATCCTGCTCTTCGGCAGAGCGGGCCTGGTCAACCAGTTCCTCGAGTGGGCTCTCGGCATCCCGCCGACGCGCTGGTTCTACGGCCTGTTCGGCATCTGGCTGGCCCAGCTCTTCGCCTTCACGCCGATCGCCTTCATGATCATGCGCGGCGTGGTCCAGGGCATCAGCCCGAGCATGGAAGAGGCGGCGCAGACCCTGCGGGCGAGCCGCTGGCAGACCTTCAAGTCGGTGACCCTGCCCCTGATGAAGCCGGGCCTGACCAACGCCTTCCTGGTCGGCTTCATCGAGAGCATGGCCGACTTCGGCAACCCCATCGTCGTCGGCGGTCCCTACGCGGTGCTGTCGACCGACATCTTCTTCGCCATCGTGGGCGCGCAGTACGACCAGGGCCGGGCGGCTTCGCTGGCGCTGATCCTCACCTTCTTCGCGCTGGCCGTCTTCTTCCTGCAGCAGCGGGTGCTCGGGCGGGCCAGCTACACGACCTTGACCGGCAAGGGCGATGCCGGCGTGCCGATGCCGCTGCCGCTGCAGGTGCAGCGCCTGTGTCGCGCGATCGCGGTGCCCTGGCTGGCGTTCACGGTGATCGTCTACCTGTTCGCCTTCAGTGGCGGTTTCGTGCAGACCTGGGGACGCGACTACACCCCGACGCTGGTTCACTTCCGCACCGCGTTCGACCTGCAGTGGGGCGCCTTCGGCCTGGTCTGGGCGGGCACCGCGTGGAACTCGCTGTTCACCACCCTCAAGCTGGCGGCCATCGCGGCGCCGATCTGCGCCGCCCTCGGCCTGACGGTGAGCTGGCTGCTGTCGCGCACGCGCTTCGTGGGCCGGCGCGCGTTCGAGTTCTCGGCGCTGCTGGCCTTTGCCATCCCCGGCACGGTGCTGGGCGTCAGCTACATCCTGGCCTTCAACGTGCCGCCGATCGAGCTGACGGGCACGGCGATGATCATCGTGCTGTGCTTCGTGTTCCGCAACCTGCCGGTGGGCGTGAGGGCCGGCACCGCCAGCTTCGGCCAGCTCGACAAGAGCCTGGACGAGGCCAGCACCATGCTGCGGGCCGGGACCGCGACCACGCTCAGGCGCGTCGTGCTGCCGCTGCTCAAGCCGGCGCTGGTGGCCGCGCTGGTCTACAGCTTCGTGCGCAGCATGACCACGGTGTCGGCGGTGGTCTTTCTGGTGACGGCGGAAAACGAACTCGCCACCACCTACATCATCGGCCGGGTCGGCAACGGCGACTACGGCCTCGCGCTGGCCTACTGCACGGTGCTGATCGTGCTGATGTCGTGTGCGACGGCGGCGATCCAGGCGCTGGTCGGCGAACGCCGCCTGGGACGCCGCCGCGCCGCGGCGCACTGAAGGGAGAACGCCCATGCCCGCCGGCATCGAGTTCAGGCAGGTCAGCAAGCGCTACGGCGACGAGCGCTCGCCGCTGGTCGTCAAGGGCATTGACCTGGTCATCGACAAGGGCACGCTGACGACCATCCTCGGCCCCTCGGGCTGCGGCAAGACCACCTTGCTGCGCATGATCGCCGGCCTGGACCCGGCCAGCGCCGGCCAGGTGTTCATCGACGGCCAGGACGTGACGCACCTGGGCCCGGCGGAACGCAACGTCTCGATGGTCTTCCAGAGCTACGCGCTGTTCCCGCACATGACAGTGGCGGACAACGTGGGCTATGGCCTGTCGGTGACCGGCGTCGCGCGGCCGGAGATCGAGCGGCGCACGCTTGCCGCCATGGACAGCGTGGGGCTGTCGGGTTACGGCCAGCGCCTGCCAAGCGAGCTCTCCGGTGGCCAGCAGCAGCGCGTCGCAGTGGCACGCGCGCTGGTGCTGGAGCCCTCGGTGATGCTGTTCGACGAGCCCTTGTCCAACCTGGACGCCCGCTTGCGGCGCTCCATGCGCGAGGAGATCCGCAGCCTGCAGCAGCGCCTGGGCCTGACCGTGGCCTACGTGACGCACGACCAGAGCGAGGCCCTGGCAGTGAGCGACCAGATCGTCGTCATGGACGCCGGCCGCATCGCCCAGGCCGGGTCGCCTCGCCAGCTCTACGAACACCCCTGCAGCGAGTTCGTCGCCGCCTTCATGGGCGAGGCCATGCTGTTCGTGGCCGAAGCCGGACAGGACGGTGTCATCCGTCTGGGGCCGCTGCGCCTGCCGGCCCGGCGGTCCGTGGCGCCCGGGCCGGTCAAGGTGGCGGTGCGGCCGGAAGCCTGGCAGGTGGCGCCGGAATCGGCCCCTGCGGCCTTGCCCGGCGATGCGCTGGCGGGCACGCTGCTGAAGTCGGCCTACCTCGGCGGCCTGCAGGAGCTGACCATCGCCACAGAGATCGGCGAGCTGTTCGTGGTCTCGCCCGACGTGCGGCGCGGCTGGGCCGTGGGCCAGGCGCTGGCGCTGAGCCTGGGCGGGCCGGGGGTCTCGGTGCTGGAGACGGGCTGATCTCCAGGCGCGTGGACGTCATCGCGCGGGTGGCGCTACAAGGGCCGCAGGACCCTGCGGCCGTCGACGCGCAGCAGCAACGCCCGTGGCTCGATGCGCTCGAGCACGATCCCGGGTGCGATCTGTGCGCCTTCCCGCACGATCTCGCCCCCCACCAGCACGAATCGCTGCTGGCGCTCGGGCGAATGCACGGCGCCACTCACCGTCAAGGCGGCCACGCGCTCGCGTGCCGCCGGTGGCAGCTGTGTCCAGGGCAGGGCGGCCTTGTCGACCGGCGGGCTGGAAGCGGCGGGTCGTGGTGCGGAAGCCCGTGCGCCGACAACAGGCGCAGAGACCGGGGCCATGGGCAGGCGAAGGGTCATGGCCGGGGCGGCGGCGGTGGGCGCCTGCACGGCAGAGGCCGACGGGCGCACCTCGCCGACCGGCACCAGGGCTTGCGGTGGCTTGGGCGCGTCCTGCAAGAGCCAGGAAGTCGACGCCGCCAACAGCAAGGCCATTGCCGCCACCCACAGCCAGGCGCGGCGCTGGCGCGACACACTCGTCGCAGCCGCCGATGACTCGCCTGCGGCCAGCCAGCGTGGGTCCGCTACCCCGTCGGCCGCCGGCAGCGGCTGCGCCGGCGCCCGCCGCAGGCGTTCCACTTCGGCGCGGCGCAGCGCGTCGAGGATGGTCGACATCAGGGCGCCGGGCGCAGCCGGGGTTCCTTCACCCCGCTGGCACGGTTGAGTTGCATCAGGGTCAGCGGGCCGGCGACGGCGTCCAGCGGCAATCCCTGGCTGTGCTGGAAGGCAAAGACACGCTGGCGCAGCTGGGCATCGCGGGGCTGCCGGGCCAGGGCGCCATGCAGCGGGCCCTGCAGGGCGCTCAGCCGGTCGTGGACCCAGGCGCCATCGTGGCCTGCCGTACGGTCGGCCTTGCCGGGCGGCAGGCGCCACAGGGTGACGAAGCGGCCGGCCCAGGCGGCGTGCAGCGCCTGCGGTGCGAGGTCGGCTTCACCAAGGCGGCCACGCACGGTCAGCCGCTCGCTGCCCATGCCCAGAAGCAACAGCCAGCCCTGGGGCTCGAGTTCGAGCAATACCGGGCGGTCCAGGCGCCGCAGGAGTTCGAGGTCGGCCAGGCCGCGGTGGCAGGCCAGCCCGACCGTCATGCCGTCTCCCGGTGTGCAGTCGCCTGGCGGGCTGTCCTCGACCCACAGCTCCCTGAGCGCGGACCAGCCGGCATCGAAGGACTCGAAGGCATCGACCGGGTCCACGTGCATCGCGGTCGACGGCGTCGGCGCGCCCGGTGAAGACGCAGACGGCGGCGAGTCGGGGAGCCTGGCGGGCCCCTCGCCGGGCACCACCGTCGGCCGTGCCGCCGGCTCGGCAACCGCTGCCGGCGCGGCCACCACCGTGCCCTCCGGACTGTCGCTGCGCGGCCCTGGAGGCCAGGCCAGCAGGCCGGCGACCGTGGCCAGGGCCGCGCCCATCGTGCCGGCCGCCAGCGCAGGCGTCGACGGTCGGCGCAGGCGCAGCGCGCTGCGTGGCGGCGCCCCGGCGCCCCGCGTCGCTTCGTCGGCCGCCTGCCGCACCAGGGCGGCGTCGATGCGCGAGCGGCCGGCGGCATAGGCCGCCAGCATCGCCCGCTCGCAGACGCGGTTGACACGACGGGGGATGCCGCCGCTGGCCCGGTGCACGGCGCGCAAGGCGGCGGCATCGAAAGGGCAGGCGCCGGTCAGCCCGGCGACCGCCAGCCGGTGCCGTACGAGATCGGCCGTCTCGTCGGGCGACAGGGCGGCCAGGTGCGAGCGGGCGACGATTCGCTGCTCGAGCTGGCGCAGCGCGGGCTCGGCCAGGCGTTGCGCCAGCTCGGGCTGGCCGACCAGCATCACCTGCAGCAGCTTGCGCTGCGACGTCTCGAGGTTGGTCAAAAGGCGCAGCAACTCCAGCCGCTTGGCGTCCAGGCCCTGGGCCTCGTCGACCACCAGCAGGCATTGTTCACCGCGGCCGTGGACGGCCAGCAGGTGGCGCTGCAAGGTGTCGACAAGCGCCTTCAGGCCCTGGCCGGCGGGCGCCGGCCCGGCGCCGAATTCCTCGTTGATCGCCTGCAGCAACTCCTGGCGAGACAGTTGCGGGTTGTACAGGTAGGCAACATGGCATCCGGCCGGCAGCTGGCCAAGAAAGGCTCGGCACAGCGTGGTCTTGCCGGCGCCGACCTCGCCCGTCAGCAGCACGATCCCGCCGCCGGCCTGCAGGCCGTAGACCAGGTGCGCCATGGCCTCGCGGTGGCTGCCGCTCATGAACAGGAAGCGCGGGTCCGGGGCAATGGAGAACGCCGATTCGTTCAGGCCGAAGTGCGCCGCGTACATGGCGCCGAGCATAGCCCGCGCGTGCTGCCCGCCTGTCTGCCGCTCAGGCGACCGACACCCGGTCGCGGCCGTTCTGCTTGGATCGGTAGAGCGCCCCGTCGGCGGCAGCGATCAGCGCCGCCGCATCGTCGCCCGGCGCCCAGGCGGCCACGCCGGCGGAAACGGTCGGCGTGAGCAGCACTTCATTGGTCGTGCGGTTGCGCACCTTGAGCGACTTGGTGCGCGTGCGCACCAGCTCCGCCACCTGCACCGCCTGCTCCAGCGATGGCACATGCGCCAGCACGGCGAACTCCTCGCCGCCGTAGCGGGCGCTGGTGTGGCCGGTTTCCTCGGAGGTCTTCTTCAGCACCTGCCCGAGGCCGCGGATCACCGAGTCCCCCACCAGGTGGCCATGCGTGTCGTTGACCCGCTTGAAGTGGTCCAGGTCCAGCATCACCAGGCACAGCGTGCGGCCGTTGCCGGCGCCCTGGCCGATCATGCGCGCCAGGGCTTGCTCGAAGCCCTTGCGGTTGAGCACGCCAGACAGCGGGTCGATCAGCGCGTCCTCGCGCACCCGCTGCAACTCGGCGCGCAGCCGGCTGACCTCCTCGGCGCTGCTGGACAGGCGGGACTGCAGCGACTGCACGCTGGCGCGCATCTGTTCGGTGCCGGCACGGGCCTGATCGACCTGCGGGGCGAGCTGCGACGGGTCGTCCGCCGCCAGCGCCCTGGACAGGTCGTTCAACTGGTGCCCGAACTGCCCGGCCTGGCTGCCGGCCTGGGCAGCCGACTCGGCGATGGCCGACATGACCTGCTGCAGGCTGGCGCCGATGCGGTTGGCGGTGGCTTCGTCGGCGGCGGCCACATGCTCGCGATACAAGGACTGCACGGTCGCGTCGTCGAGCTTGGGCCGGGACTTGCGGGAATCGGTCAGCGCTTGCGACAGGCGCGGGTTGATGCCGGCCAGGTGCTCGTACCAGACGGCAAAGCTCAGCGGGTTGAACGCCGCATCGTGCTGGCCCATCTCCTGGATCACCAGGCGCAGGATGGCGGCACTCTGTTCGCGGGCTTCGGTATAGCGCAAGGACATTCTCCGCGCCTGGGGTGGTGGCCAGCGCCCGGGGCCCACGGGTGCTCCCTGCCGTGGTTGCGCGCCGAGTCTTGAATGCGGACGATGATAGAGTTTTCCCGACAAAGGGGACAAGGCGCGGGTCGCCCGAACAGCGGCTGTGCGCGGGTCTAATTCACGTCATCCCCACCCCAGGCGCCGCAATGCCCGAGTCAAGCTCCCCGATGTCATGGCCTCGCGCCGACCAGACCCCTGCATGGGCCACCCTCGCCGGCCACTTCGAGGTCCACGGGCGGCGGCTGGACTTGCGGCAGGCCTTTGCCGAGGACGCCGAGCGCTTCGACCGCTTCTCGATCGACGCGCCGGAGGTCTTCGCCGACCTGTCGAAGAACCTGTGGGACCTGCATTCCCGCCGCCTTCTGCTCGACCTTGCGACGCAGTGCGGCGTCGCCGGGCAGCGCGACGCCATGCTGCGCGGCGAAGCGGTCAACCGCACCGAGGGGCGAGCGGTGCTGCACACCGCGCTGCGTGCCCCGCCTGGCCACGCGCCGCATGGCGACGAGGTCCAGGCCGTGCTCGACGCCCTGCTCGGCTTTGCCGAGCGTGTGCGGGCCGATGCCGGCATCACCGATGTCGTCAACATCGGCATCGGCGGCAGCGACCTCGGGCCGCAGATGGCCGTGCGCGCGCTCGATGCCCATGCCTTGCGCCGGCTTCGCCTGCACTTCGTGAGCAACGTCGACGGCCACGACATCGAGAGCGTTCTGCGTGAGCTGGAGCCAAGGCGCACATTGTTCGTTGTCGCCTCCAAGACCTTCACGACCCAGGAGACCATGGCCAATGCGGGGGTCGCGCGGCAGTGGTTCCTCGATCGCGGCGGGGTGGACATCGCACGCCACTTTGTCGGCACGACGACCCACCTGCAGGCGGCAGCGGCGTTCGGCATCACGACGACCTTCGGCTTCTGGGACTGGGTGGGCGGCCGCTACTCGCTGTGGGGCGCCATCGGCCTGCCACTGGCGATCGCGATTGGCGCCGACGCGTTTCGCGCCTTCCTGGCCGGCGCGCACGCGATGGACCGCCACTTCGCCGAGGCCGAGCCGGCGCGGAACCTGCCGCTGCAGCTCGGGCTGCTCGATGTCTGGTATCGCAACTTCCACCGCTTCACGAGCCGCTGCGTGGCACCCTACCACCAGGGCCTGGCCCGCCTGCCGGCGTACCTGCAGCAGCTGGAGATGGAGTCCAACGGCAAGTCGGTCGACCAGGCGGGTCAGGCCTTGCCCATGGCCACCAGCCCCGTCGTCTGGGGTGAACCGGGGACCAACGGCCAGCATGCCTTCTTCCAGATGCTGCACCAGGGCAGCGACGTGGTGCCGGTGGAGTTCGTCCTGGTGCGCCAGCCCGCCCACGGCTACCTCGACATGCACCACAAACTGCTGGCCAACGGCCTGGCGCAGAGCCAGGCCCTGATGCTGGGCAAGACCGCCGCTCAGGCCCTGCGGGAACGAGCGCCGACGGCCGCGCCAGACCTGTCGCCCGAGGTGCTGGCGGCGCACCGGCGCTTCCCCGGCAACCGGCCGAGCACGACCTTCATCGTGCAGGAGCTGTCGCCACGCGCACTGGGTGCCTTGCTGGCGATGTACGAGCACCGTGTCTTCACCAGTGCCGCCTTGTGGGGCATCAACGCCTTCGACCAGTGGGGGGTGGAGCTCGGCAAGTCGCTGTGCAGCGACCTTCTGCCGCGGCTGGCGGGCGGCGACGGCGGGGGGCTCGACGCTTCCACCGCCGGCCTGCTCAGGCGACTGTCGACCCGCGCCTCATGAACATCGTCTTCGACTTTGCCGGCGTGCTGTTTCGCTGGGACCCCATCGCCACGTTGCAGACCACCATCCCGCAGCACGCCGGCGATGCGGCCACGGCGCGCCAATGGGCGCAGCGCCTGTTCACCGGATGGGCCGGCGACTGGGGCGAGTTCGATCGCGGGCGGCTGGACGCGGCGGCCCTGGTCCAGCGCACCTCGCGGCGCACCGGCATGCCGGCGGCCGACGTGCAGGCCGTGGTTCAGGCCATCCCGCGCGCCCTGCAGCCCGATGCCGAGACCGTCGGCCTGGTGAAGCGCCTGCGGCAGCGCGGCCACCGCCTGCTGTTCCTGTCGAACATGCCCGAACCCTACGCCTGCCACCTGGAGCGGCACCACGCGATCGGCGACTGGTTCGACGACGGGCTCTACTCCGCGCGCGTCGACGCCATCAAGCCCGAGCCGCGCATCTTCGAGCTGGCCACCCTGCGATTCGGTGGCGATGCCCGGCAGATCGTGTTTCTCGACGACATGGTGGTCAACGTGATGGCCGCGCAGGACGCCGGCTGGCAGGCCCTGCGCTTCGTCGACGCGTTGCAGGCCGAACAGGCCCTGTCGGCGCTGGGCGTGGGCTGAAGCAGCCGTCCCGCCGGGGCCGCAGGCACGGACCCCTTACCGCGCGGCGCAAGCCCGCCGGTCAGGGCTTGCCCTGGCGAACGATGACGGTGGCGTCCGGGTCGAGGTCGTAAGACGGCTCGGGACCGATCTCCAGGTCCAGGCCGCCGGCACTGGTGGGTTCGGTCAGCGAGGCCTGCTCGAGCGCGCGCAGGAACTCGTCCGCGTCCTGGAAGCGATGCTCCCGGCGCTTGGCCAGTGCACGCTCGATGACCGCGTCGACACCGGCCGGCGCATCGGGCACCAGCGCCGAGATCGGCATCGGTTCGGTCTGGAAGACCGAGTGCGCGACGGCCGCGAAGCTGCGCCCGGCAAACGGCACGTGACCGGTCAGCATCTCGTAGAGCATGACCCCGGCCGCCCACAGGTCGGCGCGGGCGTCGACCACTTCCCCCCCGAGCTGCTCAGGCGACATGTGGCTGGGCGTGCCCAGCACGGTGCCGATCTGGGTCAGCAGCGAGCTCTGCGTGCGCGCGATGCCGAAGTCCATCACCTTGATCATCAGGCCGTCACTGACCATGATGTTCGACGGCTTGATGTCCCGATGCACCACCCCCCGACGATGGGAGTGGTCCAGCGCGTCGAGCAGCTGCTGCATCACGAACAGGGCTTCCGACCACGGCAGGCGGCCGCGCTGGCGCAGCAGGCGGTTCAGCAGCTGGCCCTGCACCAGTTCCATCACGATGTAGGCCTGCGGGCCGGACTGGCCGAAGTCGTACACGGCCACGATGTTCGGGTGGTGCAGCTGCTGCCCGGTCTCCGCCTCGCGCCTGAAGCGGGTCAGCGCCGACCCATCCCCCTGTTCCGCCAGCTGTGAGGCGAGCACGGTCTTGATCGCCACATGCCGCCCGCTGGCCGGGTCCACGCCTTCGTAGACGACGCCCATCGCGCCTTCGCCCAGTTCTCGGAGGATGGCATAGTGGCCGATGCGCTGCACTGCTGACATGGCTCCCGCTCGGTTGGCGTGGCGCCGGTGGACGCCCCGCGCCGCATGGTTGGACAGGGCGCGCCCGGTGTCAATCCCCGTGATGACGGACGGCAGGCTGCCCGCAGGCCCGGCCCCGGCCCCGGCTCCGTCCCTCCCCGCCCCGATCTCACCATGGCTTGGCCTGGGTCAATGGGCCCGGGCGGCTCTCGGCCCTGCCATGGGGGACACTCCGGCGTCGCTTTCGAAGAACACCATGACGGAAGATCCGACCCTGCAGCGATTGACAGCGCTCCTGACCGCACACCCTCTGCTGGGGCGTCTGGGGCCGGGCGCCTGCCGGGCGTGGGCGGGTCGCTGGCAGCTGCAGGTGCTGGCCGAGGGTGATGCCTGGCCCGCCGGCCAGGGCCTGAGGGAGCGGCTGTACCTGGTGGTCGAGGGGCAGGTCCGGCTGCAACTGCAGGGAGCCGACGGCCAGGGCGTCGAGCTGCCCCCGGGGGCACTGTTCGGTGCAGGCGCAGCGCCGTACGGGGATGCCAGCGGGTGGCTGGCGCGCGCAACCGCACCGGGCCTGCTGGCCTGGTTGTCCTCGGCCGACGTCGCCGAGATGTGCCATGCCGAACCCATCAGCCGGACGTTTCTGGCGCCGACGATGGAGCCCGAAGGGCCGTCGGAGGGTGGCCCGGATCCCCAGGTCGGCTTGTTGGCGGCGTCCGTGCGCTCGCTGCTGCGCAGGCCTGCGGTGACCCTGCCGCCGACGGCCAGCATCCTGCAGACCTCGCAGACCATGCGCGATCAGCGCGTGTCCTCGGTGCTGCTGATCGAGCAGGAGCACCTGTTCGGCATCGTCACCGATCGCGACCTTCGCAACCGCGCCATGGCCGCCGGCCTGGATCCCGCGCTGCCGGTGCTGGAGATCGCCACGGTGGCACCACTGACCATCGACATCGAGCGCCCCGCCTTCGAGGCACTGCTCCTGATGGCGCGTCACAACGTGCACCATGTGCCGGTGCTCGAGGGGCAGCGCGTGGCCGGCATGGTGACGGCCACCGACGTGACCGAACAGCAGAGCACCTCGGCCGTCTACCTGGCCGGAGAGATCCACCAGCAGCGCAGCCGGGCGTCGCTGGCGGCCTCGGCGGCCAAGGTCAAGCGACTGCAGCGCAGCCTGGCCGCCGCCGACGCCAGTGCCTACAGCACCGGGCACATCGTCACCGCGATCACCGACGCCATCACCGCCCGGCTGCTCACGCTGGCCGAGCTGGAGCTCGGCCCGGCGCCGCTGGACTATGCATGGGTGGCTGCCGGCTCCCAGGCGCGCAGCGAGCAGACCGCCAGGAGCGACCAGGACAACTGCCTGGTGCTGGACGACGCCTACGATCCGGAGGCCCACGCAAGCTACTTCGAGCGCCTGGCCGTCTTCGTGAACGACGGCCTGGACGCCTGCGGCTATGTCTATTGCCCCGGCGAGATGATGGCGCGCACCGCGTTGTGGCGGCAGCCAAGAGGCCGGTGGGCGGAGTACTTCCGACGCTGGACCGCCGAGCCTGAGCCCAAGGCACTGATGCTGACCTGCGTGTTCTTCGACCTGCGCGCCGTGCATGGCAAGGCGCAGCTGCTGGACGGCCTGCGGCGCGAGGTGCTGCAGCGCACGCGCGACAACCGCATCTTCCTGGCGTACATGGTGGGCAATGCGCTGAAGCACCGGCCGCCCCTGACGCTGTTCGGTGGCATCGGCACCGTGCGCCACGGTGAGGTGGCCGACGCGGTGGACCTCAAGCACAGCGGCATCGTGCCCATCGTCGACCTGGCGCGGGTGTATGCACTGGCCGGTGGCCACGAGGCCGTGAACACGCACGAGCGCTTGCTGGTGGCGGCGCAGGGCGGCGAAGTCAGCGAGCAGAGCGCGCGCGACCTGCGCGATGCGCTGGAGTTCATGGCCGCGCTGCGGATCCGCCACCAGGCGCGGCAGATGGAACGCGGGCAGGCGCCCGACAACATGCTCTCGCTGGGGTCGATCAGCAACTTCGAGCGTGGCCAGCTCAAGAACGCCTTCGGCGTGGTGCAGACGCTGCAGAGCGTGCTGGCCCAGCGCTACCGCTGAAGCGTCGCCCGGCCGGCTTCAGTACTTCAGTCGCGCGTACCAGGTCTTCTGCGCCGCCTCGCGCGCCTGGGCCAGCGTGTGGATGCCCTTGTCGGCCAGCAGCGGGATCAGCTTCTGGAACACCTCGGCCGTGACCATGGCGTCGCCGAGCGCCGTGTGGCGACCGATCACGGTGACTTCGAAGCGCTCGGCGATGGCCTCCAGGCGGTGGGACTCCTGCTGCGGGTGCACCACCGCGGACAGCAGCAACGTGTCGAGCACCGGCTGCTCGAAGCGCACTCCGGTGGAGGCCTCCTGCAGCTGCAGGAAGCGCATGTCGAAGGCGGCGTTGTGCGCCACCAGGACCGTGTCCCGGGCGTAGGCGGCAAAGGCCGGCAGCACCTGCTCGATCGGCGGCTTGCCGGCCACCATCTCGGGCGTGATGCCGTGGATGGGGATGCCGGCCTCGGGGATCGTGCGCCGAGGGTCCACCAGCTGGTCGAAGCGCTCGCCCTTGAGCACGCGCCCGTTGACCAGCCGCACGGCCCCGATCTGGATGATGCGGTCTCCCCCGGCCGGGTCCAGGCCCGTGGTCTCGGTGTCGAACACCGTGTAGGCCAGCTCGGACAGGCGTCTATCGTCCAGCGCGTGCGAGCTCTCGCCCTGTGCGAACAGGTCGAAGTCGTAGTACTCGGGCCGGCTGTCGCCATGCACGTAGCCCAGCGCCGCGGCGGCTGGCGAGGCGCCTGCGGCGGCGGCCGCCGCGGCCGGCGCCAGCGGCAGCAGGAAGCGGAAGAAGGCGCGGTGCCGCGGCCGGTCGCGCTCGAACCAGAACTCGCCGCCGTGGCGCTGCACCACGTCGCGCACGGTCAGCGAGCTGGTTTCCGTGCCGGTGGACATGCCGTCCATCTCCCAGGCCATCACCGTCTCGGTGCTCATGGCCCGGCCTTGCCACATCAGGTCGAGCCGCGCCTGGGCGCCGTCGCCCGGCGTCAGGCGCAGGGTCACGGACGTCACTTCCAGCTCGTCGCGCAGGCGCAGGGCGAGGTAGCTCAGCGCCTGCAGCAGCGAGAAGCTGTCGAGCTTGAGCCACAGTTCGCCGTCCAGGTCCTCGCTGGCCGTGCGCAGCCCGGTGGCCGACTCGATGCGGCGAAGCCCGGCCTGCACGAAGTCGGCACCCAGCATCTCCTCGAGCGGCCAGCGTGTGGCCAGGCCCCGCGCGCTCTGTGCGGCCAGCTCGTTGATGCGACGGCTCATGGCGGCAGCTTCGTCGCGCACCACACCCAGAAACCGATGGTGCATGACAGGGTCCAGCGCCTCGTCGTCCAGCATCTCCAGCGCTGCCTGCAGGTTGGCCAGCGAGCCCCGGCTGCCTTCGGTCAGGCCATGCAGAAGCCGCTCGCGTTCGCTCTCGGCTTCGTACTCCCGGGTGATGTTGTCCAGCATCAGCACGAAGCCGTTGATCGGCGCACCCTTGTCGCTGCCGACGCTGCGCACGGGCGCCATCTGGGCGCGCAGCAGCTGGCCCGTGCGCGTGCTGGTGACGAACTGCGCCGTCGGGTGGGGCGCGCCGCGAAGCAGGCGCTGCTGCAGGCTCTCCAGCGCATGCGCCACCAGGCGGCGCTCGAACACGGCGTAGATCGAACGGCCCAGCCCGATGAGCTCGGCCCCGTCGGCCAGGGCGGGGGCGTCGGACAGTGCGCGGAACTGCATGCGGGCGCGGTTGTTGTAGAGCAGCACCCGGCCGTCGAGGTTGCACACCACCACGCTCTGCGTGAGCTCGCTCATCAGCGCCGCCAGCCGGTTGCGTTCCTGTTCGATGCCGCGGCTGGCCTGCGCCACCTCGGCCGCGATGTCGGCCTTCAACTGGTCCCGCTGGCGGGCGAGCTCGTTGAACGCGCCGGCCAGGGCCTGCAGGTCGGCCGATGCCCCTGACACCGAGAGCTCGCGCCTGACGTCGGTGCTCAGCAGCACACGTGCCTGCTCGAGCAGGCGAACCGGCGCCGCGATCCAGCGCCTGTAGGCTGCCTGCGACCAGGCCGCCGCCACGCCGGCGACGGTCAGCGCGGCCATCACCAGCAGGGGCAGGCGGCCGTCCAGCAGCCGCGCCAGCTGCTCGCGTTCGACGTCCTCCAGCGTGCCCCATAGCAGGCCGCCGGCGCCCACCGAAAACAGCAGCAGCAGCGCCAGCGCCAGCGCGGCTGCCGCGGCCATCACCCGAAGCAGTCTGTGGTCGCGTCTCATGCGGCCTTGCGCCCGGCCGCCAGCAGCTCGGCCACCTTCTGCGCCAGCTCCTTGGTCGAGAACGGCTTGGTCATGTAGGCGTCGGCGCCCACGCCCAGGCCCTTGGCCACGTCGGTGTCGCGGCCCTTGGCGGTGAGCATCAGCACCAGGGTGTCGCGGATCGCCTCGTCGGCGCGCAACTCGCTGCAGACCTCGAAGCCGCTCTTGCGCGGCATCATCACGTCCAGCAGCACCAGCTGTGGCCGGTGGGCCCGCAGCTGGTCCAGGGCCTCCTGCCCGTCACGTGCCACCAGCACCTCGTAGCCCTGGCGCTTCATCAGGTACTCGAGCGAGATCAGGATGTTGGGCTCGTCGTCGGCGATGAGGATGCGGCCGCTCATGGGAAGTCTCCTTTCGCGCCGGCTGTCGCCTCTGGCGGTGCCGGTGTCGGGTTGTCGGAAAAAGGTAGCGTGAACGCGAAGCAGGCGCCTTGACCCGAGTCAGCCCTCAGGAACAGCTGCCCACCGAAGTGCTCGACGATTCGCCGGCTGATCGGCAGGCCCAGGCCGGTGCCCTGAGGTCTATGGGCGTCGCCGCCGCCCTGGCGGAACTTCTCGAAGATCAGTTCGCGCTGGGCCGCCGGTACGCCGGGGCCGTTGTCCTGCACCTCCACCGTCAGCGCACCCGGGGCCACCTGCAGCCGGACGTCGATCCGGCCCTTGCCGGCCGGGGCGAACTTCGCGGCATTGGACAGCAGGTTCAGCAGCACCTGCACCAGGCGGTCCTCGTCGGCGCGGATCAGCGGTCGCTGCCCGGCCACGGGCAACGACAGCCGCAGCTCGGTGCCGCGCTCGCGCAGCGTTTCCTGGAAGCTGTGCACGGCCTGGCGCAGCACGGCGGCCACGTCGAGTTCCGAGTCGTGCCACTCGGCGTGGCCCGACTCGATCTTGGCCATGTCCAGCACCTGGTTGACCAGCCGGCTCAAGCGTTCGGTCTCGGCGACCACGATGCGCAGGAACTCCTGGCGCTGCACGGCGGGCATGTCGGCATCGTCGACCATCAGTTCGGCCAGGGCGCGGATGCTGGTCAGCGGCGTGCGCAGCTCGTGCGTGACGCTGGACATGAAGTCGTCCTTGAGCCGGTCCAGGCTCTCCAGCCGCTCGTTGGCGGCGCGCAGCTGGGCGGTGGCCTGCTCGAGCCGCTGGCGCTGGGCTTCGAGCTCCTGCGAGTAGCGCCTCAATTGCGAGGCTTCGTCGAGGATGCGCAGCACGTCGTCCAGGCCCAGGGACTCCTCCTGCACCACCTTGGACACGACCACGCGCGCCGAGGCGCTGCCGATCGCGCCGGCCAGTTGCTGCTCCGCGAACTGCACGGTCTGCGCATCGGCAGGCAACGGCAGGTCGGCGGCCAGGCCACGCGAGGCCGCGTGTTCGGCCAGCAGCCGATTGGCCCGTGCAGGGCCGAGGAAGCGCGCCAACAGTGCCTGCAGGTCCGCCACCTGCGCCTGCCCGCGCCAGAACACGGGCTGGCCCTGGGCCGCCCCGCGCCCGGCATCCACGAACAGCAAGGCCTGGCTGGCCTCGGCCGCGCCCGGCGCGCGGCTCAGCGAAAGGCCCACGAACAGCCCGACGTTGAGCAGCAGGCTCCAGAACAGCGAGTGGGTCAAGGGGTCGAGCAGCGTCAAGCCCAGCAACTGCTCGGGCTTGAGCAAGGCCAGCCCCCAGGGCCCTTCGGCGACGAAGTCCGTCTCCCACCAGCCCGACTTGCCGATCGACGGCAGCATCAGCGTGTACACCCACATGGCAAATCCCGCGGACAGACCGGCCATGGCGCCCAGGCGTGTGGCGCCTTTCCAGTACAGCCCCAGCAGCAAGGCTGGCGCGAACTGCGCCACCGCGGCGAAGCTGATCAGCCCTATGCCCACCAGCGCATAGGCTTCGCCGGCCAGGTGGTAGTAGGCGTAGCCCAGCAGCAGGACGACCAGGATGGCGCCGCGCCGCACCGCCAGCAACAAGCCGGTCAGCTCAGCCCTGCGGGCCACCCTTGCCCAGCGCAGCAGCAGCGGCATCACCAGGTCGTTGCACACCATGGTCGACACCGCGATGGCCTCGACGATCACCATCCCGGTGGCCGCGGACAGGCCGCCGACGAAAGCCAGCAGGGCCAGTCCCTGCCAGCCCAGGTCGAGCGGCAGCGACAGCACGAAGGTGTCGGCCTGCACCGGGCGGCCCTGGAAGTGCATCAGCCCGGCCAGCGCGATGGGCAGCACGAACAGGTTGATCAGCAGCAGGTAGGCCGGGAACGCCCATGCGGCCCGGCGGATGTGGCGCTCGTCGACGTTCTCGACCACCATCACCTGGAACTGCCGCGGCAACAGCAGCACGCTCAGCATGGCCAGCAGCGTCAGCGCGAACCACTGCGCGAAGGGGAAACGCTGCCCCTGCTCCAGCCGCAGGAGCGGCGCCAGGGCGGGGTCGGCCAGCGCGCGTGCAAACAGGTCGGCAGGCCCGTCGAACAGCCACCAGGTGACGGCTGCGCCCACGGCCAGGAAGGCCACCAGCTTCACCAGCGACTCGAAGGCGATCGCAGCCACCATGCCTTCGTGGCGTTCGGTGGCATCGAGATGTCGCGTGCCGAAGACCATCGTGAAGCCGGCCAGCGCCAGGGCCACGTAGAAGGTGCCGTCGCTCCACCAGGGGCCGGGCGCCGGGACCGCGGTTGCCAGCGGGACCGTCAGCACCTGGTAGGCGCTGGCGACGGCCTTGAGTTGCAGGGCGATGTAGGGAACGATGCCGACCACCGTGATCAGGCTGACCAGGCCGGCCAGCGCGGGGCTCTTGCCGTAGCGGCTGGCGATGAAGTCGGCGATCGAGGTCACATGCTGCGCCCGCGCCGTGCGCACCATCTTGCGAAGCACGACCCAGGCGACCAGCATGGCCAGTGTGGGCCCCAGGTAGATCGGCAGGAACCACACCCCGCCGGAGGCGGCACGGCCCACCGATCCGAAGTAGGTCCAGGCCGTGCAGTAGACGGCGATCGACAAGGCATAGACCCAGGCATTGCCGATGACCGACCTTCCCGCGGCGGCACGCCGGTCGGCCCAGCCGGCCACCGCAAACAGCAGCAGCAGGTACCCGAACGACAGGACCAGCACCAGCGTGGGAGACAGCATTCAGGCCCCGGACAGGCTTCAATCGGGGCCGTGGCCCGACTCCATCCAGACCGCCAGCACGGCGATCAGCAAGGCCCACAACCCGAACAGCGCCAGCGGAAACAGTGGCAGCCCGGCCAGCGTGACCGGGTGGTCCCACAGGGCCAGCAGAGGAAAGTTGAGCGACAGCAGTCCTGCCGCGAAGAGCGCCAGCAGGCGCTGCCCGGACTGGTCGTGAGGCTTGCGCGCCGGCATGGCGGGGGCTCTTGCGGTTCAGCCTCTGTCGGTCGGTCCGGCGACGACGCGCGCGTCAGCCGCATGGGCCTGGCGCGAGAGTGCGAAGTCCAGGAAGAACTTGCACCAGATGGTCGACCCGGCGATCGCCGTCCAGGTGTCGTAGGGCAGGCCCATGGTGGGCACGGCGACCACGACGAAGACCGCGATGGCACCGGCCAGCGCGTTGATCACCATCGCGTAGGGCGCCCAGCGCTCGGGCGACCTGGGTGCCGCGCCCCGCTTGATCGCCACTTCGCTGAAGTCGCGCCGGGCCAGGATGCGCCAGGCCCGGCGCAGCCAGAAGAAGGCCATCGGGAGAAGCGCCAGGTACAGCAGCCAGGCCATGGCCACGCCGACATCGAACACCATTGCTCGTCACTCCGGAAGGCGGGGACACACCTTGGACAAGAGCCCTGCCGGCAGTTGCCGGCAGGGCCCGATTCTGGCAGCGGCACCGCGCAAGCGCGGTGCCAGGCAGCGCCGCCCTGTCAGTGAGCGCCAGTGACGGTCGTGGAGCCGCGCGGGATGCGCACCGCCTCGACCATCGCCCTGACGTGGTCCGGCACGGGTCGGGTCAGCTTGGCCACCAGGATGGCCACGATGAAGTTGACCAGCGCACCCACCGCGCCGAAGGCCTCCGGCGTGATGCCGAAGAAGCTGTTGGCGCCGCCGATCGAGTTGATGAACTCGGTACCCTTGACGAAGAAGATGCCCTTGTGCGCGAACACGTAGAACAGCGTCACCAGCAGGCCGGCCAGCATGCCGGCCATGGCGCCTTGCTTGTTCATGGTCTTGGAGAAGATGCCCATCATGATGGCCGGGAACAGCGAGGAAGCCGCGATGCCGAAGGCCAGGGCCACCGTGCCGGCGGCGAAGCCGGGCGGGTTCAGGCCCAGCCAGCCGGAGATCACGATGGCGACGGCCATGGCGATCTTGCCGGTGAGCAGCTCGTTCTTCTCGCTGATGTTGGGCGCGAACACGCCCTTGACCAGGTCATGCGACACCGCCGACGAGATCGCCATCAGCAGCCCCGCCGCGGTGGACAGCGCCGCCGCCAGGCCGCCGGCCGCCACCAGCGCGATCACCCAGTTGGGCAGCAGCGCGATCTCGGGGTTGGCCATCACCATGATGTCGGCGTTGACGGTCAGCTCGTTGCCCTTCCAGCCGGCGGCGTCCATCTTGGCCTTGGCATCGGCGTTCTTGGTCTTGTCGTTGTAGAACTGGATGCGGCCGTCGCCGTTCTTGTCCTCGAACTTCAGCAGGCCGGTCTTCTCCCAGCGCTTCATCCAGTCGGGGCGATCGGCGTGCTTCAGGCTGGCTTCCGGCGCGTACAGGTCACCACCGGCCTTGACGGCGGTGTTCACCGTGGCGTGCAGGTTCAGCTTGGCCATCGCGGCCACGGCGGGCGCCGTGGTGTAGAGGATGGCGATGAAGATCAGGGCCCAGCCGGCCGACGAGCGCGCGTCCTTCACCGAGGGCACGGTGAAGAATCGCATGATCACGTGCGGCAGGCCGGCGGTGCCGATCATCAGGCTCAGCGTGTAGACGAACATGTTGAGCGTCGAGCCCGCCGTGGTCGTCGTGTACTTGCCGAAGCCCAGATCGCTCACCACCTGGTCGAGCTTGGCCAGCAGCGTCATGTCGGTGCCGCTGAAACTGCCCCCGAGGCCGAGTTGCGGCAGCGGGTTGCCCGTGAGCTGCAGCGAGATGAAGATGGCGGGAATCGTGTAGGCGAAGATCAGCACGATGTACTGCGCCACCTGGGTGTAGGTGATGCCCTTCATGCCGCCGAACACCGCATACAGGAACACGATGGCCTGGCCGATGTAGATGCCGGTGTCGCTGCTGACGTTCAGGAAGCGCGAGAACGCCACGCCCACGCCGGTCATCTGGCCGATGATGTAGGTGGTCGAGGCGGTCAGCAGGCAGACCACGGCCAGCGTGGAGGCCGACTTCGAGTAGAAGCGGTCGCCGATGAACTGTGGCACCGTGAACTTGCCGAACTTGCGCAGGTACGGGGCCAGCAGCATGGCCAGCAGCACGTAGCCGCCGGTCCAGCCCATCAGGAACAGGCCGCCGCCGTAGCCCATGTTGGCGATCAGGCCGGCCATGGAGATGAACGACGCGGCGCTCATCCAGTCGGCCGCGGTGGCCATGCCGTTCATCTTGGGGCCGATGGCCCCGCCGGCGGCATAGAACTCGCTGGTCGAGCCGGCGCGTGCCCAGATGGCGATGCCGATGTAGAGCGAGAAGCTCAGGCCGACGACCAGGTAGATGGTGGTTTGGAGGTCCATGATCTTCGGCTCACTTCTCTTCGACGTCGAACTGGCGATCGATGTCGCCCATCTTCTTCGCGTAGTAGAAGATCAGCGCGATGAAGATGTAGATGGAGCCTTGGTGCGCGAACCAGAAGCCCAGCGGATAGCCGCCCAGCTTCACGTTGTTGAGCGCATCAGCGAACAGGATGCCGGCGCCGAAGGAGCAGGCGAACCAGATCACGAGGATCCGGCTCAGCAAGCCCAGCGTGGCCTTCCAATAGCCTTGGGAGTCGTGTTGCACAGGGGGGGGTCTCCGCGAAGAGGGTTGACGGGCGCAGCGTGAAGGCATTCACGCACCCCCGGACTATCCGACCCGGCACTGACCGCGCTCTGACGCCTGGCCAACAGGGGCTGACGGCGCGCTGAACGCAAACTGACGCCCCGGCGCTCGCGCCCGGCCCCTGCCGCCCCAGGTCGCGCCGCCGCCGCGGCCTGAGCCTTCAGGGCTCAGGCCGTGCGGTAGGCGCCCGCGAGCTGCTGCAGGTGCTCGCGCGAGGCGGCGTCCAGGTGCGGCAGCAGCAGGCTCAGCACGTGGAAGGCGCCGCGCGTGAGCGCCGCGCCGGCGGCCTCGGGTTCGAGGGCACGCCGCGGGTCGCGCACGTACTCGAAGCTGAGCCAGTAGGTCAGCACCACCACCATTGCCGTCGCCACCGCTTCGACGGCCTCGGGGTCGATGCGCACCGCCCCGCCTTGCTCCAGTCCCGAGAGCAGTGCCTGCACGGCGCGCATCTTGTGCTTGAGCACGAACTGGAAGTGCGTCTCGAGGCGGCGGTTCTTGCTCAGCAGGTCGTTGAGGTCGCGGTACAGGAAACGGTAGTTCCAGATCAGCTCGAACAGCATGTGGAAGAACAGCCAGGCGTCCTCGACGTTGCGGGCATCGTCGGCGGCCGGCAGCAGTTCGTCCAGCGCATGCTCGTAGCGGTCGAACAGCGCGTTGATCAGCTCGTCCTTGGCCGGGTAGTGGTAGTACAGGTTGCCCGGGCTGATGCGCAGCTCGGCCGAGATAAGCGTGGTGCTGACGTTGGGTTCGCCGAAGCGGTTGAACAGCTCGAGCGTGACCTCGAGGATGCGCTCGGCGGTTCGGCGGGGCTTCTTGGGCGTGGCCATCGGCCTCCATTCTGTCACCGCGCCACCGGCGCACCGTGAGGCTCGACCCCTGCTTCTAGAATGCCGGCCCCATGCCTGCCGTGCGCTTCGACCAGATCACCAAGACGTTCCGGGGGGTGCGTGGAGAGTTCAAGGCGCTGGACGCGGTCAGCTTCGAGGTCGGGCAGGGCGAGTTCTTCGGCCTGCTCGGTCCCAACGGGGCCGGCAAGACGACGCTGATCTCGGTGCTGGCCGGGCTGGTGCGGGCCAGCGCGGGGCGGGCCACCGTGCTCGGGCACGATGTCGTCGACGACTATGCGGCGGCGCGTCGGGCGCTGGGCGTGGTGCCGCAGGAACTCGTCTTCGACCCCTTCTTCAGCGTCCGCGAGACGCTGCGCCTGCAAAGCGGCTATTTCGGCGTGCCCGCCGACGACGACTGGATCGACGAACTGCTGGCCGAGCTGGGGCTGGCCGACAAGCATGCGGCCAACATGCGGCAGCTCTCCGGGGGCATGAAGCGGCGCGTGCTGGTCGCCCAGGCGCTGGTCCACAAGCCGCCGGTCATCGTGCTCGACGAGCCGACCGCCGGCGTCGACGTCGAACTGCGCCAGACGCTGTGGCAGTTCATCTCCCGCCTCAACCGCCAGGGGCACACGGTGCTGCTGACGACGCACTACCTCGAGGAAGCCGAGGCCCTTTGCGGCCGCATCGCGATGCTCAAGCAAGGCCGCGTGGTCGCGCTCGACAAGACCTCGGCGCTGCTGTCGGGCATGGCCAGCACCATGTTGCGCTTCAAGACCGACCAGGCGCTGCCGCCCGCCATCGCGCAGCGCGCGCGCGTCACCGGTCGCATCGTCCAGCTCAAGGCGCATGACGCCGCCGAGGTCGAACAGCTGCTGGCGGCGCTGCGCGAAGCCGCCATCCGCATCGAAGACCTCGAGATCGGCCGAGCGGACCTCGAGGACGTGTTCCTCGAGATCATGCAGGAGGCGCGGCCGTGATCCTGCAGGGTGCCGGTGCGCTGTTCCACAAGGAGGTGTTGCGCTTCCGCAAGGTCGTCTACCAGACGGTGGCGGCACCGGTGCTGACCTCGATGCTGTACCTGCTGATCTTCGGCCACGTGCTCGAAGGCCGTGTCGAGGTCTTCCAGGGCGTGGGCTACACGAGCTTCCTGATTCCCGGGCTGGTGATGATGAGCGTTCTGCAGAACGCCTTCGCCAACAGCAGCAGCTCGCTGGTGCAGAGCAAGGTCACCGGCAACCTGGTGTTCGTGCTGCTGACCCCACTGTCGCCGGCAGCCTGGTTCGTGGCCTACGTGGGGGCCGCGACGGTGCGTGGCCTGGTGGTCGGCAGCGGCGTGCTGCTGGTCACCGCCTGGTTCGCGCCCCTGCGCCTGGCCGAGCCCGGCTGGGTGCTGGTCTTTGCGCTGGCGGGTGCCGCGATGCTGGGCACGCTGGGCCTGATCGCCGGGCTTTGGGCCGACAAGTTCGACCAGATGGCGGCTTTCCAGAACTTCGTCATCATGCCCATGACCTTCCTGTCGGGCGTGTTCTATTCGGTGCATTCGCTGCCGGCCCACTGGCAGCAGGCGAGCCACCTGAACCCCTTCTTCTACATGATCGACGGTTTCCGGCGCGGCTTCTTCGGGGCCAGCGACGTGTCGCCCTGGACCAGCCTGGCGGTGGTCGCCGCCAGCCTGGCGGTGGTGTCCGCGATCGCGCTGCATCTGCTGCGCAGTGGCTACAAGCTGCGCCACTGAGCCGCTGCAGCGCAACGGGCCTGCCGCAGGGCCTTCACGGCAGGGCCGATAATCTGCCGCATGCACGCGCCCAGCCCCGCCGACGTCCGCGACTTCATCGCCGCGGGCCTGCCCTGCCAGCACCTTGCCGTCGACGGTGACGGCCGGCACTTCTTCGCCACCATCGTGTCGGCGGAATTCGAGGGCCTGTCGCGCGTGCGCCGCCACCAGCGTGTCTATGCAGCGCTGGGCGATAGAATGCGCGAGCAGATCCACGCCCTGTCGATGAAGACGCTGACCCCGGCCGAGCACGCGGCCCAGCCCCACCACAGCCCCTGACCACCTGCGGCAACGCGGGTGGCTGCCGTGCGCGCCGCCCGCGCCACCCGGTCTGCCCCCCGCCGTGCCGCGACGAAACCGCCGCCACAGCATGGAACCCAGCCTCACTCTCCCGGCCGCTCAGGGGTGGCAATGATCACCCTCGCGTTGTCCAAGGGCAGGATCTTCGACGACACCTTGCCGCTGCTGAGGGCGGCAGGCGTGGAGGTCAGCGACGACCCGGAGTCCTCCCGCAAGCTGATCCTGTCGACCACCCGGGCCGATCTGCGGGTCGTGCTGGTGCGCGCCAGCGACGTGCCGACCTACGTCGAGCATGGCGGTGCCGACCTCGGTGTCGCCGGGCTGGACGTGCTGCTCGAACATGGCCGTGGCACGCTGTACACGCCACTGGACCTGCGCATCGCACGCTGCCGCATGAGCGTCGCGGTGCGCAGCGACTTCGACTATGCGCAGGCGGTGCGCCAGGGATCGCGCATCCGCGTCGCCACCAAGTACACCGAGTGCGCGCGCCGCCACTTCGCGGAGAAGGGGGTGCATGTCGACCTCATCAAGCTCTATGGCTCGATGGAGCTGGCGCCGCTGACCGGGTTGGCCGATGCCATCGTCGACCTCGTCTCCACCGGCAAGACCCTGGTCGCCAACCAGCTCGTCGAGGTCGAGCACATCCTGGACATCTCGTCCCGGCTGATCGTCAACCAGGCGGCGCTCAAGCTGCAGCGCGAGCCGCTGCGCGCCCTGATCATGGCCTTCGAGCGTGCGGTGGCGGGGGCGGTATGAGGCCGGTCGAGATCCCCGAACTGCGCACCGCCGACGCCGACTTCGAGGCCCGGTTCGCGGCCTTGCGCCACTGGTCCGAGGACACCGACGCGGCGATCGAGCAGCGGGTGGCACAGATCATCGCCGAGGTACGCCGGCGCGGCGACGCGGCACTGCTGGAGTTCACGGCGCGCTTCGACCGCCTGCAGGCGGATTCGATGGCGGCCCTCGAGGTCGGGCCGGACGAGTTGCTGCAGGCGCTGGCCTCGCTGCCCGTGTCGCAGCGCGACGCCTTGACGCTGGCGGCCGCCCGCGTGCGCGACTACCACGAGCGCCAGCTCGACGCCTGCGCACGCAGCTGGGGATTCCACGATGCCGACGGCTCGTGGCTCGGCCAGCAGGTCACGCCCCTGGACCGCGTCGGCATCTACGTGCCCGGCGGCCGTGCCGCCTACCCCTCCAGCGTGCTGATGAACGCCATGCCGGCCCGCGTGGCCGGGGTCGGCGAGATCGTGATGGTGGTGCCGACGCCCGACGGCGAACGCAACGCCCTGGTGCTGGCGGCCGCGCAGCTGTGCGGCGTGCACAGGGTGTTCACGATCGGCGGCGCGCAGGCGATCGCGGCACTGGCCTACGGCACGGACGCCGTGCCCCGGGTCGACAAGATCACCGGCCCCGGCAACGCCTACGTCGCGAGTGCCAAGCGACGTGTGTTCGGCCAGGTCGGCATCGACATGATCGCCGGCCCGAGCGAGGTGCTGGTCATCGCCGACGGCAGCGCGCCGGCGGACTGGCTGGCCATGGACCTGTTCAGCCAGGCCGAGCATGACCCGCTGGCGCAGAGCATCCTGCTGTCCCCGGACGCCGCCGTGCTGCAGGCCGTGCGCTCGGCCATGGCCCGCCTGCTGCCCGGCCTGCCCCGGGCCGAGGTGATCAGGGCCTCCCTGCAGAGCCGGGGCGCGCTGGTGCTGACGCGCTCGCTCGAGGAGGCCTGCGCTCTGGCCAACCGCGTGGCCCCGGAACACCTCGAGCTGTGCGTGGCCGACCCCGGGCACTGGCTGCCGCAGCTGCGCCATGCCGGTGCCATCTTCCTGGGTCATCATGCCAGCGAGAGCCTGGGCGACTACTGCGCCGGGCCCAACCACGTGCTGCCGACATCGGGCACGGCGCGCTTTTCCTCGCCGCTGGGCGTCTACGACTTCGTCAAGCGCTCCAGCCTGATCGAGGTCAGCGCTCGTGGCGCCGCCACACTGGGCCCGATCGCCGCCACGCTGGCCGATGGCGAGGGCCTGCAGGCCCATGCGCAGGCGGCCCTGATGCGCCTTGCGCCCGTGGGCCCCGGCAGCGCGGACCCTGCACCCCATGGAGAACCCCGATGACCTCGCCCCTTGCACTGGACGAATGCATGGCGCGCTGCCTGCGCCAGGACATCCAGTCCATGCACGCCTACGCCGTGCAAGCGAGCGCCGGCCTGGTCAAGCTCGACACCATGGAGAACCCTTACCGCCTGCCGCCGTCGTTGCGCCGCGCGCTGGGCGAGCGGCTGGCCGAGGTCGAGATCAACCGCTACCCGGCAGGCCGCACCGAGGACCTGAGGCAGGCGCTGGCTGCGCATGCCAGCCTGCCCGAGGGCTGCAGCCTGACGCTGGGCAACGGGTCCGACGAGATCATCACCATGCTGAGCATGGCTGTGGACGTGCCTGGCGCGGTGGTGATGGCGCCGCTGCCCAGCTTCGTGATGTACGGGATGTCGGCGCGGCTGCAGGGGCTGGAGTTCGTGGGCGTGCCCTTGACTGCCGACTTCGAGCTCGATGTGCCGGCCCTGCAGCGTGCCATCGAACGACATCGACCCCGGTTGCTCTGGCTGGCCTACCCCAACAACCCGACAGCCAACCTGTGGCAGCCGCAGGCGGTGCAGGCGGTGATCGACGCCGCCGGCGCGCAGCGGGGCCTGGTGGTGATGGACGAGGCCTACCAGCCGTTCGCCGGCCGCGACTCGATGGACTGGCTGCGTCTGCACCCGCATGTGCTGGTCATGCGCACGATGAGCAAGTTCGGCCTTGCCGGCGTGCGCATCGGCTACCTGATGGGGCGGCGGGAGATCATCGCCGAGGTCGAGAAGCTCAGGCCGCCATTCAACATCGGCGTGCTCAATGCCGAGGCGGCGCTGTTCGCACTCGAACATGCCGACGAGTACCGGCGCCAGGCGGCGGCCATCGTCGTCGAGCGGGAGCGCCTGCTGGCCGGGCTGGCACGGCTGCCGGGCGTGCGTCCCTATCCCAGCCAGGCCAACATGGTGCTCGCCCGCTTCGCCGATGCCGCTCGCGTGTTCGACCAGCTCAGGCAAGCCGGCATCCTGGTGAAGAACGTGTCCGGCCTGCATCCCCTGCTGGCCGGTTGCCTGCGCCTGACGGTCGGCACGGCCGACGAGAACGGCCGGCTTCTTGCCGCACTGGAGGAGATCGCGTGAACCAGGCCAGGCGCAGCGCCGAAATGCGGCGGGATACCAAGGAGACACGCATCCGCGTGCGGATAGACCTCGACGGCCGGGGTGATGCCCGGCTGGCCACCGGCATCGGGTTCTTCGACCACATGCTCGACCAGCTGGCGCGGCATGGCCTGATCGATCTCGAGGTCGAGGCCGAGGGCGACCTGCATGTCGACGGCCACCACACGGTCGAGGACGTGGGCATCACGCTGGGCATGGCCGTCGCTGCCGCGGTCGGCGACAAGGCCGGTCTGGCGCGCTACGGCCATGCCTATGTGCCGCTGGACGAAGCCTTGTCGCGGGTGGTGATCGACTTCTCCGGTCGCCCGGGTCTGCACATGCGGGTGCCGTTCAAGGCGGCCGCCATCGGCGGCTTCGATACCCAGCTGGCCTTCGAGTTCTTCCAGGGTTTTGCCAACCACGCGCGGGTGACGCTGCACATCGACAACCTGCACGGCGACAACGCGCACCACCAGTGCGAGACCGTCTTCAAGGCCTTTGCACGTGCCTTGCGCATGGCCGTGACGCCGGACCCGCGTGCCGCGGACCTGGTGCCGTCGACCAAGGGGAGCCTGTAGTGGGCCATGGCACGGCCCGGGTGGCCGTCGTCGACTACGGCATGGGCAACCTGCGCTCGGTGTCGCAGGCCGTGCGGCATGTCGCCGTCGGCGAGGGCCTGGTGGTGCAGGTCACCGCGGACCCGGACCAGGTGCGCGCCGCCGAGCGTGTGATCCTGCCCGGCCAGGGCGCGATGCGCGACTGCATGCGCGAGCTGCGCGACTCGGGCCTGCTCGGCGCCGTGCTCGAAGCGGCGCAAACCAAGCCCCTGCTGGGGGTCTGCGTCGGCATGCAGATGCTGCTCGAACACAGCGAGGAGCAGGACACACCGGGCCTGGGCGTGATTCCGGGTCGGGTGAGGCGATTCCGGCTGGACGGCCGCCTGCAGCCCGACGGCAGCCGCTACAAGGTGCCGCAGATGGGCTGGAACCGCGTGCACGCCACGCGCGCCCACCCGTTGTGGGCCGGCATCCCCGAAGGCGCCTGGTTCTATTTCGTCCACAGTTATTACGCCGAGCCCGACGACAGCGCCCACCAGGCGGCCGAGTCGGACTACGGCGGCCGCTTTACCTGCGCCCTGGCGCGGGATAACATTTTTGCCACCCAGTTCCACCCTGAGAAGAGCGCCGACCACGGGCTGCAGCTGTACCGGAACTTCCTGCACTGGCGGCCCTGAGGTCGTGCCTTCATGCCGGCCTGCACCTCCACCTGGACTGTCGCCCGTGCTGTCGACCGTGCTGCAGGCCGCGCCCCGCCTTCCGCGCCCGTACCGTCGTACCGCGTCGCCCCCCTTTCTCCACCACGCTCCGACAGAGCCATGCTGCTGATCCCGGCCATCGACCTCAAGGACGGCAAGTGCGTTCGCCTCCAGCAAGGCGACATGAATGCCTCCACCACCTTCGGTGAAGACCCTGCGGCAATGGCGCGACGATGGCTCGTCGCGGGTGCGCGCCGCCTGCACCTGGTGGACCTCAACGGGGCCTTCGCCGGGCGGCCGATCAACGAGGCGGCGGTCAAGTCCATCGTCAAGGCGGTCGGCGACCAGATCCCGGTGCAACTCGGCGGCGGCATCCGCGACCTCGACACCATCGAGCGGCTGCTCGACGACGGGCTGTCCTTCGTGATCATCGGCACCGCCGCCGTCAAGAGCCCGGGCTTCCTGAAGGACGCCTGCTCGGCTTTCGGCGGCCATGTGATCGTCGGGCTAGACGCCCGCGACGGCAGGGTGGCCACCGACGGCTGGAGCAAGCTGACCGGCCACGAGGTCGTCGACCTGGCGCGCAAGTTCGAGGACTACGGCGTCAGCGCGGTCATCTACACCGACATCGGTCGCGACGGCATGCTCACCGGCATCAATGTCGAGGCCACGGTCAGGCTGGCGCAGTCGTTGAGCATTCCCGTCATCGCCTCCGGTGGCCTGGCGGGCATGGACGACATCGAGCGCCTGTGCGCGGTCGAGTCCGAAGGCGTGGAGGGCGTGATCTGCGGTCGCGCGATCTACACCGGAGCGCTCGACTTCGCCGCCGCGCAGGCGCGTGCCGACGAGCTCGCCTGATGCTGGCCAAGCGCATCATCCCCTGCCTGGACGTCACCGCCGGCCGGGTCGTCAAGGGCGTCAACTTCGTCGAGCTGCGCGACGCCGGCGACCCGGTCGAGATCGCCGCGCGCTACAACGAGCAGGGGGCCGACGAGCTGACCTTCCTCGACATCACGGCGACCAGCGACGGGCGCGACATGATCCTGCACATCGTCGAGGCGGTGGCGTCGCAGGTCTTCATCCCCTTGACGGTCGGCGGCGGGGTGCGGACGGTGGACGACGTGCGCCGCCTGCTCAATGCCGGGGCCGACAAGGTCAGCTTCAACTCCGCGGCGGTGGCCGACCCGCAGGTCATTGCCGACGCCTCGGCGCGCTACGGTGCGCAGTGCATCGTGGTGGCCATCGATGCCAAGCGCCGCCCGGGGGGCCACGCGGGCTGGGAGGTCTACACCCACGGGGGCCGCCGCAACACCGGCATCGATGCGGTGGAGTGGGCGCAGCGCATGGCCGCGGCGGGCGCCGGCGAGATCCTGCTCACCAGCATGGACCGCGACGGCACCAAGGTCGGCTTCGACCTCGCCCTGACCCGTGCGGTGGCCGACGCCGTGCCGGTGCCGGTGATCGCCTCCGGCGGTGTCGGCGCGCTTGAGCACCTGTCCGAGGGCATACGCGTCGGCGGCGCCGACGCCGTGCTGGCGGCCAGCATCTTCCACTACGGCGAGTTCACCGTCGGCCAGGCCAAGGCGCTGCTGGCCCGCGACGGCATCGTGGTCCGTTCCTGAAGTCAGGCAGGGCCGACCGCTGCATCGCCGGCCCCATGAGCTGCGCATCGTCGGCGGCCGCTGGAAGCGCAGCCGCCTGCCGGTGGCCGACAAGCCGGGTCTGAGACCGACGCCGGACCGCGTGCGTGAGACGCTGTTCAACTGGCTGGGCCAGGACCTCGCTGGCTGGCGTTGCCTGGACGCCTTCGCCGGCAGCGGGGCTCTGGGCTTCGAGGCGGCGTCGCGTGGTGCGGCGCAGGTGCGGCTGCTCGAGCGCGATGCGCAGCTGGTGACCGCGTTGTGCGAGAGCCGCGATCGGCTGGGCGCGCAGGCG
>Ga0209573_1000751_pt1 | contig 60452 bp, 44 predicted proteins | sample TNRBio252014_DNA_FD_185870 | JGI IMG/M metagenome (GOLD analysis project Ga0209573, IMG submission 185870) | Wastewater treatment Type I Accumulibacter community from EBPR Bioreactor in Madison, WI, USA - TNR Reactor_6/25/2014_ DNA (SPAdes)... | ecosystem: Engineered > Bioreactor > EBPR >...
TATCTAAGTTTAAATAAGCTCTCACTAAAAAACTAAATTAATTTTAAAAAGGTATTGACTACAAAATTAAATCTATTAAACTCTTTTTAAGTCATCACCTCTTTCAACATCAATTTGGACATCCCCCGGTAACCCTTAAGTTGATGCGTATGAGACGGGTTTGAAACCCGTCTCTACTGCGCCAATTGTAAAAAAATTAAAAATACACTGAGATACATTTTGTGAAGCTATTATAGGGGTGTGTTCGCCGTATGAATTCACCGAAACCACATCATGAGGCGAACACACCCTTGAAGAATTAAAGCCACAGAGAAGATTTGATTTTTTAAATCAAATGCAAGGAAATATAATTTTTGCGTTTTCAGTAGAAGCGCGCTATAAGCGCGACTCTTGCCCTTTTAAAATGAGAGACGCAAAGCATTGCGTCTCTACGGCGAGGCTTTTTGAATCTTTGGCGTTTATTCGGCACCCAATGTATAACTCAGCAGGTTACGACAATGAATTCTTATCGGGGCTGATTTCAAAAAATTTGGATTTTTAACATTTTATTTTCTTTTTGGCAATATCTCCCATGTATTATTGACTATTTGAAAATATTTTGATTTTATAAAAATCTTTAAAATTTTTTGCAACACTTTTCAGGTTTTATCATCCTCTGTAACAATAGAAGCAATATTCATATTATTATAGGAGCCTTTTATGAATCAAGGGATGGAACTAGGAAATAGCTCTAGCAAAGCAGTTTACGATGTATTGGAACGATTTCCATTAGGGACTCATGAAATTGCACCTACAACACTTGATAAAATTGAAAAAGCTTATGACAGCCCACCTTGGTGGTATGATATTCGTGGGTTTTTCATACTGACTTTTTCTTATCGTAGCACATTAGGTTTTCAGATAAAGTTTTTTGGTAAAAACATCAAAGAAAATCATTTAGAGGTAGCAGTTGGAACTGGCACTTTATTTGGCATGATCTTGAATTGGCGTAAAAGAAAAAAAATGAATGACACAAAAATTAGTGCCATTGACTATGCCGAACCAATGTTAGCGGGTGCTCGTAATCGCTTTAAAAAAAATAAAAATATCGAATTATTAAAAGTAGATGTAACCAGAATGCCCTTTAAGGATAATTCATTTTCTTCCGTAAACATTGCAAATTCCGTTCATTGTTTCCCTGAAGTTGATAAAGCATTTAAAGAAATCTTTAGAGTGATGAAGCCAGAAGCAACATTTGCTATGAATGTTCTTTTATACCCAAGAGGTATTTGGCCTTTCAAACATATTGCAGAAAAAATTAACAATTGGGGTATGAAAAAAGGAATCCTTTACACACCATACGAACAAGAAGATTTAAAAAACCGTATTACAAAAGCGGGGTTTGAGGTAGTAGAAGAAAAAATTTCTGGAAATGCTTATAACCTTTTAGTAAAAAAACCAAATATGGCAAAATAAAGTCGCAAAAATCATTTAAAATTGTAGCATGTTTTCTAGAACCATGCTACTGAAGGAAAAAATGGATAGCAAACTTAGTCAAACAGGTATAGCTGAACTACTCGTTCGTTTTTATGACAAAAACGATGAAGATGCCTTATCGGAATTTTTTCTAAGATTTAAAGATCTAGCGTTTAGAATTGCATATAATGTTTTGGGCAATGCAGCGGATGCAGAAGATATTATGCAGCAAACCTTTGTACAACTACTAAAAAAACAAGCTCAGTGTAAAGCTGCATACGATGGTGATGATTATAAGGTAAAATCGTGGTTACTAGCCATCATTTACAATGCTGCGAGAATGCAATATAATTCCAAGAAAAAGAATAAAACTTACGAGCTAAGTGAAGGAGTAAATGTGGAATCCCCAAAAACAAATGAACCAGAATCCCGTTCAGAAAAAGATGGAGTCATATCCAAACTGAACAAGGCCATTTTTGATTTACCTGAAAAATACCGCATTCCAATAATGATGAGATATCATCAGGATATGAGCATTGAAGATATTTCTAAAACACTCGCCTCTCAACCTGGTACCATCAGAAGCATATTAAGCCGTGGTGTTAGCCTATTACGAAATAAATTGTCTAACGAAAACATCACTTTATCAAGCGTTGCAGCAATCGAACTAATTGCAAGTATCCCTTATCCTGTTCCGCACCAAGAAATTTCGTTGAGCTTAATTAAAAGTTTAAAAGCTACAAACCCACATGTTGTTAAAGCGGTGAGTAACAGTCAAACTAGCAGCACTCTATTTTTAAAATGCGCCATTGCCGTTACAGCTATTGCAACGATTGGCACTGCTTATTTTTTAATGAATCATAGCGAACCACAAGCACCAGTCGAAATGATAGCGCCAGTTCAAAAAGTAGCCTTGGTTAAAGAAAAAACAATTTGGGATTTTTCAAAAGATGATGATTCTGATTTGATTCCCGTTCAAAGTAGTCTTGTTTATGTGCCAGAATTAAAAGCATTTAATAATAAACTAAATGAAAACGGAGTCTCTAACTCAGCCGTCATTAAAATGCCTATAAAATTTACTTCTCCTCTAAAAATCATAGTAACAAACAAAGTAACACCAACGCGTGGCAAGTATGAAGCGCCTTACTTCAACAGCTTAGAATTTATTCCTATATTAGGTACAATGCCAATAAAAGGCAAAATGCTTTACCATAATAAATTTTCATTTATGAACTCAACACCTTCACCAGGCTACATTGCAACTTTTAATCACACATTTTTTTTATTCGATAATGTTTGCATAAGCACAACAGACAATGACAATATTTTAAAAGTGCACCGATTCGATGATCTTACCGAAGCCCCTCATTTAGGTTTAATCATTGCAAATATGGCAATTGAAAAAATTGAAGTTGAAAAATTAGGTGAGGCTGAACTAAAAAACATAGAATCAAGAGCTCTGGAAATTTTAAATAAACAAGAAAAAGAGCTTAATTCCAAACAAAAATAAGTGTTAACTTTGATAAATGAAACTTCCCGCCTTAATACTAATTACCCCTTGTAAATTTAAATATTTCAATTTAGGCCAATACTTCAGATTTCCTCATTCAAAATTAACAAATTTTCTAGCATATCATTTTTAGCATCGAGTTTTTATTTGTTTTTAATAATTATCAAAAATAATACTTATCCGATCATTCTTTTTTAATTGTTTGTAAGCAATTACAGGTTACTTTTATTCCTTTTTGAACCATTTTTTAAGGCAATTTTATGATTATACATGTAGGTGATTTAAAGTATGAATGGGTTGATAGCTGGGCAAAAAACCCTAAAACTGACGGGCACTCGCACCATGGTTTAGTGGTTTCAAAAACTGGCGATATTATTACGGCTCATAACACAGTACCAGAAATTCTAATTTTTGACCAAGACGGAAATTTAAAAAAATCTTTTTTAGTTCCTGTGATCGAAAATCACGGTTTATCTTTATCAGAAGAAAATGGCAAAGAATTTATTTGGATTACGGATACTGGTAACAAAGGCTCCAATAGTCGCCCTGCACAGGTGTTAAAATCTGATATGGACGGGAACATCCTATTAAAAATTACTAAAAAGGACTTAAATATTCCTGATACCGAAAAATTTGTTCCGACATGCACTGCAATTGAACCAGGCACTGGCAATATATGGATCACTGATGGTTATGGTTCAAATCGTATTTTTTGTTTAAATACTAAAAAAGAAGTTTTATTTAAAATCGATGGTTCAGAAGGCGCTGCAGGTAAATTTGCATGCCCACATTGGATTTACTTTGATACAAGAAAAAAGGATGTAGAGCTTTATGTAGCTGACAGAGCTAACGATCGTGTTCAGGTTTATTCAACAAAAGGTAAATTTTTACGCTGTATCGATAAAGGGCTTACGACACCAAGTGTATTTGCGATATTTGACAATTATATGGTAATTGGTGAATTAAAGGCCAGATTAGTTGTTCTAGATATTAATGATAAGATCATCGGCACCATCGGCGAGGGTCTTCAACATGTCACAAAAGAAGGCTGGCCAAATCGTGTTGTGGAGGGCAAAAAAATTGCACCCGCAGATATTAAAATTGGTGAGTTTAATAGCCCACATGGTATGAGTGTAGATAAAAAAGGTAATATTTATGTTAGTGAATGGTTACTTGGTGATCGATTTACCAAATTATTAAGAATCGCATAGTTCCTATTTGGCAAAGGTGGACTTCCATCTTTGCCGCCCCCTTTTCCCAAAACCTACTGCTTTGCTTATTTTCTATTTGTAAATATAAATTTTTAAAAATATTTTGAAACATTTTCTTTCGTGCGGTAACTGCTTGTTAAAAAACGCAGGAGTTATCGTATGAATGTTATGGAAAATACTTACGAGAAAAAGGCTACAAATTATAATTCAAATGAATCGGGAGTCTCCAAGGCAATTCGCCATTCTAAAACGGCAATACTGGCAAAAGAATCCTATCAGGCAAATACATCAGAATTCTCCATAAAGATTGCAAACTCAATGGAAGAAAGAGAGGGTGTTTTTCGATTGGCCTATCAAACCTATTTAGACAAAGGCTATACAGAAGAAAACGCCAACAAAATTCTGATTCAAAACTATGATTTCAACCCTGAAACTGTCATATTGATTGTTAAAGATAAGGAAAATAAAATTGCTGGTTCCGTCACATTAGTATTCAAAAAAAATCAAACATTACCTTGTGAAACAATTTTTTCAGAGGAAATAAATTCTTTAGAATTAACTGATAAAAAGCTTGTAGAAATATCAAGACTTGTAATAGATTCAAACTACAGAAACTCTAAAGAAATCATACTACTATTGTTTAATTATTTGAGTATCTACTCCTTACATAATAAATCATACACTCATTTAGTCATTCAAGTAAACCCAAGACATGAAAGCTATTACGAAAAACTATTGTGTTTTAAAAAAATCGGACAAGAAAAAAAATGCCCGATTGTTCAAGGTGCACCAGCCGTTTTATTAGTTTTACCATTGGCAGTGCAACAAAGAGAAACCATTCGATTTAGTGAAGCAAAAAATATTGAAAAAAAAGAAAGGTCACTATATCAATCATTTTTAAAAATAGAGCAAGAGAAATTAGTCGCCTATTATTTAGAATCGCAATACAAACCAATGACTGCAGATGAAAAAATATATTTTGGTCTTTTAGAGTCTGAAATCATAGCATCGGCATTTATTTAATCCATATAGAGGTTTAATGATGATTTTTTATAAACCATTGGCATTAAAACTATATAATAAAATGAAAACCTATCGATAGAGTCAAAATGGATGATTTAGCAGAAAACTTAATTCAATACTTTGAAACAAAAGATGTTTCTTATTTTGATAAATTTTACTACAGCCTATATCCTTTGGCATACAAAGTATCGGTTTTGATTACTAATAATGCCGCAGACGCTGAAGATGTCGCCCAAACTGCTTTTTATACTGTATTTAACCAAATTGAAACATGTTTGGCATTAAAAGAAAAAAATAATCAAAAAGTAAAATCATGGTTTTTATCCATTGTTTACAACCATTCGAAACTAGTTGTGAGGTCACGCGTGCGTAATACAAAAAAGCATCTATCTCAAGAAAAACAAAATGAATACAATGAAAGTTCTCCGCAAATGAGTAAATATTTAGAGTCAAAAATGAAGAGCGCCATTAACAGTCTGGATGAAAAATACAGAACTCCTATCATTTTAAAATATAATGAAGGTCTTAACAGTAATGAAATTTCTGAAATTTTACAAGTTAACGAATCTACTTTACGCGTTCGAATTAGCCGTGGGCTTTCTAAAGTTAAAGAATTATTAACAAAGGATAAAGTAGAGTTTGAAGAATTATTACCAAGCATTTCACTTTTGACTTTTGACAATTATTCCAATGTTCCCGCAACACCTAAATTTGCAAATACAAATGCCATTCAATTGGATATAAAACCTCATGCAAATTTTTTCACTAATGCAAAAACAATAGTATTAAGCGTATTAATTGTTATTTCATCCATAACTCTTTATACTTTATATACCACTAAAGAAGAAGTCGACTCTTCTATCTCAAATCCTTTGATTGTTGAAAACAAACCTATACAAGAAGATGTTTCATTAAAAAAAATGACATGGGATTTTACATCTGGCAATATTCATCATTTTAATGTCTTAGTTGGAAAATGGGATTTTATTAATAACGGAATGGTAACCACAGGTATGGAAGAGCCAGATGCCACTTTGGTTAGCCTGCCTTTTAAACCACATAAATATTTTAAAATAAAATTTAGTGGAAAAATGGAGCTTGGCAGAAATGCTCGTACTATTGCCTTGAAGGGTGTACATCTTAAAAATGAAGAAATTTTACCGCAGACCGAAATATTTAAACAGTTTTTTTCAAAAGAGCTCGACCCTCGAAAACTGGAAGTTGAAAATGGATTTAAAGTTACCCCTTTAGAAGGAACCGTTTATTTCACAGAAAAATACATTTCAGCAACTTATTTTAATGATTTTTTGGCTTATATTTCAGATAGTCCATTTCAATTGGATTCTAATAATAGATGTATATTTGTCAGAGGTTTTAAAACACAAAGAATTGAGTATACACCATTAAGCGATATAGAAATGCAAAATATTGAACTTGAACTCGAAAATAAATTAAAACTAGAGACTAAAAAATAGAGGCGCAATAACACGCCTCTATTTTCATTTATTTTTTTTAGTAAGGCTTACCTTCGTAAGAAAGTACTACAGCTTCATTTTGAACCCATGAAACTTTAAACTTTGTACCGTCTTTTAATGTTTCACCTGTTCGTTCATTTTTAACAGCTTTAATAGGCTTCTTAAAAACTAGCGTTACATCAACTTTGTTTGTTTTTAAACCAACAGAGTTACCACCACCAAGTTCGGTTTTTGTGGAATCTGCATTTGTACAAAGAAACAAAATAGTACGGCCGCCTTTTTCCCAATAAGTGATTTCGTAATTTGCTGTTGAAGCATCAGCATTTTCGATTTCAACCCATCGTTTTACACCAGCTTTATGAATTGGGTCTATAAAAATAGATCGTTTTTTGCAATCTTCATACCCATCAGCCTTTTGCCGATATGCATTATACCATTGTGGTGATAAATTTAAAAATACGGCTGTTCCTTTACCAACCTTAGTTACTGTATTCACAGGCATGGATGGGACTGCAACATAAAAACCTGATTCATGTTTAGTGGAAGTGTTTCCATTAGTTAAAAACGCTTCAAATTTACCAGCATTACTGTAATTTGAGTCTTGGTCAACTTCAACCCAAATACCTTTTGTAAAAACATCGGATTGTTTAACATTCGGGTCTTGTTTGATACCAAACATTCCATCTAAAACACCGCCATTTGGTCGGCCAACCCCATGCTGATCAAATACACCTGTTAAAAAGTCACCAATAACTGTTCCGCCATTTTCACAGAATTTTTTAATTTCACGGGCTTCAACATCTGATAAACAATAAGTCGAAGGTAAAATTAAAACTTTAAATTCAGAGGGAACACCATTTTTAATTACTTCGGCATAGTTAATATAATTTAATTGAATACCTTCATCTTTTAGCATTTTACGCCATGCTCTATGAACAAGCCCCCAAGTAGCTCTTTGATCGTCGCCATTTCGTTTTGGCCATGTTTTACCAAACGCCTCAGCATCTAATATCCAACTCATTTGAATAGATGGCTGACTATAATATATGGCAACTTTGTCATGAATCCAAGTTGTATTATGCATTAATGGGCCAATTGTTTGGCCAACTTCTTTGTAATGCGGAGCAACTTCTTTGTGCCATTCTTTAGGTGCATTTGTTTCATCAAACCACCCTTCTACCCAACCAATAAAACCTTTGTTACCATGCGAAATACTATACCAAGTTTGCCATACAGTATCAGCCGTTGCTTTATGAAAGTGAGTAGAAACTACAGGAATTGCGTTACCTGGGTTAAATGATCTCACTACTGTTTGCGTATCATCTAGACCATATGCTTCGATAAATTGAACTTTTTTCATTAACTTCGCATAGTCATAACCGCCGAAAGCATTTGGCGATTGCGCACCAACAAAACCAACAGGTGTATTTGGGTCTAAAGTATTACTATATTCAACCAATTCACCAAGAAAATTTGCCCAGTGACTATCATTAAATGATAATTGATTCATAAATTGGTGGCAATCAAATGTACCAATTGTCCAACCAGGTAGTTTACTACGAATTGCTTCATAGCCTATCCAACCAGGGTTTGCAGGTGGGTTATCACCATAAACTTCTTTTAACCAAGCTCTATAATTGCTATCCTCTGTTATCTGCCACATACAAGGTTTTACAAAAGACCCCCAACTAATTTCATCATCTAAAGAATAAGCTGCTCTAAATTCTGAAGTTTTTGCCACTCCAACTGTTTTTGATAACACACCTTTCAACTTTTCCAATAAGGCATCATTTATCATAGGTGATCGCATTTTTACTGCTGAAGCTTCCTGCCAAGGGGTCTTATTACTATTTTTGATGTAAAGATCACCTTTGCCCGCTGAGTGGTCCATATAAAATCTTAACTTATTCTTGTTAATAAAATCTAGATTTTTCCCATCACCCCAATCAATAAAGGCACCATTATAGCCATTTTCTTGACAAAACTTTCCGCCTTCTTCTCCGTAGCCAATCTTCCATTGGTAATACCAAGGCATATAAATAAATGTGGGCCATGCTTTTAAAAGCATTTCCTTATCTTGTTTTACGGCTTTAAAATCCTTGCTTTTTTTAACATAATTTTCATATGGGTCATTTGTTTTGTCGGAATCCGCAACCAATAATTGCCCCAAACAACAAGACATCAAAAAAACAAGATTAATGAGTTTATTATTAAATAAATTCATTCGTTTCTCCTTTCTAATTAAATAAGTTTCGCACACTGTGATGCGGTACAATACTGATGCAGACTTAACTTGTAAAGACAATAATCAAAAATTTCTGATTCTCAAATTTCTGATTATTTACTGATTAATATACAGACTAGTCTAACTAGAAAAAACACCATCATTTATAGATAAACACATTTATTTGTTGTTGACATTATTTGTTTTAAACATATAATAAGCAAAAAACTTAAAGAAAGGAACTATAATGATTACTGTCAGATCATCAGAAAAGCGCGGCAAACAAGATATGGGTTGGTTAAAAACCCAATATACATTTTCATTTGCAGATTATTATGACCCAAAATTTATGGGGTTTAAATCTCTACGCGTCATAAACGAAGATTATGTTGCACCCAAACAAGGCTTTGGTTTACACCCCCATCGTGATATGGAAATCATCACCTATATCATCAAGGGCGAAATTGAACATACCGATGATATGGGCAACAAAGAAGTCATACGCGCTGGTGAAATCCAACAAATGTCAGCGGGAACTGGCATTTACCATGCCGAATTCAACCCCTCCGATGAAGAACTTCATTTGCTTCAAATATGGGTATTGCCAAACAAAAAAGGTGTTAAGCCTCAATACGCAAAAAAATCTATTTCAACAAATAAAAATTCATTAAATTTAATCATTGCATCTGCGGAGGAAGAAAATGCTCTAACAATTCACCAAGATGCTAAAATTTATGCAGGTGTTTTTGACAAAGCAGAAAGTATTACCATGCCTACAATACAAGGCAGATCTTATTGGGTGCAAATAATTTCTGGCTCGCTTGTTCTGAACAAAACAAAATTGAACAAAGGTGATGGTGCAGCAATAGAAAATGAAACACAGCTTCAATTTGAAATTCAGCCCAATACAGAATTTCTCTTATTTGACTTGGTGTAGCATGCAACTATAGAATGGTTAAAGTAGAGGCTTAACTTCATTGTTAGTCTCTACTAGGCCAAACTTAGTTAGTTCACTGCTTGCCTTTTAAAAAATCTGTCTCTTAAACAGAAGAAAATAATTAATAAGCAAGTCACAGGAATGATCAAATAAAAAATCAAAGAATTTAAAAAAGGTAATGCACTAGAATTCGATGCTGTAAAAATTAGGTGAACTGTATAAACAACATAAATTGAAAACAACAAAAAGCCTTCTAGCCTACTTATTTCACCACCAGTGATAAAAATAGGAAGGCAAATTAAAGCAACAGCTATCATAAATGGCAAATCAAGGCTAATAACGGAAGGCGCAACTTCTATACCGTTAGGTGAAAAAACTCCTGCAAACCCAATTACGCCCATAATATTAAATATATTACTGCCTATTACATTGCCTACAGCAATGTCTCTCTCACCCTTAATTGTAGCCACTATGGATGTGACGACTTCTGGCAATGAAGTGCCAATAGCAACAATTGTCAAACCAATAACTAATTCACTTACACCAAAATATTTTGCAAAGGTAACCGAGCTATCGACCAGCCAATGAGACCCTAATATTAACAAACCAAGCCCCAAAATAATAAAGCCGATATTTTTTATAGACCCATATTTAGAACTTTTTTCTATCTCAATTTCACTGCTTTTTTCTTCCTTGTTTGCCTTGTTAGAACGCCGGCTTTGATAAATCAAAAACCAAATATAACTTATCAATAAAACAACCAGAAAAATACCTTCGGCAAAGCTAATCGTTTTATTTAATGCGAAAAGATAAACACCGATAGAAATTCCAATCATGATTGGTACATCACGACGAATTAAATTTTTTGCTACTAGTAATGGTGCAATAATTGAGGAAACCCCTAAAATAAAAAGGATGTTAAAAATATTACTTCCAACAACATTCCCTAATGCTAAATTTGCTTGATTAGAAACTGCGGCCTGAACACTAACTGCAAGTTCTGGAGCGCTTGTGCCAAATGCAACCACAGTCAAACCTATAACGAGAGGCGCTATACCAAAAGTTAAAGCTAAACGCGAAGCACCACGAATTAAAACATCCGCACCAATAATCAAAGAAACTAAACCCAAAATAAAATATAAGACTACCATTTGATTTCCGCCCACAAAAAAATCATTTAAAAAGCCACATCGTCGCGAAATTTTAATGAAATTGCAAAACATTGATACAACATACCAATAAATAACATACTTAACGATTTACACCTGATAAATTTCAAATAAAAAAGGCCATTATAGAAGTAAAAGCGATAAAAAATCAGTATCTCAGCGAATTAAAGTTTTCGTTTTAAATCTCAGAAACGCCAAATGTAATTGAATAGGGTGCATTCGTCTATGCTGTAGTTTTGTTAAGCTTTTATAAAGGTGTGTTTTTTGAAAGAACTCTAGTTTTTGGGGTTGTTGATGAGAGAGTGGTAGAGACGGGTTTGAAACCCGTCTCTACGCATGTTATCAATTGCGGTTCGCCGAAAAGTGTTACCAAGACACATTATGAGCCGAACACACTCATTGAATAATTACGAATCACTCGTTGTATTTTTTAACTTTAATTTATTCTTTAAAATTATATCAATAATCAAAAATAGAAAAAAAATGGGGATTACGAAATAGCAAACTAAAGAATAAAATTGAGGCAACATAGTTGATTCAGTTTCTTTTAAAATTAAATAAGCTGTATAAATTATATAAATACTAAATAATAACAACCCCTCCCATCGATTGATTGTATGCCCAGATATAAAGATTGGAATGCAAAGCAATGCCACGACTATCATAAATGGTAAATCAAATTGAATTACATTAGGGAATACATCTACTCCGTGTGGCGAAAAAATACCAACTACACCAAAAACTCCTAAAATATTAAAAATATTACTACCAATCACATTCCCGACGGCAATATCACGCTCACCTCTAATAGTTGCAATCACAGATGTGACAACCTCTGGCAATGATGTTCCAATTGCAACAATCGTTAACCCAATTATTAGCTCACTAACCTCAAAATATTTTGCAAATTTTATGGAGCTATCTACCAACCAATTTGACCCCAAAGTCAACATTATTAAACCAACTATAATAAAACCAATATATTTCAAAATACCGATTTTAGAGTTGGAAGATTCCACTTCATCTGGTTTAACATCTGATTGCTCGCGTCTGCTTTGTTTAATCAAAAACAACAAGTAAACTATTAAAATTGAAAATAGTATGACTCCTTCTACAAAGCTCAACTTTTCATTAAACATAAAAATATAAGCAATCACTGAAACACTAATCATTATGGGAATATCCCGACGAATCAAACTAGGTGAAACTAAAAGTGGTGCAATTAAAGCGGATATACCTAAGACAACAAGAATATTAAAAATATTGCTACCTATAACATTCCCTACCGATAGATTTGCCTGATTCGCTAATGCTGCTTGGGCAGAAACTGCAAGTTCTGGAGCACTTGTCCCAAACGAAACTACAGTTAACCCTATAACCAATGGCGTAATACCTATGGATAGAGCTAATCTAGAGGCTCCTCTAATTAATATATCTGCACCAAAAATTAAAAAAAACAGACCTGCTATAAACAACAAAATTGCCATAAGACCTTATGCATTAAATGAAAATGTTCTGCGCCTCATTCTATTAAATTACAATAAAATTAAAACTAAAATAGGGCCAATTTTTGCATCAATTGTTATAAAATCGAATCTTTTTGAAGCCTATCAAATGGAGCTAGAAGGATTGCTTAATGAATCAAAAATTGTTACTTGAAAAACAATAAAACGGCTGATAAAAAGGCTAAAGAAAGCACAATATATTGAAAAATATTCTGATTTATTTTTTTAAATATTAACATGCCGAGCCAAACACCACATAAAATAAGAGGGATCATTTTTAGATTGAAAACAAAACTATTTAAAGTGATGGAACCTACAAAAACAAAATAGGGCACTTTTAGCGAATTAATGATTAAAAAGTACCATGCACCGGTTCCCATAAATTCTTTTTTTTCAAAACCACAAGACAATAAATAAATGCTCATGATTGGCCCCGCAGCGTTGCCTAAAGTAGTCGCGAAACCAGCTAATAAACCAACTGAAAAAATATAGATTTTATTGTCTGGCAATTTTTCCCATTTATATTTTTTCTTTAAATAATCCAAAAATAACATGGCTAAAATTAAGGAACCAAGAAAAGGTGTAAATGCTTTACTCGAAATAGAATTATATGCAAACCCTGCTAAAACCATGCCAAATAGAACTGAAGGTAATAAATTTATAATCTTATTCCACTGAGCACTTTTTCTATAGATAAGTACGGCACATATATCCGCCACAATTAACATCGGGAGCAAAATACCAACAGAAAGTTTGCTATCAAAAATGATAGCCATTAAGGGGACAACTAGTATCCCTAAACCAGGCACGCCAGCTTTAGAAACACCAATCAAAATGGATGCGACAAAAGCAATTAAATAAAAAAATATTCCCCATTCATCAAAATTCATTTCAATTTTTCAGCCTAACTAGAATTCTTTCTACTTTTCTAAATATAAATTTTTTAATCTCACATATTTACTGGCCAGATGCAAAGTATACTGAATTTCTTCTTCCGTGACTTGTCTTTTAATAACTCCTGGAACCCCAAGAACAAGAGAACGAGGCGGTATTTTGGTATTCGGGGATACAATTGCACCAGCCCCAATTATAGAACCTTCGCCAATTTCAGCACCATCCATTATAGTAGACTTCATACCAATCAAACAGCCATCACCGATTTGACAAGCGTGTATAGTCGCTTGATGCCCAACCACAACATTTTTGCCTAGTTTTACGGAATACTGGTCTGCCACATGAATAACAACTCCATCTTGAATATTTGACCCATCGCCAATAACGATTTGATTAATGTCAGCACGAATAACTACCTGAAACCAAATACTGACATCATTTCCAAGAACTACATTTCCCATTACATCAGCAGAACTTGCAATAAACACACCTGAGCCAATAATTGGTTTTTTGTAAAAATGTGAAAAATCTTCTTTATATGATCTCATTATTTTTCCCTATGCATTAATTAATTTCTACTAAATAAAAAAATAAAACTCACTATTACTCCTATTATCGACAATATAAATAAAGCAATTTTTATAGTGCTATACGGTCTTTCTCCTTTAACCTCTCCTGTCCTTGCATTTATCATAAACCGAAAAGTTTTTTGATTGTATAAATAGGCACTAATCCAAAGCGGTAATAAGATATGTTTAAATGTGATATCTTTATAGCGAGAATTAATGTTATATATTCTCTGTTCATCGCCCCCGATGTTTCGCCGAACCGCAGTCTTTATGACTTCATCCATTATTACTTTGGCCTCTAAAAAACCATCTTTTAATGATACTTGATAACTTTCTGCAACAAAGCCAGAAAGAAATTTATCATCGTATGCAAATAAAGCTTTTAGATCCCATGGCTCCAATTCTTTAACAATTGGCCTAGGCAAAGAATTGCTTGCGCACACCAAAATATCATTAAATATATTGTTTACATTGCCAGAAACTGCTGTCCATCGCGTGCGTCGCTCTTGACGAGTACGCACAGTAGGTTTACCATTCACCATTGCTGTATACGAAACGGTAACATAATAATGAATTCCTCTTGCGCCAGTATAATCACTATTAGTATTACTATCGTATGTCCAATAGGGCAAATAGACTCCTTTTAGTTTTTCGGTATTATTTTGTGCATACATTTTTAATTCATTAGGCGCAAACCATAAACTATCTATCCATTCAATAAACTTTTCATTTGCTAATTTTCTTGTAATATGAAAAGGTAAAAGGTATTTTGGCTTAATAATAGATGAGGTAGTGCCATTTTTAATCACTAGTGGCGAGCCACAATACGGGCAGCTATCGGCTGCAACATTTGGTCGCAAAGTTGTAGATGCGCCACAATTATCGCATTTTACCGTTGAAACTTCTTGTTTAGTATTTTCGCCACTTGTCTCAGAAAGAAATTTTACATAATCAATTTCTTCAATATTAACTTTAACTTTTTCAATTTCATTTTTAGCGCCGCAATATTCGCAGGCCAAAAAAATGGTTCCGGGTTCAAAATTTAAATTCGCACCACAATCTTGACATTTAATTGATTTGCTGATTTCTGCGGTTTTATCATTAAATTCATTCATTATTATCCCAAACCTAACCCTACAATCTATGAATCACCAAAATACTCTATTAAATCACTTTAGCTTGAAACCCCAAACGACCGCCCTATGTAGGCGGTAGTGGTGGTGGCATAGAAACAAACAGGCGAGATAACTCTGGCTGCTTATCGGCTAAATCCCAATTCGCCATACCGTTTTTCCATACCATAGTTTGTCTCGTAAGTTGTTGAGAATTCACCATCGTTTGTAATTGACCTAAATCATAAGGGCCTGTCTGTTGGCCGTTAACAGCTACAAAATACTGGGCGATCGGCGGAGGTGGTGGTGGCATGCTACTGCCAGTTTGAGGGTTTACTGAATTTGGTTGAAACGCATTTCCCATTTGATTCATCATACCCAAACCCATACCGGCACCCATGCCCGCACCCATCAAACCTGCTGCTCCACCGCCTGCTTCGGCAGATTTCTCTAAAGCATTTGCCGCTTGAAACTGAGAATAAGCACCAAGATTACCAATAATTCCCATGCTACTTCTTTTATCTAATGCCGTTTCCACTTCTGGTGGCAATGAAATATTTTCTATCAAAAACTTTGTTAAGTCAATCCCTATTTCTTCAAATTCAGGTTTCAGTTTAGCTGTTATGATTTTAGAAACCTCATCATATTGCGAAGCCAAATCTAATACGGGTATCTTGCTTTCTGCAATTGCATCTACACCACGCGTAATCGCAATATTTCGTAAATGCTCGTTGACTTCATCAACTGTAAATTCACCCGAAGTACCTGCGATTGATTTAAAAAACAAAGCTGCGTCTTTAATTTTAAAAGCATAAGTACCAAAAGTGCGAATTCTTATTGGACCAAATTCCGCATCTCTAAGCATTACAGGGTTTTTTGTGCCCCACTTTTGATTCGTAAATTGCTTAGTGTTCACAAAGTAAACATCTGCTTTAAATGGGCTATTGAACCCATACTTCCAACCTTTTATAGTTGCAAGTATTGGCATATTTTTAGTATCTAAAGTATGCATACCAGGCTTAAATACATCTGCAACAGTACCTTCATTCAAAAAAACGGCTTGCTGACTTTCTCTTACGGTAAGCTTTGCTCCCATTTTAATTTCATTTTGAAATCTTGGGAATTTCCAAATAATCGTGTCGGAGGAGTTATCTGTCCATTCAATAATATCGATGAACTCTTGTTTTAATTTATTAAAAAAACTCATAGTTAACCCCTTTCTAAAAATGTTACCCTACCCAAAACACATTGAGAAGAAATTATACCCCCCCCCACTTGTTATGCAATATGAAAGGTGACTTTAATTGGCAAATCTAGGCCTACATTGTTGAATACCACATGTAATGAAATTTTCTGGGGTAAATAAAGAAAATCAGGAACTACAAGAAAGCATAGAGCAACCTGCTTTTTGTTTAGCCCAATCTGGCCGTTTTAGTTCGAATTTTTCTTTACCAACTTGCTTCTGGTAAGGGTTTCTAAGCAAAGTGAGCAATTCATTTACGCGACTCAAATCACCAATTTCTGCCAGTTCAATTGCCTCCTGTGCCAAATAATTTCTCAACACATAACGCGGGTTAAAACTAAACATTCTTGATTTTCGCGTTTCTTGGTTTTCATTATCCGAAATGACTCGATTTGCGTATTTTTGCAGCCAACTCGCAAAGTCAGCTTCATTTTTATGATATTTCTTTTCTGAATAGAATGCTGGTTTTAGGCTAGAAATGTTTGGTTTTTGAAAATCAATTTCTGCTAGCAAAGTAAAAAACAAAGTCATGTCGACTTCCGATTGAGCCATCAGTTCAAAACAAGTATTCACAATACTATCGTCACCTTCCTGCCATTTTACAAAACCAAATTTGCCAGCAAATATCTTGGTTATTTCTTTGTTATAGACCTGATCATAGGAAGTTAACACCAATTCTAATCCCTCACTATTTGGCATTAAATTAAGTAGAGCTGATGCAAGTCTACTTAAATTCCATTTAGCGATTTCTGGTTGCCTTCCAAAACAATAACGCTTATTTGGCAAATCCGTCGTGTTTGGTGTCCACAATGGGTCAAAATTATCTACCCAACCATAAGGCCCATAGTCTATAGTTAAGCCTAGAATGGACATATTATCCGTATTCATAACCCCATGAACAAAACCAACACGCATCCATTGTGCAACCATAATGGCCGTTCGATCGCAAACTTCTTGAAACCATTTCAAAATCAAATCTGGTTCTAATTCAAAGTAAGGCTTAACCACCAATTCAGGGAAATCACGCTTGATAGTAAAAGTAATGATTTTTTTTAAAGTTTCATCATCGCCGCGTGAGGCAAAAATTTCAAAATGTCCAAATCGTGTAAAGGAAGGGGCTACACGACAAACGATTGCCCCTAATTCTTCTTTTGCATTACCATCATAGAACATATCACGAATGACGAAATCGCCAGTACCAACTAAACTCAAAGCTCGGGTCGTAGGCACACCTAAATAAAACATAGCTTCACTGCAAAGAAATTCGCGAATCGAAGAGCGCAGCACCGCCCTGCCATCGGCACGGCGCGAATATGGCGTAGGCCCTGCACCCTTTAATTGCAATTCATAGCGTTGGCCAGATGCATTCACAGCCTCACCTAAATAAATAGCACGACCATCGCCCAACTGCCCAGCCCAATGTCCAAATTGATGACCACCATAACATGTAGCATAAGGTACCATGCCTTGTATTAGGCCATTTCCTGATAAAGCATGTAACATTTCTACTCCGTTGATTTCTTCACTAGTCAAATCTAACATATCTGCTACATCTTTTGAATAAACTAGTAACTTTGGGTCTGAAACAGGCGTAGGCATTACCTTTGACCAACAACTATTTAAAACTTGTCGCGTATAGTTTTGGACTTCAACATCTCCAGGTAATTCATTTATAAAAGTATTATCAAATTTCATCATGATTTAGACTCAACCAAGGTAACTGGAACCGTTTTACGAATTGCTTCATGTTTTAAAGAATTCACTTTATTTGTAAAATGATCAATCGTCATGCTAGCGATTTGTTTATAACTCCAACTTATATAATCAGGTATTTCATTTTTTGCAAACACAGATTTAAATCGAATATCGAATATTTCTTCAACGCACCAGCCAAGAATAAATACATCCTTTTTATATTTTAAACCCATTTCATTAATCAATCTATAAACTTCTACCGTTAAGTTTGTCCATAAACAAATGATAGCAACTGGTTTAGGGCTAACTTCCAAACATTTTCTTAATCTTTTGATGTAAATTTCTAATAAATCGACTTCATTTTCAGCATTTATAATGTTTTTAGGTTTTAGCACCATGTCTTTTAAAGTTAAACCAGCAACAAGACCTCCAAATCTCTCTAAGGCATGTAGTGAATTATTCATAGGCCCAATCCAAATCACTTCTTCAAAATTGTTTTTAATAACCCATTTAGCGGCTAAATAGCCAGCCATGAAATTATCTTGAATGATCGTGTTTACATTCAAATCTTGAATAAATGAATCTACCATCACAATCGGCAAATGATGAGACATTAATGACTCAACAAGTTCCTTGTAATAAGAACTAATAATTACGCCAGAAACTTTTAACTGTAACAATTCATTTATGATATCCTGATGTGACTTTTGGTTCGTTGATATATTGACAACGGAATAGGCTAAACGATCTGCATAATACCGTAAGCCTTCCAAATATAGTGGTATAAACAAATTTTTGCTATCAGTAAGCTGAATATCAAAGGCCACATAAGCAATTAACCCACTACTGTTTTTAATTGGCAATTCTTTTTTTACACGATATCCAACTTTTGGGAGTAAAGTTAAATATCCCTTATCAACCAATTCTCTTAAGCCCAATTGCACCGTATTTCGCGAAACCGAATATTTTTGCGCCAAAGTTCTAATGGCGGGCAAAATTTCCTCGCCGGCATATTTCCCATTATTAAAATCACTTAACATTCCATTCGTAAATTTTTCTAAAAGTCTACCCATCGACATCACCTTTATCTTAAATTTATTAAATAATTTTTTGTCTTAATTTGTCATTTTATAACACTATATTTCAAAATAAACAAGCGTAAAATGTAGCAAACTAAAAACTATATAGTTTTCTCTTATGTTTTTTACTCTAAAGTGATTAAAATGATGCAAAAACCACAAACTGAAAGAGAGCCCTAACAAATGTTGAGAATATTAATCACCCTTTTGTTTATTATGACTCTCAGCCTTATCAACTTAATAGCTCAAGAAGATAATAAAAACGACCCGTCTCAAAAGCCCCAAGCAGAAAAACCCCAAGAAGCAAAACAAGAGGAGGCAAAACAAGAAACAAAAATCCCTGAAAAAACGCCTGAAGAAATAAAACAAATATTAATGAAAGAACAAGAAAAAAAAGCAATTGAAAATGCTCAGCTTTTTTTTAGATTGATAAAAAATAAAAAAACGATCGATGCTATAAAACTCCTAAGTATTCCCTTTGTATATGATGAACATATTTTACTAGACAAAAGTGAGATTGCAAAATTACTAACTGAGGTTTCATCCACTGAATCTGAAAACTTTTTCTTTGAAATGCCCGTCTTCACTTTGCATAAAAAACAAAAGAATTTCACAGAAAATATCATCTTAGTTACTGTACAGGAAAGAAATGCCGATGATTCTTCTCAAAATATGCTTGTTTTAATTGACCGAAATTCCTTAAAAATTACGGGTGTTTTTCTAAAACTAGACGACAACAATAAAATCATCAATGAAAAAATTAAATCAAAACTGACCAACCAAAAACCATTGGATGAAGAAAAATAATTTTTAAAAGAATTTGCTAAACCGAAGCATAAATGTCATCGACAGGCGGTTATCCTATCAGATGTTTGCTTTCAGATTACTCTTTACGCTTACCTGCCCCATCATATTTCATCGAAATCAAACTTTTATACGGTGCTGTTCCATTTAAGAAATTTTCGAACTCTTCAAAGTATTCTTGCATAGCAAATGGAACTAAGGGTTGAGCAACATTTTTATAATACTTTAAAACTTCTATGATTTGTTGATCCCATTTTTTATAATACACATCAAGATCACCAAAACGCAAATAACCACGACATTCCTTAGAGCCACAATAACATTTCATTTCTTCAATAACATTAAAGATCCCATATTCATCCGTAATTTCTTCCCCAACTTCAATATCGCGCAGTGCAATTTCAAACCCATAAGCGCTACTCATAACATTACATTCACATTTGTGATTAGCGTAACGACCATGATCCCAACTAAAAACGCGACTACCTTGATTATTGATATAGGAAAATTGATCAACCGTTTCTTGATAAGGCAAACTCATCTTTAAATATTGCTCTTGAGTTATAACATGTTCTAAATAATCACGAATATAGACAATTGTCCCCTTTGGTATAAATTTACTGGCAAACACTCCGTGACCAATTATGTCATTTATTTTTTTTATATAAGTATCTGGGTGAATCATATCTTAAAGCCGATCTTGGGTAATTGGGAATTAGGAAAGTTGCTTACGCATTCTCTTCATTAGTTGTTAAAACATAGAGACGCATTGGAATGCGTCTCTATATAAAAATCTCGTCAAATATTTTTTAACTATTGTTTAACATTCTTAGTACATACAACAGAATGCCACCATTCTTATAATATTCTAGTTCCATTGGAGTATCGATTCTGCTAATTACTTCAAAGGTTTTTGATTTACCATCAGCACTTGTTGCTTTCACTTTTAATACTTTGCCTGGCTTCAAATCATTTGCTAAACCTTCAATATCAAAGATTTCCTCGCCTGTTAAACCTAATGATTCTCTAGTTTCACCAGGCTTATAAATTAAAGGAAGCACCCCCATACCAATTAAATTACTACGGTGAATTCTTTCGTATGATTCCGCAATCACAGCTTTTATACCTAACATGTGTGTTCCTTTAGCTGCCCAATCCCGCGAGGAACCCGTGCCGTATTCTTTGCCTGCCAAGACTAACAATGGTGTTTTAGTAGCTTGATATTTCATAGAAGCATCATATATACTCATTTGCTCACCGTTTACTAAGTATTTGGTTACACCACCTTCTACACCATTTAAAAGTAGATTTTTTAAACGAATATTGGCAAATGTACCTCGCACCATAACTTCATAATTACCACGACGCGCACCATAAGAGTTAAAATCTTTCGCTGCCACTCCTTTTTCTGTTAAATATTTGGCTGCGGGGCTATTTTTTGAAATATTGCCTGCTGGTGAAATGTGATCCGTCGTCACAGAATCGCCTAAACTCGCTAATACGCGTGCACCCTTGATGTCTGAAATTGCGCTTGGTACTTTAGCCACATTCATCAAAAAGGTAGGTCGTCTTACATAGGTTGATTTATCTTCCCATAAGAAACGGTCGCCCGTTGGAAATTTTAAACTAGCCCAAGCGCTATCGCCTTTAAAAACATCTGCATATTTTTCTTTATATTGGCTAGTCTTTACAGAAGCTCCCATTACACTAGAAACTTCTTCTTGTGTAGGCCAAATATCATTTAAGAAAACATCCTTGCCATCTTTGCCTTTGCCAATGGGGTCTTTGGTTATATCTTTAGTCATTGTGCCTAAAAGAGAATAGGCTACGACAAGCGGAGGTGAAGCCAAATAATTTGCTTTCACATGAGCATGTATACGACCTTCAAAATTACGATTTCCAGATAAAACCGCACAAGCAACAAAATCATTTTGCACAATTGCATTTGAAACGGATTCTGGTAATGGGCCGCTGTTACCAATGCAAGTCGTACAGCCATAACCAATCACATTAAAGCCCAGTGTATCTAAATAATTTTGTAACCCAGCCTCTTTTAAATAAGCTGTAACAACTTGTGAGCCAGGTGCTAAACTTGTTTTAACCCAAGACTTTCTTGTTAAACCTTTTTCAACAGCTTTTTTAGCTAGTAATCCTGCGGCAATGAGTACGCTTGGGTTAGAAGTGTTTGTACAGCTCGTAATAGCCGCAATTACGACCGAACCATGATTTAATTCCGCATCAACTAATTTATCGCCATTTGTTGGGTCATTCACTTGAAACTTGGCGCTAGATTTGGTGACTTTGTCTGGGCCACCCGCCATGCTAGGTAAAACTTCTTCAAAATTCTTTTTCGCAACATTTAATGAAATTCGATCTTGTGGTCTTTTTGGGCCAGCCATACTTGGCACTATCGCTGACAAATCAATTTCTACAACATCAGAATAATCAGCTGCAACTTGGCCTTTTTCAAAGTAAAAGCCTTGCGCTTTTGCATACGCTTCGGTAAGCAACACGCTTTGCTCATCACGCGCCGTAAATCGCAAAAAGTCGATGGCAACTTTATCAATTGGAAAAATACCACAAGTTGAACCATATTCAGGGGCCATATTGGCTATGGTCGTACGATCGGCAAGCGAAAGGCTTGCAACCCCATCACCAAAAAACTCAACAAACTTTTCTACAACACCTTTTTTTCTAAGTGCTTGGGTAATAGTTAAAACTAAATCAGTTGTATTTACATTTTTCGGCAAATCGCCAATTAATTTCACACCTATTACATGAGGTACTAACATCGGTATCGCCTGACCAAGCATTGCCGCTTCTGCTTCAATACCACCAACGCCCCAACCTAATACTCCTAAACCGTTCACCATGGTAGTGTGGCTATCCGTACCAACCAAGGTATCTGGATATGCAATTTGACCTTTATCATCATTCCCAGCAAACACTACTCGCGCTAAATATTCTACATTGACCTGATGAACAATACCTGTATCAGGTGGCACAACTTTAAAATTCTTAATGGAACTCTGACCCCATTTCAAAAACTGGTATCGCTCTTCATTACGCTCAAATTCTCTTTTAGCATTAATTTTAAATGCCTCCGATGACCCGAAAGCATCAACTTCAACCGAATGGTCTATAACAAGTTCTGCTGGCAACAGCGGGTTAATCTTTTCTGGGTTACCACCCATTTCTTTTATGGCATCTCGCATAGCCGCTAAGTCTACGACAGCAGGCACACCTGTAAAATCCTGCAACAAAACTCGTGCTGGAGTATAAGGAATTTCATTGGAGGGATTAGCTTTTGAAACCCAGTTACTTATTGATTCAATATCTTTCTTCTGACAAGAAAAACCATCTTCATTTCGCAAAACATTCTCTAATAATATCTTTAACGCAAATGGCAATCGTTTTACTTTAAAGCCTTTTTCTTCTAATTTCGGAATACTAAAATAGTCATAGCTTTGCGACCCAACTTTTAGGGTACTTCTAACTTTAAATGAATCTAAAGATGATTTTTTCATTACTCACATTCTCCTTCTTAAATTAAAACTTTTGAACTGCTTTTACACCTAATGCAATGGTTTAAATACTAAACTCATTAAAAATCAAGGGGTGTTTTGCAATCCGTTTTATTAAAAAAACTTTCTAAAACTTGTTTAATTTTGCTGCAATTGAATTAGGCTCTATTCAATCATAAAAATTTTGTTAGAATCTCAGCCCTTAAAAGTTGTGAGATTATAGCAAAGATTCATTTTATCGTATAGGAACAAGAGTATGGATGCTGAACAAAACACTAAAAATTTTCTAGAAAACGATTTTCGCTTTTTGACCATTGGTGAAGTTGCCAAAGAACTTGTCGAAAGTAGAGCAACCATTAAAGGTTTAACCTCCCAAATAGAAGAACTCCAAAAAAAACTAGGAGAATGCGCTAATCACTCAAAGGAACTAACGGAAGCCAAAAGAAACTTAGAGCAAGAACTAGCTAAGATAAAAAAATAGTAGTTTATGAATAAAATTGTCATAAAAGACCATATTAGAGAAGTTCCTTTAGACCATTTCAACAAAAAAAAAGACTCTATACATGTATTTGCTCGGGAAGTTTATCAAAAGGGCAATGAAAAGGCTGATATTTTTGTTTATTTACAAGGTGGGCCTGGTTTTGCTTCCCCAAGAAGTGCAGAATCTCTACCTGCCTTCAAGGTGTTATTAAGCAAATACCGTTTAGTTTTACTAGACCAACGCGGCACAGGCAAAAGCGATAAAATTGGGCCAGAAACATGCCTATCATTTTCAAAAGATGAGGATTTAGCCAAATATTTTACTTATTTTCGAGCCGATCAAATTGTGTGCGATGTGGAATATTTGCGTGAAAAAGTATTCAAAGCAAAAAAAATATTTTTAATTGCACAAAGTTATGGCGGTTTTATTTCTTTTACTTATTTAAGCTTTTTTCCGCAATCGATTGCAGGAGTTTTAGTATTTGGAGGAATACCACCCTTGCTTGAAAATAGCGTTGAAAATATTTATGATGTGCTCACTAATAATATCATCAAACGAAACAAGGAATATTACAAAAAATTCCCTAAAGACAAAACTAAAATAAAAAAAATCTTGGCTCAACTTAAAAATAAACCATATCAACTGCCAGATGGTGGCAATCTAACGGCAGAACGATTTTTAGACATGGGCATGATTTTAGGTGCTACTGGAGGTATCAATTCCCTTCATAATTTACTTGACGACCCATTTGTGAATGCAAAAGAAAAAGCTATTTCGTATTTTTTTGCACGCACTTCAGCCGATCGTACAAGCTTTGAAACCAACCCTATTTATGCCGTTCTTCATGAATCGATTTACTGTAACGCAATAGCGTCTAATTGGGCTGCGGCCAAAAATCTTTACAGCAAAAAGGAGTTTTCACTAAATTCGCCAAATACTTTCTTCTATGGTGAAACCATTCGCCCAAGCATGTTTAAAGATTATGCCATGTTACGACCTTATAAAAAAGCAGCCGAAATCATTGCTAAAAAAGCCGACTGGGGGCTATTATATCATCTAGATCAACTAACAAAAAATACAGTACCTATAGAAGCACTGGTTTATCAAACAGATTATTATGTAGACCCCACTTTTAGTGTTAACACAAGCAAGGTAATACCTAAACTTAATATTACGATAGATCCTAAATTACAACATGATAGCATACGCACAAAAGGGCCTGAAATCGTAGCAAATGCACTGAAGAAGCTCCTGAAACGCATATAAACTGACGCAATTAGGCATTTTTACGGCTATATTTGACAAAACTATCTTAGAAAAAACGGTATCGTCGTGCAAACCTTTTTTAAAAAAAATTGCTATAAAATAAAAAAAAAGTAGAATTAAAGAAAATCAAAGGATAAAATTATAAGCAAGATGAATGTTTGTGGCTTCGCTTTGCACATTTGAATTTATTTCATAATTGATCAAGGCAACACGCGTTATTCAACTCCATTTAGAGTACATTATAATTGAAGTTTAACATTGCAACTTTTTTTCGAAAAATTGACACGGTCAGCAATAATTACCAATGATTTTAGATAGTCTATGTCTTTAAACATGTTTTTTTATTCATTTTTTTTAACCATTATGAAATGTAAGGAGAGTTTTTATGTACGATGATTGGCAACCTATGACTACCAGTAACCGCTATGGAAATGGAAACAACAATGGCAACGGCAATAGCAATGGAAACAATGGTGGGAATGGGAATGGTAATGGCAACGGGAATGTAGAAAGAAAAAATTATTCCCGTGGTAGAAATCATGCAGGTCATCAAAATAACAGAAACTACAATTCTTACAACCCCAATCATCAACAAAATCACAACAATCAAAACCACCAAAGTCAGCAAAATAATAATTCGCAACCAAATCAAATGAATCAAGGCCCAAATGTTGACATGATCTTACGAGAAGAAGCCTACAATGTAGTGGGCTGTGCTATCAATATATTAAATGAACTTGGCCCAGGTCTTGAAGTAGAATGTTATGAAAAAGCAATAAAGGTTGAATTTAACCTAAAAGATATTCCTTTGCTTGAAAATCAAACATTTCCGATTATTTATAAGGAAGTTAAAGTTGGCGAATTTACAGCCAAGATTATTGCATACGAAACTGTCGTTGTATTGCCAATTGTTGCTGAAACAATAACAGATGTAGAAATTGCTAGAATTATCAACCAACTAAAGGTAGCTCATTATCAAGCTGGGTTAATTTTTAATTTCAGATATCCTAAATTACAATGGCAAAGAGTAATACTTTAGTCCTTCAAATATGAATTTAGAATCTATAGATACAAACTTTCACCCATGAGTTTATCTTTTCAAATTTTAGGGAAACCAGGGAATGATAACTCCGTTTTTATTAAAATAGATTCAGGTCAGTCTATCACTAGAGTTCTACTAGATACAGGTGCAAACTGTTTACATCAATTGCACCGAAACGAAATTACTCAGTTAGATCATATTTGTTTTTCACATTATCACATGGATCACATCTGTGGGTTTGATTCCGTCTTTAGGTTATTATTCAATAAACCTATTCCTGTGCATTTTTGGGGGCCTAAAGAAACAATCAAGGTATTACATTCCCGTGCTATGGGTTACACTTGGAACTTAGTAGAAGGCAGTCAATGTATTACTTATATTCATGAAATTTCTGGCAATAGCATTAGAAATGTTCATATTAAATTAGAAGAAGGGTTTTCGATTCTTCACGAAGACCCTCCAACAATATTTGAAAACAACAAAATATATCTAGATGATACCATTGAAATTCAAGGAACCATTTTGGATCATAAAATTGAATGTATGGCATATGCCATTTCAGAGCCTCCGAAATACAATTTCAACCTCGAAGTAATGAATTCATTAAATTTGAAACCAGGTACTTGGTGCAAAGCCGTTAAGTCAAATGCAACTGGATCCATTACAATTGAAGGCAAAAATTATGATTTAGCAGATTTAAAAGAAAAACTTTTGAATGTTTCTTACGGTAAAAAGTTAGGTTATATAACAGATGCAATATACAATGAAGCTGCAAAGCAGAAACTGATCCCTTTGTTACAGTTTGCCGATGAAGTAATAATGGAATGCGCCTACCTAGATGAAGAAATAGACTTAGCAACGAAACACCATCATATGACGGTAACCCAGGTTTCAAGCTTTGCCAAAGATGCCAAAATCAAACATTTAAATTTGTTTCACATATCAGATCGATACGCACCTGAAATTCGCTCCCAGTTTTTACAAAAAGCCCGCGCCATTTTCCCAGCAACCGATTACCCAGAACACTGGGGCATACAGGCATAATTTATTTTTAATTTATCTGTTAAATAAAAATTCAGAAGACAGACTCGCGAAGGGTCGGACAACTATTGTTTGGTAAGTGTGTTTGGCTCATGATGAGTCTTGGTAACACTTTTCGGCGAACCGTAATTCATAACATGCGTATGAGACGGGTTTCAAACCCGTCTCTACCACTCTCACATCAGCAACCCCAAAAACTAGAGTTATAACAAAAACACTCAGTTATAAAAGTTTCACAAAACCATATCATAGGACGAATGCACCCTATCTGGTGTGTATTTGAGCAGGTCAATTATTTTTTCTTAAAAACTCGCTCCAAAAATGTCACCATTTAAATGGACCTACGATGGAAAACCTTTAAAAAACATTACAGACATGACATACTGGTTGCAATACTTGGTCAATCCCGATTACATTTTGATTGTTTTTTTGCGTAATTCTTGACCTTTTTGCAAGAGGTCTTCGGCTTGTTTTAAAGTGATATCTGTATAATTTTTCCCTTGCATCATTTCTGCTAATTCTAACAATCGTTTTTCAACAGTTAATTCCGTCAAACTTGTTTTGGTGATGCCCTTGATAACTTCTTTTGAAATTTTAAACTGCTTATCTGCAAAACTTGCGATTTGAGGTAAATGCGTAACACAGAGAATTTGATGGCGATTTGACAAAAGCGAAATCTTAGAGCCAATTTCTGTACCTAGCCTACCACCAATATTGGCATCAATTTCGTCAAAAACAAGCACATCGGTATCATCCACATCACTTAAAACTTTTGCGACCGATAACATCGTTCGAGCTAATTCGCCACCCGAAGCAATTTCTCGCAGCGGGCGATAAGGCGCACCAGGGTTTGGCAAAAACATAAACTCTATATCTTCAATGCCGCTCCCCCCTCTTTCTGTTAATAATTCGTCAGGTGTATTTATTTTCTTTTCAACAACCACTTTAATTTTTGCATCAGGCATCGCCAAGTCTTTTAATTCTTTTTCAATCTGCTTTTCTAATTCCTTTGAAGCCTTTTGTCTTTGGGCAAATAATTTTTCGCCTATCGCGTAACACTCTTTTGAAAGCTCACCTAATTCTTGGGCTAACTTTTCTGGGGCAGCTATTTCCTTTTTTAACTCTAAAAGCTTATCTTTTAACTGTTGCACAAACAATTGTTCATCACCACAAGTAATACCATGCTTTTGATATAGCTTTTTTAGTTTTTCTGCTCTAGAAATCATAGTATCAACATCTTTTGCACTATAAGCAGATTCTTGGTTTTTTGATGCAATCAAAGCATTTAATTCTTCTATATTCTCAGATGCACCGACAACTAATTTTGACCAATCTCCAAAATTTTTATCAAAACCTTCCAACTGAGAAATACTCTTGTTTAAGAAGCGAAGCGAATCTAGGATATTCACCTCATCACTTGACAAAACACCTTCCATTTTTTGAAGTAGTGCCGAAGTTTTTTGAAAATTTGCGGCAAAACGAATATCCTTTTCTAGTTTAGTTAACTCACCTTTTTTAGGGTTAATTTCACTAAACTCCTCTAATTGATACTCCAAATACTCGCATTCTTCGCGACGCTTTTTTTCATGAAAACCAAAATTATCAAGCATTTTCTTTTTTTCACGCGCTTGCTTTAATTTAACTTGGTAGCTATCATACACAGCTTCACTTTTACCAAATCGATCAAGTAATTGCACCTGCACTTCTTTTCGCATCAAAGCCTGGTGTTCATGTTGACCGTGAACTTCAACCAATCGAGTAGATAATTCTTTCAAAGTGTTTAATGTAACTGGCGCATCACATATATAAGATTTTGATCGACCTTCTTTCGTAATTACGCGTCGTAAATGTATCGTATCCTCTACAATAAATTCACTAAATTCTTTTTTTAAAACCGAATAAAGCGGGTCTTTTAAACGAAAAACACCCGTCACCATGGCCTGTTCTTCCCCATGGCGTATCAAATCAGAATTGGCTCTAGCCCCTAGTAAAAAGCTAAGAGCCCCAAGCAACATTGACTTACCAACCCCCGTTTCGCCAGTAATGACATTAAAGCCTTCCCCAAATGTAACACGCAAGGATTCAATTAACCCAAGATTACTAACACTTAACTCTTCTAACATCGGCCTTGTGATGCCTCCCATAAAAAGCTAATTTGATAATTGGCGATTTGATAAATAATTACAAAAAATGGGGCAGTTTATGCCCCTCTTTTGGTGTAAGTTTAGAATTTACGACTTTTTTCTTTTAAATATCTAGCAACAACAATTTTATGAAGTTCAGCTTCTTTAATTAATCTCTGCTCGATTACTTTTTTCTTAACACCTACCTTGATACAGGTTACCACATCTTTTTTGGTTTGCTCTTCAGCTTCTGCGCTAACAAACAAAGTGCGAAGTTCAGCATCAACTAAGTTAAGTCTTTTTTCAAACAAAACATAAATATCGTGATTGTGTTTATTCACAAAATGGCGCAATAACACATCTCCGCTCAAGTTCATCATGGCATTATCAAAACTAGTTTCTACACGCGATGGCGACAAGGGGTCATTTTTTAATTCTTTTTTTGCTTTTCTTACTTCTCGTCTTTTTTTGGCGGATGCATCTTTAACACTCATCTACTTCTCTCCTTAACTTCATTAATTAAATTTATTTTTTTAAATCCTCTTTATTGCTCATCGAAAATATTTTATAGGCATAATCCAAACCAGACCAAATCGTGATACCTGAAACAATTAACATTACATATAACACAAAAGCTTCTTTTGAAATGACGCCATACAAAATATCAATTTTTAAACTTTTAAAAAATTCTATTCCAACAATGATAAAAATTCCTACACCTTGTGCTATTGCTTTTATTTTTCCTGATATTCTAGCACTAAATACAACGCCTTTAGCCATAGCTAAAATTCTTAAATAGGCTACAGATAAATCTCTATAGAAAAATACATATACCGTCCAAGCGGGAATAATATTAAGTTGGCTTAAAGAAAGAAAAATGGAAAATCTAACCATTGAGTCACAAAGTGGGTCAAGTAAAGCACCAAATTCTGATACTTGATGCATTAACCTTGCTAAATATCCATCTACAAAATCTGTCAACTCACAAATCGTTAGCAAAAAAAGACTGATCGACCACCAGATCCACTGGTTTTTGACGGCCCCATGCACTCCATAATAAAAACATATAATTACAAAGGGAATGAGCATTACCCTTAAAACAGTAATAAAATTAGCAACAGTCCATATTTTTAATATCACAAAAAGCTCAGAAAAATAACGATTTTTTCCTGTGTAATATACTTAAAAATTAACATTTGTGAATTATGAACTAAGCTTGATGCCTACAAAAAGGTATATATTGCCTGAGAAATTAAAAATGAACTAAAGAACTATGCAACCGAGCCTAAAAATACAGCAATTTAGCCAAAAAAAACTATAAGGAAATTTCAATAAATGCTACAATAAACCCTAAAATCTATAAAAACTTGAATAATACTCACCTATGCCTAAAAAGCTTTTCATTCATTTAGCTTGTTTGCTGACCATTTTTATCCTATTAAATGCAATTGCAAAATGGGTCATTATTCCAGAAATTAAGGCTTATCAAGCAAGTGATCAAAATAAAAGACAAGATGATTTCGGCAATGCATTAATGGGTATGCCTCGTCTAGGCGAACACATTGAACAACTTCAAAAAGTACTTCAAACAAAACTAAAAAGTAATTTTGATAAAAAAAATCTAATTTATGTAATAGACCAACAATTTAAAGAACAATTCACCTACTTTTTGCAAAAAAAAATTCTGGCCTATTCACAGGAAATCATAAAAAAAGAAAGTATTGTTTTCGAAAATCCAAATTTTACAGATGTTTCCAAAAAGCCAGCTGAATTTCCTAAAATAGAAAGCATAAAAACAAATACCACTCCACAAGATTCTTCTTCTGCCTATTTTACAGAGCTATCAACTCAATTGAGTGCAACTCAATTAGATTCTATATTATTAGCCTTTCAAGAACACCTAAAAGCATTGAAACCAACTTTCCAAAAGTTAGATCTTGAAATTTTACAATACGATAAAAACATACCTGAGGCTGTCTTTGAAAATAAAAATTATTTAACCGAATTCCACTTTCAATTAATAGAAGGTAAAGAAATAAACTTAGCCTTTTTAAGCACTTCCTCTTCCCTACAAAACCAATCACCAAATTTAGGTGCTTTGCAAGGAGTAAAAGCATTCTATCAAATTAACTCAACTGAAAAAAAATCCACCTCTCTGGTTCCGCAACTGCCTGCACCCGCTTTAGAGTGGAAAAGCATAAAAACCCAATTTCCTAGCGAAAAAGGGCAACGACGCTTCCCTTTTTCGGAGTCTGCCGATGTTTTTCAACTATGGAATTGGCAAGATAATGGTACGCTAACTGTCATAGAGTTTTTTTGGCCTCCATCCAAAAATAGTATGAATGAGAATATTCTATATGATTATGTGCTCTTTTTCTTTTTACTATTATTAGGCGTTTGGTTTTATTTTTATCATGATTCACTTTCAAAAGAAAAAGATTTAGCAAATTTACCAAATGAAATCGAAAACCTAAAAAAAGATAAAAAACAGCTTGAAAAACTTTTGATTGATACAATGGAAAATAGCCACAAAAATGAATCAAGTGGCGAAAATAGTAAATCTAAACCAAACCCAAATATTTTTCAAGAACCTAAACAAAAATCTTATCTAATACCAAAAGAACAAAGCTATTTAGATACTAAAATTGATCTAAAAAAAGAAGGAAGAGACATTTTAATGGAAGAATCAAAAACTGAATTATTAAAAAATTTAGTAAAAAAAATCAGAGAAGAATAAGCGCATGTACGAAGCCCATTGGAATTTAACTGCGAGCCCTTTTAAAAATACGCCAGATTTAAATTTATTTTATTTTTCACCCCAACATGAAGAAGCCATCACGCGAATGTTCTATACTTTATTAGAGGGTCGAGGGGCCATGTTGCTAACAGGAGAATGTGGGTGCGGTAAAACTTTAATTGCTCGATTATTTTACCGCGAACTACGAAATCGCAGAGATAAATATACTCTCGTTTTAATAGACAACCCCAATTTAAATCACATAGAACTATTAAAAGAAATTTTATTTCAACTCGGTTTACCCAACTCTAGCCCTAACAAAATAGATTTGCTTCAAACTCTCTCTAATTTTCTATTTGAAAACTATAATTTGGGCAAAAAAACAATTGTTTTGGTAGATGAAGTTCAACAAATTCAAAGCAAATCTACCTTAGAGGAAATTAGGTTGCTTCTAAACCATCACCAAGACCACGATTTTATGTTAACTTTGTTTTTATTAGGGCAACCTGAGTTTAATGAAATTATTTTGCACTTTCCGCAATTAGACCAAAGAATTAGCACAAGATTTCATTTAATGCCATTTTCGCTTAAAGAAGTAGAAACTTACATTCAATATCGTCTAAAACATGCTGGTAGCAGCAAAAACATGTTTAATCTTCAAGCAATCAAAGCAATTTACGATGCTTCTCGAGGTATCCCTAGAATTATCAACCATTTATGCGATAGTGCTCTTTTAAAAGGTTATAATCAGTCTAAAGAAATCATCGACAAAGATTTAATACTAGAAGTGCTAAAAAGTGAGTCTGTTGCCTTATAATAGACAGTACGATATTTTATTGTAAATCTAGGCAAAGAATTGTGGAAAATGCACAAACTTCTCAATGAAATGCCTAGAATTACCGATATAAACTAAAATAATCGTAACTCAGCAAATTTTAGATTCACCAAGTAGAGACGGGTTTGAAACCCTTCTCTACTGAGCCAATTGTAAAAAAAATCAAAACACACTGAGTAGATACAAAAAATCAATTGAAAAAAAATGGCCTCTGAAAACCAAGATCAAGACTCAGACCTTAATGAAGATTCTTCCGCTAATTCATGGGATGCGGGATGGGATGAAAACTGGGATCAAGATTCCGTTTTATCAGCTTTAGATGAAAAAAACTTTCCTTTCGACCCAACCAATCTTCAACTGCCAACAGACTTTGAACACGAAAATGTTATCAAAACAGAATTAGAGCAAATTTTAATTAGCGACGACGACAACAAAGAAGTTAGTGAATTGGATGCTATTGGCTGGGGAGTTATTGATGACATAAAACCAACAAATTTTGGTGCTCGTTTAAAATCAATGTTAAACGCCCCTTTCAGCGCCGTTTTAGAACCTAAAAAACAAAAATCAATGGAAATAGCTCTAGAAAAACCTCTAGGGCAAACCAAAGAAAAAAAAGCAGAAAAACCAAAAGAACGGCAAAGAGTAAAACTACAAACATCTAGTATTCAAACTGCTTCAGACGAAAATGGAGTTAGCCCGTCGAACAAAATTGTAATCGAAGAATCTGAGTTAGCGTTTCAAAATTTAAATAGCATTTCACGCAAAGAGTTAAATGAAATCAATCAACTTCTAGAAGGCTCGCTTGGCAAACTAGATAAAATCAAATTTGACCAAGATATTGTACATGAAGACAATGTTAATTATGCCGCTCAAGAAAAACTTCAAATAAAAAGGCGACCCACAAAAGAAGAATTGGCCAAAGAAAAAGAAAACGAGAAAAAAAGAGAAAAAGAAAAGGCTTTATCCATTGCGGCCGAACAGACGATTGCTTCAGAATCGCGGGCTGATGAAACCCTAGTAGCTGGTCTAAACAATATTCGTTTTGATTTAAAAAGCGCTCAGGATGGCACAAAATTATTTTCTCCAAACGAAATCAATGAAGCCCTAGACAGAATACCTCTAGAAAAAGCGCGTCTATTTAAAGAAAAAATAAGTCGTGGCGAGCTTAAAGCAATTGAAGCGGTGGAAAGTCAAAAACTGGGTGAAGCAATATTTGGCCCTGACTCTACAGATTTAGCCGCTGAAAACTTTAGCACTACCGATGATTTGCTAGATAGCCTTTTGGATGAAATTGACGGCGATTTAGGCTCAAATAGCTTTGGGAATGATTTAGCGGAATCAGACTTAGAATCATTAGATAAAAACGAAATCATTACAGAAAAAAATATTATCAATGATGATGCGGATGCGGCACTAGCCTTCATGGATTCAGCTGCTCAGGAAGCAGAATCACTATTTGAAGATTTCTTTAAAAAAGGCACCGAAAAAGAAAAGTCGCAAGTCGAAGTCAAATTAACCTTAAAAGACAAATTAAATGTAAAATTAAAAGAATTAAAAAAAGTAAATCAACTTCTACTACGATTCGCGAAAGACCCAAAGTATATTCTAACTTACTTCAAAATCACTCCACAAGATATTTATCTGACAATAGGGCTAATTTTTTGCTTTCTGATCTTTACAGGGTTAATTCGCATTCAGTTTATCACTGAAAAATTCCCGATGAATTTATTTTAATAGCCAAGTTTTCAGCTACTTTCATATACTTTTCTTTCTGTAAATAATCAAGCAAAAATCATTTTATTTTACAGTCATAATTTTCCAATTTCTATCTGTGGTAAATCAAAATTTATCCGCTACAATCCTGACCATTAAATTTCCAAACTAGTACTAAAAAGGATTATTAAATGCCCTTTACTCACCTACATGTTCATACTGATTACTCTCTATTAGATGGTGCTTGTAAAGTTGAATCACTTGTTAAAGATGTAGTAAAACTTGGCATGAAAGCGGTTGCTATTACAGATCATGGAAATATGTTTGGAGCAATCGAATTTTATAAGGCATCTAAAAAAGCAGGCATAAAACCAATTATAGGTATGGAGTCTTACATAGCGCCCCAAAGTCGGCATGATAGAAAAAACGCAACGCGCTCAAAAGAGGCCTCCTACCACTTGCCTTTACTAGCCTACTCTACAAAAGGTTATTATAATTTAGTCAAACTTTCTTCACTAGCCTATACAGAAGGTTTTTATTACCGCCCTAGAATAGACAAAGAAATTTTAGAAAAATACAAAGAAGGTTTAATTGGTTTATCTGGTTGTCTTGCTGGTGAAATTTGTCAAAATATACTCCATAATAAATTTGAACAGGCTTTAACTGTAGCAAAGTATTATTCAGACTTATTTGGCCCTGAAAACTTTTACATTGAAATTCAGCACAACGGTTTGGATATTCAAGAAATAGCCAATGAAGGTCTCATCAAATTAGCACGCCAACTCAACCTGCCATTAGTTGGTACAAACGATGTGCATTATTTGACAAAAGCAGATAATGTAAGTCACGATTGTTTACTTTGTTTGCAGACAGGGCGCAAGAGAAATGAGACGAATCGATTTAAATTTCCTTCTGATCAATTTTATTTGAAATCTGAAGATGAAATGAAAAAAGAATTCTCCCATGTACCAGAAATTTTTGATAATATTCAAAAAATTGTAGAGAAAGTTAACATAGAATTAGAATTCAATAAATATTATTTACCCAAATTTGATGTACCGGAAAGTTTTAGCGATACTAAATATCTAGAAAAACTTGCCTTTGAAGGGTTAAGCAATCGCTACCCCGTCGTAGAACAAAAACACTTAGAAAGATTAACGAAAGAAATTTCAATTATTGACAATATGGGGTTTTCTTCTTATTTTTTAATCGTATGGGATTTTATCAAATATGCCCATGAAAAAGAAATACCAGTTGGGCCAGGTCGAGGCTCAGGCGCTGGTAGCATTATTGCCTATGCCATAGGCATTACGGATATAGACCCATTAAAATACGATTTACTTTTTGAACGATTTCTAAACCCTGGTCGTCGCTCAATGCCAGATTTTGATATTGATTTTTGCCAAGAAAGACGACAAGAAGTTATTGATTATGTTTATTCGAAATATGGTAGTGAAAATGTCTCTCAGATTATTACATTCGGTACAATGGGGGCAAAAGGTGTATTAAGGGATGTTGGTCGCGTATTAGACATACCTTTGCCTATAACAGACAAAGTTGCGAAAATGATACCGACTAAACTCAATATAACATTGAAAGAAGCATTAGAACAAGAAAAAGATCTAAGAGATTTGTGCGATAATGAACCCACGATAAAAGAGCTGTTTACAATCGCAATGTCGCTGGAAGGCCAATGTCGTCATGCATCCACCCATGCCGCAGGTGTTGTAATTTCAGACAAACCTATTTCAGAACACATCCCTCTATACAAAAGTAAAGATGGTATTGCAACCCAATACACGATGTCAGAAGTAGAAGAGTGCGGCTTATTGAAAATGGACTTCTTAGGTCTGCAAACATTAACTGTCATAAAAAAAGCATTTGACCTCATACAATTAAATCATGGAATTAAAATTAAAAATGAAGACATTCCACTCGATGACAAAGAAACTTTTGAAATGATGCAAAAAGGTGAAACAATTGGTGTGTTTCAATTAGAATCAAGCGGTTTCAGAGAAGTTATTGGCAGACTAAAACCAGACCGCTTTGAAGATATTATTGCCTTAGTTGCTATGTATCGCCCCGGCCCCTTAGAATCCGGAATGGTTGATACCTATATTGAAGTAAAAAATGGTCGGCAAGCAGCTTCTTACGATGACCCTGTTTTAGAAGAAGTTCTATCGGAAACCTATGGGGTTATTCTATACCAAGAACAAGTGATGCGAATTGCTAACCTAATGGCTGGTTTTTCACTTGAAGAATCAGACAATCTAAGAAAAGCGATGGGTAAAAAAGTACCCGAAATCATGGAACGCTATCGTGAAAAATTCATCAAGGGTTCTGTTGCTAACGGGATATCAGAAGGGCTTGCAAATAGCGTTTATACAAACATAGAGAAATTTGCCGGTTATGGTTTCAATAAATCTCACAGCGCTGCGTATGCCATGATTTCGTACCGTACCGCCTATTTAAAATGTAAATACCCTGAAGAATATCTTTCTTCTCTTATGACTTGTGATATTGGCAACACGGATAAGCTGGTAAATTACATTGAAGAATGCAAAAGACTTGGTTTTACTATTTTGCCACCAGATGTCAATGATTCAGATTGGAGCTTCAAACCTTACCCAAATAAAATTCGCTTCGCACTTGGTGCCATAAAAGGTATTGGCTCAGGGCCGGTGGAAGAAATTATGAAACAAAGAAAAATAAGCCCTTTCAAATCAATTTTTGATTTTTGCGAAAGATGCGATGCTAAAAAGGTTGGCAAAGCTTGTATTGAAGTAATTAACAAAGCAGGCGGTTTTACATCAATTAACCCTTCCCGCGCTAGTGTTAGCGCCTCCATTGAACGAGCAATTGAACAGGCAGCTTCGAAACAAAAAGATAAAGAAACAGGTCAATCAACTTTATTCGGCGAAGAAGATTTTGAAGAAACATCCACTTCTTTCTTTCAAGAAGTAAAATGCGAAGAATGGGAACAAGATTTAGTACTAAGCTATGAAAAGCAGTTTCTCGGCTTTTATTTAACTGGTCACCCACTGGGCCAACATGTTAATCTCATAAAAAAATTAAGTAATATTAGATTGTTAGACTTAGCTAGTCATATCGAGGAAGCACCTGCGACAACACCTGAAAATACATATCGCAGGAAACGCAAAGAGTTTTTAATCGGGGGCATGATTGTTTCTGTTAAACTTTTAACAACAAAAAAACAAGATAAAATGGCAGCGTTTGTTTTTGAAGATTTAGATTCTTCCATTAATTGCGTCATATTCCCCAAAACTTATAATGAAAACAAAGATTTATTAATCGAATCAAATATCGTGTTTTTAAAATGTGAAATTGATAACTCTCGCGATGAAATTCAATTGATTGTGAACAAAATCATCCCATTGCAAGAAGCCATAGAAACTTACACCAAAGCTTTTGTCATCACTCTCAATGATAAAAATAGTTTTATCGATAAAGTCAGTTCCATAAAATCTGCAATAGCTGAATCAAAAGGTAATTGCCCTATCTACTTAAAGATTACCAATCAAAAAAAGAATACGGCGATTTTGCAATTATCATCTGAATTCAATATTAAGCCGAATTCAAAATTTGAATCTACAATAAAAAATCTATTGCCAGAAGCAATAACTAGTTATGAATAATTCATGAACCAAAACTATTTAGTAATCTGAAAATAACCTTTTTGATATTCTTTGACCTACGAGGCACTATGCAAATTTCCTATGATTTCACCTTCTCCAAATCTTTTTCTCTAAAAACATGGGCTATTTTTGTCTGTTTATTATTACCTTGCCTTAACACCATTGCACAAGATCGAATTCAAGCAGAAAAAATTAAATTTGAAATTTCAAATGAATTGATTCATCCTTTATTGCAAAACAAAGAAAAGAAAAAAACAGAAATTGATCTAGTAATACCAACCAGTCAACCGTCAAACAAAAATTGGGCTGTCAGAGCATGGGAAACAGATCATCCTATTGAATTGGCTATTGATTTACTCGAAATTGGCATTAGCTATCAAATCAATACTTTTATTATGAATGGGGGCGAATACTTAAATGCCAATAAAGCGCAAATCGAAAAAATTCAATCTATTTGCAAAGATTTTAATGTTCAACTCATTTTAAAATCAGCACTCTTCTCTTTACCGTTAAAAAAAGATGAATTAGATGAATTAGAAGACATATCAAAAGTTAAAAATGTCAACTTATTAATTTCCATAGATCGCAACCTAAGTTTAGACCCCGATCAAACAACTGAATATCTATCTAAGCTGCTCGAGTCAATAAAGAATAAAAATATTAGAATTTATTGCGATGCATTCTCTAGAGACGAGAATTTCCAAAAAACAATACAACAACTAGGCGACTCTCGAGTCATTCCTATTTTCAATTGGACCAAACGCATTTGGTCTTTAACAGCAGCAACTCATCCTTTAATTGCGACTTATGAAGGCATGTCGCTAGTGCGAATGAATGTATCGCTAGAAAACTTCGGTGAAAATGAAATTTTAGCTATGTTACAAGATTATATCGGGTTTCGCCAAACGGAGTGTTCAGAAATTGCAAAAAACTTGCAAGGTTTCTCAATGAATTTTGGCAATAAAATGACCTCTTTTGGCAGTTTAAATGCGGTTAACATTTATACCATGAGCGAGTTTCTTTTGAACCGAAGTAAAGATTTGGATATTATTAACAATAACTGGTTTACGGCACAATATGGTCATAAAGATGGCTTGGAAATCATGAATATTACTTCATCATCTGCAGTTATTTTGCGCCAAGCACTTTATGCAAATAATAATGGTGATATTGAGTTTACAAATAATTTAATTCCCAATTCATTATTGAGTTTATTAACAGCTGGGTCATTACAGTCTTGGGCAAAAATCAAAAACCTAAAAACTATTAAAAGCTGTGCCCTTTATAAAGAAAAATTAAATGCCAAAGAAACAATAGTTGTACTTGAAAAAAACTACAAACACTTTATAGCAAATAAAAAATTTACCGATAGCATTCTTACACTTGACCAAATTGCAAAAACAAAAGAAATTGTTGAAATGATTTATGACTTTACGGCTCTATTCATACAAGCCCAATTAGAACCAATCAATACAGCCGATCTTGATATTTTAAATCGACATATCAAAAAATACCCAACTTTCGAAAATATAAAAAAAGAATTACAAAGTATATATATTGATAAAAAACCGGAATTTCTTGAAAAGATTCCTCAAGAGAATCTACCCGCATACCTACAAAAGCAACAATAAAAAAGGCGTGAAAACAATTAAGCGAATCAGGAATAAATGAATGGTGAAACATAAATTAGAAGAGGAAGCAGCATTGGTACTTAGCCGACTGCCTGGCGTTGGGGCTGCTACATTTAAAAAATTAATTCAGGAATATCAACTACCTTCTATTGCCCTAAGTCATTACCAGAAAACTAAAACCAATAAAAAAGCTACTTTAGATACCAATGAAGCTCTTGCTTTTTTGGAAAATAACAAAGAGGTTTCTCTTCTGTGGCCTTTTCGAAAGAACTACCCTGAATTATTAAGCCAAATTTCAGAGCCGCCGCCAGTATTGTTTGTAAAAGGCAAAACTTCCATATTAACTTCCAAAAAATTAAAAGTCGCTATTGTGGGTGCTAGAAAAGCTTCAAATGTAGGCCTTGAATTAACAAAATCAATAACCACTCAATTTTGCCAAAAAGGCGCCATTATTATCAGTGGTCTTGCGGATGGCATTGATGCTTGTGCTCATCAAGTCGCATTACAAAATAAATCAGCAACCATTGCAGTGATGGCAACTGGAATCGATATATGTTACCCTCAAAAAAACCAATATTTATATGAGCAGATCAGCGACAAAGGCCTAATTTGCACAGAATTTTTCCCTGGCACTCCCCCTATCGCTTCTTTTTTTCCCACAAGAAATCGAATTATAGCAGCCTTAGCTGATATAATCATCATGATTGAAGGTACAAGTAAAAGCGGTGCTTTATATACCGTTAGAAACGGTTTAAAATTTAAAAAAGAAGTTTATATCGGGGATTTCAAAAATAATCAACTGATAGAAGAAGGTTTACTCAAAGCCAAAAAACTTGGGGCAAAAATATTTTCAAGTGACGAGCTTAGCTCGTAGCAAAGCTCTCGCCATCCATGGTTTCGCGATCAGTGGTTAAAAAGGTTATCAACAAATTAACAAATATCAGTTTTGCATTTATTGTTTTTAATTCAATCGATAGAAACTTGTAGGGGCATTCCCCTTGTGGGTGCCCCAAAAAGCGAAATCACATAGTAGAATCGTGCTACAAGCGCGACTCGGTAAGAAGAAAGAATTAACCACTTAAGACACTGAAATACACTGAAAAAAATCGCGATAAATTTAAAACAATAATTGAAATACTGCAATTTCTCAGCAAATTGTAGAGACGGGTTTCAAACCCGTCTCTACTGCACCAATTGAAAAAAATTAAAAATACACTGAGTAGATACCAAAAAGTATTTATAACTTTTGAATTAAATTTATCAGACTTTTATCAGTCTTTTTCAGTGTACTTCAGTGCCTTCAGTGGTTAAAAAATTATTAACTTATCTATCGTTCACAAACCTAGTAACTAATCTCTCACCATACAGGCTTGCTTTAGTTTCAATTTTATTGTTTTGCTTAGTTGCCCTTTCACAAAATCCATTCAAATAAAGCTTTAAGCCGAACACGCCCCCTATGAAAGCTTCACAAAACTACATCATAAGACGAATGCACCCCTATAAAATGCAATTTGCAAATACTCAGCGAAATTTTGGTTTGTGTTTAGTTTTTATAGAAGACGCACTATAGTGCGTCTCTACTTTTATTGATTATTTTTTTTCAGCTTCTTTCTTTTTCAAAGCTTCCTCTTCTTCTTTAATTTTTTGTTCCCTTTTTCTTTTTTCTTTTTGAGTATCATAAACAAAGTTCACTTGAAAGGTACTTTGACCAATTGCCACTGCAATACGACCATTCAACTCTTTATTTTTTAAGGCATCATCTTTTACAATAAACTTGCTTGCTTCTTTAACTTCTTCTTCCGTAAACGAGGCGACTAAATTCTTTTTAGCGGCAGCCCCATCTTTCGAAACAAAAAGAATTAATTTAGGTAGCTCAGAAATATTTTGTGGGTTGCCATCTTTATCCAATACATATATTGTCATCTCTCCTTTTTCGGCATCATGCACATACTCTAAAAAACCTGATTCGGCATTTAACTCTAATACTACGCCATTATGTTTGGGGCTGATTTCTTTAACTACCTTTTCTTTTTTTTCATCTGCTATTATCGATGCAAATACAAAGGCAAATAGACTAATAATCACCATCATGTTTTTCATATTTCCTCCTAAAATAAACAAAATGTTAAAATTCATATATTCCCACAATTACCTAATCCCAATAGGGCAAAACTCTCAGGTTGTCATAAATAAACTAAGCCCAATAATTGGACTTCTACACTGGAGTTTAGGATAATCTTATTAATGTTAGATTTCGGCCGATCATTTTGCATTCTTTAATAAAAATGTCAAAAAAATTTTGGTCAAAGGATTTTACGGTTGGAGAATTAGGCTTTGGTAGGATATTTTTGTTCTTTCTTGGTGAAAAATTTAGCAAAAAAAAGGCCGGCATAAGCCGGCCTCTCTTAAAATTTATAGGCTAAAGACTATTCTTGCACTGTAATGATGAACGAGTTCGTCATTATCGGTGGAAGACTTACATTGCTCATAACACCTGGTCTAAAGCGGAAGTTAACCATGTAGCTGTCTCTTGCAGAAGCAGCTGTAGGCAGAATCAATCGACAAGAGAACAACATGTGTTGTAGATCTGTATTTGTCGGATCATCTGGGTCGGTTGCAAGAGTCGCATCGTGCTCACCTGCATCACCCTTATTACCTAGGTTAAATTTCTGCGCATTAGCTGGTATTAGGTTTTTACCGTCTTCTGCTATATTACCAAATGGTGCACAACCAGCTGCAGCAATTCTTCGAGCTACTGTTGGTGTTTCGGTTGTATCAACGCTTGTAAAGATAGCGTTATATACAACTGAACGCATTCCAGTTGCTGAACTTGTGCCAGCTACTGGCCATACAGCTAATACAGCAGCATGTACAGTTGTAGCTGAAATAGTAAGGACTGGTTTTTCAGCATTTACAGCAGTCGTAATTGCAGCGTTAACAGATGCAATCAATGCAGCACGACGAGTTGCTACCGCACTTCTAGCTGTAGTACCTGCTAAAGTTGCACCAGCACCTGGTAATGAAGCTACAATTAAATCTATATTATTTTGACTACAACCAGCAGCCGCAGCAGATGCAGCAATAGTTGCATGGTTTTGAGCTTCTGCTACAGTTGAAAGAGCACTCAAAGAAGCAGCATTAACAGCACTATACACTGCGTCGTAAGTTGTTTTTCTTTCAGCAGTCGCAGTTACATCCAATGAATCATTGTCAATTGCATTGGATCCAGCTAAAGCCAAATAATAAGAAATAAGTGGAGTATCAGCAGTATCAACAGCAGTATAAACTGCGTTGAAAACAGAACTATTTAAGCCAACTACTGCTGAACCAGCATTGTATTGACCTGCTGCAACAACTGGAGCAATAGCAACAGCTTGAGCTGTAGTAGCACTGTTTGCCACTCGTGCAGCAGCAATTGCTTGTTGTACGCGAGTGATAACAGCGGTTCTTGTAACAGTCAATGCCGTTGTTGCATTTGATGAACCAGTAGCATTACCAGTACCAGGAAATTCACCTGCCACTTGAGTCAAGGTTAAGTTTGCTCCATTTATACCTTCCATTGCAGCAGATGCAGCAGCAGAAGCTTGTGCAATTGCTTCATTTGGTTTAGCTAAAGCAATTGAAATTACTGCATTATATACAGCTTTGTACATTGCATCATAAGTGATTGAATTTGTATTACCATCAGCACCACTACCTACAAAGTCAACTGGCGAAGCGATAACCCAATCATTTAGATTGCTATTACCTGGCGCAAGAAGCTTTTGTGTGCCTTGGTCAGAAACTCTCGCAACTTCCCAATGGGCTACAAATTGATTTTCACGAGTTGATTTACCACCTAAGGCAACACCCGAAACCACTTTGCTACTGTTTTGCATAACTTGGGTATCGTTTGTACCTGCATTTACGCGTTTCACACGCATATTGAAGGTCACGGCACCGTCAGCATCAGTATCATTTGCAACAGACAAGAATTGTTCAGTATTAGTTTTTGATTTCTTAGAACTTGCAGTTACGCCATCAGTTGAAAGAGAAACAAATGAATAAAGAACATCACTGATTGTTACACCAGGTGTTTCAAGTACTGGTGGAAACGCATTTGATAAGTTCACGATAAATGTTGAACCGTTATGAGAAGGAACGGTATCAAGAATAGTTACCGATAGAACTGGTGAACCATTTTCACGAACATTCAAATAATCGTCAGAGTTAGCAAATTTAATGTCTAGGCTTGGGCCGGCATTATCATCTGCTGTTCTTGAATTACCAAGAACTAAACCATTTACATCAGAAGCTCTAACTGTAGTGAAATATGGTGTTGCATCTGCAGTTGAACCTTTTGCATAAACATCAAACAATTTAAAGCTTGAATTACTAACTTTTAAAGTAGTAATTTTGCTACTATTGTTCATGTAATAACGAATAGCTTCAGCAATTTCACCACCAGAAGCGATGATTTGACCGTTACCATTTGTTTTTGGTGTAATGATTACATGTGCTTGTGTAGGGTCTGTTGTCAAATCCATCTTAACAGCAGCTTTATACCCACCCAAAGACATATTCAAGGCATCAGTACCAGAATCGTAATTTTCATAGAACACGAAATCACGGTCAACATTTTCTACATATGTTAATGTAGGGTTAAATGTAGATGGATCAAATGGTCTTAAAGTACCTTCTGGGTCTTTACCAGCATTTGGACGAATTGTTACTTTAACAGTTGCAAAAGTTGGATGTTTACCTGTTGCATCTGAGAAAGTTACTTGGTGTTTACCATTACCGTGAATCACGGCACCAGCAGGCATACCAATCATAGCATTATCACCAGCAAGTTCAAAGAAACGCGACCAGTTCCAACGATATGTGTAAGTTTCACCAGCTCGTTCATTGATTAAGTCAGCTCTTACAGTCATTGTAGATGGGTCTGTTTCTGACTGACCAGCTGTACTGCCTGCGTTTGCAACAGCATCAAATACGATAGAGAAAGATACTAATGCATCTGGCTCTTCCAAGAATGATTCTGTGCTATCTGCAATTGTATCAACTGGAATTTCTAAAGACAATGTGTTGTAAATCAAGTCTTTATTTGAACCATTGTATGGAATAATTGTACCATCTAAGCCAACAGTTGGGCTATGTGATTCAGCAATTTTACCAACAAGAGTTGGTGAAACGATTGATGAATCTCTTGGACCATTTAAATTACCTGTTGGGTCTTTAGTACCATCTTCAATGAATACAGTAATTGTATCTGTACCAACAGAAGATCTTGGACGGTAATAAAGATGATAAGCGATATCAATAAATTCACCACCGCTATTAGCTACATATGTTGCAAAGTTTGCAGCACCTGTACCTGATCTAGAAATGAATGAACTTCTTAAATCTCTACCACCAGCAGCTGTTGTAAAATCACTATCTTGATCGTACACAATAGTATCTGTTGCAGCAGCTTGACTTGGAACCAAACCAAAAGCTACAGTAGTTTCATCTTCCCATTGGAAAAGTCTAACTAATGGAGATCTTGACTTCTTAGTAATTGTAAAGTCTTGTTTTGCAATGTCACCATGTGCAAATAAGGCTGTTACTGTACTTGTAGAAAAGCTCGGGAAAACATTTTTAACAATATTACCCACTGTCGCACCCAATGCTAATGCATGAAATGTTGTTTTTGTATCAACATTACCTGCAGTTAATAAAGCAGCGTGTACTAAAGTATTGCCATCATCATCTAAAACATTGGCTACTGGAGCAGCATTTGTACTTGCAGCCATATCAGCAGCTACATAACCAATCGCTGGTACTGGCAAAGCAACCGACACTTTACCTGAATCAGAATCAAGATTTGCACCTTTAATACCAACTGTGATTCTTAAATCATCTAAAGAAACATCACTGTGGTAATAATTTCTGATATTCAAAATAATTTCACCTGTAGGTGCACCCACTGTAAATGTGTCGTTACTAATAGATGTTATTGCAGGACCGATATTACCTTCTTTACGATACGATTGCGCAGAAACAATTTTTGCTTCTACACTTGTAATTTTGCTCTTTTTATCAGCACCAATATCGGCTGCCTTCAAATGCAAAATACCAAAGTATGTAAAGTTTTTGTAAAGGTTATCAAAACCTACTGGATTTTTTGGAGTAATGCCTGAACCACTTCTTAAACCTAATGTAGAAGCAGGAAAGCTAGAATCTGGAACAAAAAGATTTAAAGCATCAGTCCAAACAAAACTTGGGTTTGTTGCTTTATCAAAATTTTGAACAGCAGTTGAACCAGATGGGTTTGTACCACCAGTTAATTTTCTAGAAGCAAGCGCTACAGCCGAAGAATGTGTACTTGTAGCAACAGTTGTTATAGTACCCACTAATGAAATATCAACTAAGTCTCTTACATTTGAATTTGCGTCAGCATAAGCTTGCATTACGCTACCAAGTGTAGAAGAAAAACCACCTGTTCCAGCATTAGCCGCAGCAGTTGGGCGAACAGCCGTAGTTGGCGTACCTTTTAAAAGATAAAAAGAACCAGCACCAACTGAATAAGGCACATTGGTTTTTTGTAAATTTAAAAACAAAGTAGATGAACCAGCATCGTATGCAATATTAGAAGCAACTCCATCAGTGTTGCCACTGGCTGAAAGGTTACCATTATTTGAATTCAATTCTGATTCAACTTGACCCATTACAATTTGATTGTTCACCATTGAATCTAATGCTAAAGCCGAGTTGGTAACATCAGCTCTTTGAATGATACTTGGGTTTTTCACTTCTAGTAACAAGGCAACTGTTTGCATAGTTGTATTTGGACCATAATGAATTGTGATAGTGTTTGAAGATACATCATATGTAGAATATTCATACATGGAGAAATCTTCATTGGCCATATCAATTAAACCTTGTGCACGCGTATAGGTACGAGTGGCAGCTGGGAAAGGTGTTGTATCCCCTGGTTGTAAAAGAGCTGGCGTAAACTCTGGGTGATGTTGGAATTTAATATTCACATTTCCAATTTTACCTTCTTGAGTTCTATAACGAATAAATGGGTTATCCGCAGTAATCGTAGCCGATTTATGGCCAATAACACCCATATAATAAGTTGCTCTTTCTGTCTCTTGTGTTAAAACAGAAATAGCATTACCTGCTTCACCAGCTTTTTTAGCGGTAAACTTAACACCCGCTGCAGCTTCACCAACGAAACTAATACTAGCTTTTGTAGCTGAAGAAGAAGCTGTTCTCAAAAATGGAGATGTGCCAGTACCATCAGAAACACCGTTTAACTCATTTGTAGGACCTGCAGCACCAATAGTTGTAGTCTGCTCTGTAGGACCAGTATAAACTTCAGCAGCAGAACCTGTCCAACGCGAGTTTTCGTACCCTAAGAAAACAAATTTATAACCACGAGTGTTTGATAAATCCGCAGAAAAAGAATATTTTGTACCAGATTTGGTTGTAGGATAAATCGTTTCGATTTCTCCACTTTCTGAATACTGAACTGCCCAAATCTTGTTAATATCACTAGCTGTACCTCTTAAGGATTTCTCTCCTTTGCTTCTCTTTCCAAAAGTAGGCACGCCACCTGCATTCAATAAACTTAAATCGTCGATTGCGTTTGTTGTATCAACGAAAATTGTCGTTTTACCCGTATCATCAACTGGCAAAACTTCTGTGTTGTTTGTGTTATCAGCAACCGTACCTGAACCATTATTACCGCCTCCTGCAGTATTAGTGTTGTCTGGAATACTATTGTTACCTGCCGATCCGTTACCTTTGGTACCCGAATCACCTGAACCTTCACCACCCGCACCACCGCAACCGGCAAGCACTAATGATAAAGAAATCAGCATTGCGGAATGAAACTTCCACCATTTGCTAAAAAATTTCATCTTACTTCCTCCTTGATAAAATACTGAAAAGTCTCAAACCTTGAAACTTCTCGTTTAGTTTCTCGTCTTTCGGAAACGAGGTTGTTCTTACGAATAGCAAATTTAACGATGCCGCTCAAAGCAGTGAAATGCTTTATTGTTAAACTGAAAACTGGGATTGGGATTTGGATTGGATTTTGGTTTTCAGCTTCAAGCAACATAGAAAAAGTTACCACTTGTAAAATATTAATAAAAATTACACCACTCTTGACCTCTTTTTATCGAGATTTTCATAAACTAGCCTAAGCAAAAAATTATAAAGTTTTGGAATTTATTGAAATATAGAACTATTTGTTTTCAAAAGGAAAATTAAAAGATATGAATTAAGACCCATTCGAGGAATAAAAAAAACTAAACTTAATGTATAGTATCGCTATTTATAAAAGGATCGTTTTATGAATCTATAAAAAAGTAGAGACAAGGCAGTGCCTTCAATGGCTGTAACTTAGGACCTTTTATTAATTTTTAACTGAAACTTTGCGTAACCAGACCCTCCGCGGTCTGGTAGAGTTGACAAAGGAGAAATAAGTGTTGAGCTAAAACCGCTTTTGTTCTCTCTTTTTGATAATTTCACCAGACCAGAGCCAGTCGGTTACGCGCTGAAAATTTAAGTTACAGCCATTGGCACTGCCTTGTCTCTACTTACAAATTTGCCTAAATCAATATGCAACAAGTGCTTATGAAACCAAGATGTTTTGGAACTGGATAATTATGATTTAAGTAAAATCTAGAACCAAATTCCCTAGTTTTTATCTAAACGACAATGCTTCTTTTTACCTAAAAGAAAAGGCAGCAATTCGTCAAGGTCTTTTAGTTGCATTTAATGGTATCAATTTACAATTCAACCTTTTTTACGAATTGAGGTTTTCTTTGAAACATTGGATTTTAATTTTAGTTCTTCTAGCTATAGCCATTTATAACCCAAAATCTGCACATGCATATTCCAAGTTTCCAAATCAACGAGGCTCTGAGTTTACTTTTGGTATTGGTTTACAGTATTTATGGGCAAAAGCGGATGGTAGTGGGCGATACACTAGCAATAGCATCAAAGGAACAAGTTTTAAATACGACGACCTAGACTTGAAAGACAGCCGAATTAACATTCCTGTGTATGATTTATATTTTGGCACAAGAGCACATCAACTACACTTTGAATTTATGCAATTCAGCTTAGAAGGCTCAGACCGCACAAATAAACCTCTAACATTAGATGGAACCACCTACGCAACAGGCAGTTCTCTATCAACAGATTTAGAAACTAGATGGGCTAGAGCCTATTATGAGTTTTTTGATGTGAGAACCAATTTTTCCTACGGTATATTGCTTGGGGTTGAACAATATAAATTCTCCTACGATGTTCTAGATAACACAACTCAAACACATAATACTTTTGGTATGACAACAATTAACCCACTTCTTGGTATGCATGTGATAACAGGGGAAGGTAGATTTAATTTGAAATTAAGCGCATATTATGTCCCATCGTTTTTTGGTATTTTAGATTATAAAACTTTAGATTTAAGTGCAGCAGCTGTATTTTCCTTTGGGAATTATGTAGAAATCGAAGGTGGTTATCGCTTTGTGAATACAATCGTTAACGGTGACTCTAATGATGACCGAAATGGCATAAAACTAAAAGGAATATTTGCAACTTTTAGAGTTAAATTTTAAAAAAATATTCAGAAAACTACCAACACAAACTAACTTCATTCATATATTAAAATATTGGATATTGTATAAAGGAAATCGATAGATGAAAAAAAACAACAAACCAATGTGGGCACTAGCTTCAACTGGATTAAATGATTTAAACTTAAGATTCACTAGTGATCGTGATGTTGCCGTTCGACCAATGGCTGACGAAGCCTTGACCCCTTACGATATTTTAGGCACTCTTGCCCATGTGACTCAATTGAAAAAAGTGGGCATTTTGAATAATCTGGAAGAAAAAAAAATTAAGGCTAGCTTAAACAAGGCTTTAAAACTCTATGAAAAGAATAATTTTCCTCTAGACCCCCAATTAGAAGATGTACACATGAACTTAGAAGCGTTTGTTTCAAGCGATAAAGAGTGCGGCACACTCATTGGTGGTAAAATGCATACGGCGCGTAGTCGTAACGACCAAGCCGCTACTGCAATGCGACTCTATATGCGCGACCAATGTCTAAAAATCCAAAAAGATGTTTTGACCTTAGTCGAAACTTTGCTTAAAAAAGGCGATTTGTTCAAAGAAACCTTAATGGCCGGCATTACACATCACCAAAATGCAGTTCTATCAACTTTGGGGCACCTGTACTATTCCTATGCCCAAGCTTTATTACGAGATGCAGAACGACTCGAAAAAGCCTTTGCCGTAATCAATGTTTCTCCGCTGGGCGCAGTTGCTGGTTATGGTACTACCTGGCCTATCAACCGCAATATTTCGGCAAAATATTTGAATTTTGACGAAATACTTTCTAACACTATTGATTGCGTTACCAATCGCTGGGAACCTGAAGCAGAACTGACAAGCGCACTCTGCTTTTTAATGAATCACTTATCAACCATTTCACAAGATATCATTTTTCTATCTAGTAGCGCAAACCCGTGTTTAAAATTACCACTAGAATTTACAACCGGCAGTTCTGTTATGCCACAAAAGAGAAACCCAGATTTTGCAGAAGCCACAAAAGGCAGAACTGCATTAGTGCATGGCTACTTATCCTCATTACTGAGTATCGGCAAAGGCAATGTCTCGGGGTATAACAAAGATACACAATGGACAAAATATCTTGTTATGGATGCCGTATATACTTGTCAAGATGCGCCAAAACTCTTTAAACATGTAATAGAAGGCATACAACCCAACCAAACAAAATTACTAAAACAAACCCAAGAAGGTTTTTTATGTGCTACCGATTTAGCCGATATGTTGGTTCGCGAAGGCAAAATACCATTTCGCCGCGCCTATTTAATAGTTAAAGAAGCAACAAACACAAACAAAGATAAAATTGAATACACTGATTTTTTTACAATCGTCAAAAAGCATGAACCAAAAATCAATATCACTCAAGATCTATTTGAAAAAACTACCAACCCGAATTTATCAATTCATTTAAAAAATCATGACGGTGGCCCTGCCCCCATTGCACTCGGTAAACTAAAAACAAAATTAACCAAGCAATTGACAAAAATCTCAGCACAATATCACAAAAATTTGAAAAAACTAAAATAAATTTCCATAATGCCCCAACACGATTGCTTCTAAGAATAAAAATTCGTAGAGCCAAGGCACGGCCTTGGCTCTCTATTGCGCCACCTTTTTTTATAGTGCTTCTTCTCTGTGCCCTCGTGGTTCTCACCCACCCCTCTGTGTTAAAAATTTTCAATAATGAGTGAAGTAGAGGCGAATTTTAAATCCGCTCCTATTCCCATCGTAATGAAAAAAATCATAATTTAATTCCGTTTAAACTCACGACTCTCAAAATTTCCACTCAAACCCATAACAAGTATGAGGCTCTAGCGGTGCATCTTTTATTGCATCCAAGATTTCTTCATTTGAGCTTTTTATCATATAAGCGTATATAGGCTTCCATAACTTTTGTTGCTTTAAGAAAGCAATCTTATCAGGTGCAATACGATAATGCTGATGACAAAATATTTCGCGAAATTTTAAATGCTGATAAAAAGAAACGCTTTTAGGGTCTTTTGTCCAAAACTCAGCTCGACCAATGTTCTGAGCTTTAAGTTTTTGCTTTAATGCCTCAAGAAGCATTTTACCATAACCATTGTTTTGATACTCTGGGCTTACACCAAATTCCTGAATAACAGCACCACAAGAATTATTTTCCCAGCAAAACGAACCAGATATTTTCTCATATTCTGCATCAATCAAGCCAATAATTTGATTATTCAATTTTAACACCAATTCAATTGATGGGTTTTCGTATTTAACTTTTTGCCTTTCTACAAAATCCCATGTGTGCGATCGCGCCACTATGCGTGCACGCAAAAGCACCCATTCTGTTTCCATCGTTTCATTATAATCTATAATTTCTGTCATAATTTCAAATTTTCGTTCATTGACCCAGACCTAAACCCAATAATATCCAGTGCAGTATAAGAAAACCCAAGTGATTTAAAATGAACATAAATTTTATTGGCATTTTCTAAAACAATTTCAAAAGAATCTTTTTCGATTTCTATTCGCGCAACATCCTGATGGTAGCGCACTCGTACACTTTTTATTCCCAGTTGTTTTAAATATTCTTCGGCTAATTCTACTTGCGATAATTTTTCCTTTGTAATCGATGTACCATAGGGAAACCTTGAAGACAAACAAGCTGCCGCAGGCTTATCAAAATTAGGCAAATTTAATTTTTCTGCCAAATTTCGCACATCCTTCTTATTCAACCCAGCTTCCACCAAAACACTACGAATATTATTTTCTTTTGCAGCAACACGCCCTGGCCTATAATCCGCCGTATCATCTAAGTTTGCACCGTCTAATATAGCCTCATAATTTTCTGTTAATCTAATTTTTTCCAAATCACCATACAACTCGCTTTTACAATAAAAACATCTGTTTTTGGGGTTTGCTAAATACTCTTCTTTTTCAGCTTCTTTAGTATGTATAATGCGAATATTAAACTTACTTTTGCTTGCCAGTGATAATGCCTCCTCTAATTCGCTTCTTGGCAAACTAGGGGAATCTGAAATCACAACCAAAGCATTCACACCTAATTCCTCTGTTGCAACTTTAGCAACTAAAGCAGAATCAACGCCACCTGAATAGCCTATAATGACTTTTTTTAATGATCGGATAATAGTTCGTAAATTTTGCTCTTTTTGATCCATGAATTTCCTAATTACGATCTGCCCCATATAGTAAACCATTCTGAACAAAAGCAGAAAGGGGGCAATATCCAAGCTTTATAATTTACTCCTAATTGTACAATTAGAATCATTACTTTCAACCAAACAGCTTAACTCAATTTATTATACTTTCATCCTATAAAAAACTTTACCAATTACTTGTTATATAAGAGTTTATGACTACAATTGCCGAAAAAAATTAAAAGAATCAATGACCATCAAAAGCATCCAAGAGTTTGTAAGTATCCTAAAAAATAAAGGCCAAATTGTCGAAATAAAAGAAAAAGTTTCGCCCTACCTTGAAATCGCTGAAATACATCGTCGGGTTATTGAAAAAGAAGGGCCTGCACTACTATTTACTAATGTTGAAAACTCTGCTTTTCCTGTTGCAACTAATTTATTCGGCACAACAGAGCGAGTTAATTTGGCCTTTGGTCAAAAACCAAAAGATATCATTCAACAAGCCGTTACGGCAATGCACGACCTAATGCCACCTACACTTAGCAAAATATGGCATCATAAAAATCTATTGACAACCGCAACACGGCTCGGAACTAAAAATAAATCAAACGGGCCCATTTTAGAAAATGGCACTCTGAAACCCAACATCAATCAATTGCCTATTATTACTTCCTGGAAAACCGACGGCGGGCCATTTGTAACTTTGCCACTGGTCTACACTGAACACCCAGAATTAGGTATTCATAACCTAGGAATGTATCGTATTCATGTTTATAATGAAAACACGACTGGTATTCACTGGCAAATTCATAAAGGTGGCGGCTTTCATTATTCTGTTTCTGAAACATTAAACAAACCATTACCGCTTAATCTTTATATCGGTGGCCCACCCGCCCTTATACTTTCAGCGATAGCACCACTACCAGAAAATGTACCAGAACTAATACTAGCAAGCCTTTTATACGGGAAAAAAATCGATATCGTCAAAAACCCTAGTGGTGGTTATAACTTAATTGCAGAGGCCGAATTCGCTTTTGTTGGTGAGGTTCCGCCCTATGAAAGAAAACCAGAAGGCCCCTTTGGTGATCACTATGGTTACAATTCATTACAACATGATTACCCTGTTTTTCACATTAAACAAGCTTTTCATCGAAAAAATGCCATTTACCCTGCTACCATAGTAGGCAAACCAAAACAAGAAGATTTTTACATTGGCGATTATTTACAAGAATTACTCAGCCCTTTGTTCCCCATTGTCATGCCAGCCGTAAAACAATTATGGAGCTATGGTGATACAGGTTTTCACTGTCTCGCTGCAGCAAGTGTAAAAGTCAGATACCCAAAAGAAGCTTTTGCATCAGGCTTACGCATTCTAGGGGAAGGTCAACTCTCCTTAACTAAAAATCTCTTTATAATTGATGGCGATATAAATATTAAAAACTTCAAAGAGCTTTTTGTATATTTATTGGAAAGATGTAATTTTGAAACGGATCTGTTTATATTTTCTAATATATCTCAAGATACTTTAGATTATACTGGGCCAAAAGTCAATGAAGGTAGCAAAATGCTTTTAATGGGTGTAGGTGAAGTCAAAAGAAAATTACCGCATACTTTCAACGAATCCTTACCAGATAAAACCTTTTCAAGTGAAGTATTTTGCTCTGGTGTTTTAATTGTAGAGGGCACACCCTATCAAAAAGACTGTTGCCTACCAAATACATTAGCAACTCACCCATCTTTAAAAAATTGGCCAATCGTTTTTCTTGTTGATAAAAACTGTAATATAAAACAAAATACAGGTAAGTTTCTATGGACAGCCTTCACACGCTTCGAGCCTGCAAACGATATCTATGCGTCAAAGTCAAACTGTATTAGGCATCATAATTGCTTAACCCCTCCTATTGTGGTAGACTGTCGGATGAAACCTTGGTATACCGAAGAACTATTTGTTGACCCAGAAACCGCCGAAAAAGTAGATAAAAAATGGAAAACTTTAGGTATAAATATTTAACAGATTCATACATGGCAATATTAAAACTTTTACTGGTCACATTTTTATTTTTATTCTGCAAACCTATTATTGCTAAAGACGAAATAGTAGAGAAGTCTGATAAAAAACCGCAAATATCTGTTGAAAATGTAATCCCTGCCATTATTGAAGCAGATCTAGTATTAAAGCCAACCAAACTACCCTACAAAACAAATGGTTTTACCGTTCCACGCGGTGTCACTCTCACAATTGAGCCAGGTGTAACCATCATACAAGACGAAATTAAGGGTGATTCTGTTCCTGTAATCATAGAAGGTAAACTAATTGTGGGCAAAAGAGGTGGCTCTACTGTTAACATAGAAGTTCCAAAATCAGTAGAATTCTCTGGCGCAGAGGTAGAAATGTACCATGTTTATTTTACAAGCTCGGAAATCACTCTAGCTGGTGGTACAGAGGGCACATTCGCAAACTGCCAATTCAATCATATTTTGACAAAAAAACTGAACCAACCATTCACATTCAATATACCGCAAAGAGGTATTTTAACTTTTACCTACTGCAATTTTGTAAATCATAATATAAAACTACCGGATAATATTTTTGAAACAAGAGAAAAAATAAAACTGGTGAATTGTGCCTTTAATCCACAATGGGACCCAAAAACGGATCGATACACATCAGTAAAAGTTGATAGTAGAATTTTTATAGTTGGCGATAAATGCGATTTAAACACCTATATTCATTGGAAGTCATTAGAGGTTGAATTTGAAACACCTTTTGCCACAGATTGGCATATCAAAGACAAAGTAATGCATAAATCAATTCTATCTGCGTTAGCACCCACCAAAGGCTTTAAAATAAAATTTAGCCCTCCCAATACAAATTTCAAATTACCCCCTAAAACACCCAAAAAATCAGAAGAAAAGAAATAACTTCCATAAAAAACCGTGACCGACTTATCATTTTTGTTATTAAATTTTTCGCCTTCAATTTTATGAGCGATTTTACTAAAACAATGAATCTAATTCTGCCCAGCAGACATCAGATTGAGATTTTAGACGAACAATCATTTTTTCAAATTCATTCAACATGGTTTCAGAAATAAGCTAATAAGAAGGTTGCATTCGCCCTATGGTGTAGTATTGTAAAGCTTTTATAGGCAACTTCTCAACCAGACAACGGTGGTGCGACACTTCGCCGATCTGGCTACGCAAAAAATGCGTAACCAGACCCTCCGCGGTCTGGTAGTGAAGACTAAAAACAAAAAAGAAAAACCTACATTAATTAGATTGGGGGCATTCTCCTTATGATAAAGTCCTATGAAGCTTTTATAGGTGACTTCTCAACCAGACTCTCTACTATGCAAAGGTGGAGGCACATCATGAAGCGAACAAACCATCTGCTGTCTATAGCCTACGGTCTACAATCTACAGTCTACACTCTACATCCCCCGCCCATGTTGCAGATAAAAATCGCCGGCTTCGTGGGTGAGTGCGTTTTTTCGTCGCTTATAATAAAACCGATTAATTTCTGTTCTTAATTCTTGAAGCTTTTCTTCTATTTGAAGCTTGCTGCATTTAGAATGGTAATATGCAAGATTGTTCATTTTTGGGAAAGCATCTAACCATATAAAAACACTAAATATCACTAAAAATAAAACAAAGTGTACTTATAAATTTGGAATTAATTTGCCAGCTTTTTCTTTTTCAGTGTATTTCAGTGTGTTCCGTGGTTAAAATCTTACTTCCTAGCTTTAGATTTTCAAAATCTCTGTATTGTTTTCAAATTTTTCGATTGTGGTTTTTGAGTCCCCCACAAGGCAGGTGCCCTTACAAAAAATGCATTTTTAAAAAGTAAAAAGGAGCAAATCTTTTTCTATATTAAAGACCGGCATAGGGATATAAAGACAAAATCAAATAATGTCGATTTTCCTTTTCAGTTTACCACGCAACCCGCGAGCAAACATGATACACCCCCGACTCACCTTCATCCACAGATACCCTAGCCTGCCTAGCCATAACCAAACTCCCAAATCTCAAAAATTGACCATTCGCAACCATTTTGCATCTGAAAATTCCACCATCAACTAAAATTTTTTACAATGTACCGTCCCTTATATTTCATATCAAATGGACATTTTGGCCGACCAAATACCTTGCCTTTGGCTTTTGCGGTTCTAAGCCCTGCTTTGGTTCTTTCTATGATTAGATTCTTCTCAAATTCAGCGATGGCACCGAGAAAAGTAAAGACCATCTTTCCTACACTGGTCGAAGTGTCTACACCCTCATTAAAAGAAATGAAATCAATGCCTAATTCTTGAAATTCACTTAGTGCGGTTATTAAATGCCGAGTTGACCTTGCAAAACGGTCAAATTTCCAGACTAAAACAGTATCAAACGCCCCTAGCCTTGCTTTAGCCATCATAGCGTCAAGGGCAGGTCTATTTTGTTTAGAACCACTTACCCCTTGATCTTCAAATACCTCCACAATAGTAAGCTCTCTTTGCTCACAATAACGGATTAAATCCCGCTTTTGATTCTCGGTTGTTTGTTCTTTAGTAGAAACTCTGCAATAAATAGCAGTTCTTTTGCTCATGGCTTTTTCTCCTGTTACATTTTTAGCCCGATTTGTTAAAATTAGGAATAGGCTGGGCGTAATTGCCTATCCTGTTACGGCCAATGATGGGAATTCTCGGTTCCTGATGGGGGGTGGGTCATTTATTCACGGGGTGCATTCGTCTTATGATGTAGTTTTGTGAAGCTTTTACAGTCTTTTTCATTTTCTATTTAGCGTTGCCTAAGTTTTATTAATTACCCCCCCCCAAATCTTATTTGTTTTTTTGCATATTCTTTACCAAGCTTATTGTTCATTAATTGCATTTTAAATTAATATGATTCCATTTATACAGTTATATATACATTTTCTGCCTTTTTTTTAATTTAAGCTTTATATGTTGTTGATTTTTTGAAATAAATATTTATATTGCATTAATTTTTATAGGTATAAAATTATGACAGCAAAAATTACGAAATTAAGTGAAAATAAAGTTGAAATCAAATTAACGATTGAATTCAATGGCAATATGCTAGAAAGTGAAGAAATCATTCAAGATGAATTAAATAAAGCAGGAAAAATAGCTACAGAGGAACTTCTCAAAAAGTTTGATACCGACGGCTCTAACATTTCCGTAGGTGGAAAAAAGTTTTACTCTAAAGGGGCTGTAAAAAAAAATACTTGACGCCCTATGGCGTTATAGAGATTTCAAGGTTTTTGTATCAGTCATCCTCTGGCGGAAAATCATTTTGTCCGTTAGAGCATTCCGCCAGAATTGTCAGAACGGCAACACCAAAACTTGGCAAAACAATTTCACACAAACATTCTAAACAAAGCACACACGATGTTCAAGAAGATCTTCTTCAAAATCATAGCCTATCACTACCAATAACTTGTATCAAAGAGACAACCGAACATATAGCTTCAATTGCACAGTCTAACGAAGACAATTGGTCATACACACCTAAGCTAGACGAAAAGGTACATTCCATTTCAATTGGATTAGATGGCACATGCATGTATCTTATTGAAAATGACTTTCGAGGTTGGCGTGAAGCTATGGTGGGAACGATTTCATTAAATAATAAGGAAGGAAATAGACTTCACACAACATACCTAGCCACTACACCAGAGTATGGCAAGAGCGAGTTTTATGGTCGGATGGACAAGGAAATTTTAAAAGTAAAAGAGTTGTACCCGCTTGCTAAAACAATTGGAATTGCAGACGGCGCCTCAAGTAATTGGTTGTTTTTAAATGAACGAACGGATATTCAAATAACGGACTTTTGGCATGCGACGGAATACTTAAAAGGTGCTGCAACAGCATTGTTTTCTGAAATAAAAGAAAGGGATATTTGGCTTGATAAAAAATGTCATCAACTAAAACATAAACCAGAAGCCGCACCGAAAATTACAAAAGAAATGGAGGCACTTAAACTTAATAAAAGACCAAGTGGTGAAGGTTTGGAAAAAATCTTAAAAGCAATAACATATTTTACAAATCAAAGAGAACGAATGAAATATGATGAATACATTGAAAATGGTTACTCAATTGGCTCTGGCGTAACTGAAGCTGCTTGCAAAACTGTTATAAAACAAAGGCTATGTAAATCAGGAATGCGTTGGAAGAAAAATGGATCGTCTGCTATATTAAAGCTGAGATGCTTGATTTTATCAAATCAGTGGGAGCAATTTTGGGAAAAAATAAGTCGAAATGGTGTAGCCGCATGAACATCATAAGGCGAACACACCCTATTCACGCTGATAAGTGGGTCAATTATAACTGCGGTTTGACACAATTTTAAAGTCAATTGATAATTTTTGTTTTCATTATATAAAGTTTTATTTTATAATATAATTAGTTGACCATTTAATTTTTACTTGAATAAAAATAACTGAATATTTTTTTAATATTATTTTTTAAGTTGCAACTATGGACAAGCCAAAAAACAAAAACTGGACAAATGAAGTATTGACTGATGACAAAATAATTGAGTTAGCAAAACTAATAACACAAGAAGAATTAATAATAATTAAACAAGCAAATAAAAGTGAAGGAGAAATATTTTACATAAAAGACTCAGATGATTGGTATTTGGTTTTAAAAGATTGTCGGAATAAATTTACTATCTGTATGGATGCTAATGACGACCCAGTTTGGGCTTACGCAATTAACAAGTTTTTCTCAACCAATGCAGATAAATATTTAAACAACACAAAAGAGCTAAAAGAATATGTGGAAAAGCTTAATCAAAATTTATAATTTAAATTAAAATTGTTTTTAACATATTTCAGACTCACCAATTAAAGGTATTTAAGAAAATCTAGTGTATTAAAATTCAGCTTTAAAACTCTTTAATTCTTTTCAATTAATTTGTTTTATTGTAACACCCAAAACGAGCTAAACCCCGTTATGGGTATATTATCAATTTTCATTTAAAAGTATATTTACTATTTTTTAAATGGTACTGGTTTACCGACTTTTGGTATAATTACAGATGTCCTTTGTGGTGAACCATACATTTCCTCAAGATTCTTCAAGATTATTTTGTCTGCACTACTAGCCCAAGGTGTACTACCAGGATGAGTGTGATAAATCCACATCATATCTTTCTCAATGGGAACTCTTACACGATCAATTGACCCCGAATATAAAAAATAATCGCCTCCGCCGCCATTCTTTCCTGGGCCATTTTTATAGATAAGTGAGAATTCAACATCATGTGTTTTTGTTAATTCTTGCAAAGTATGTATTGATGGCCTTTCTTTACCGATATTAATCCCTAAACTGCCAGGCAAACTTGAAGCCTTACCCTTTAAAATTCCGCTTAAAACTTTCTCACCTGGCTCATTAGCAAAGGCATATTTTGGGCCTCTAAATCTAGCCCATTTATCAGCAATTGCCTTTGAAACCCTAGACTTAAATAATGCTAATTTACTTGCTGTATAACTTAATACTTTACCACCACCCCTCATTATTGCTGCAACAGCCTTAATTCTCTTGCCCCAAGTTACAATTTTACCCACAGGAATAAATGAAGTTAAAACTTCTTCAGCAGTAGCATTGGCAATTTTTGGAAGTGGACTTAAAGTCTCACCTGTAATTGCTAAGGCTTTCATTCCATCACTTTGGTTATCTTGTCTAATTTTTTCAGATTTTTCTATTTCTTCCATCAAAGTAGATTCATCGTCAGCGATAGACATGTTTATTA
>Ga0209573_1000752_pt1 | contig 60452 bp, 60 predicted proteins | sample TNRBio252014_DNA_FD_185870 | JGI IMG/M metagenome (GOLD analysis project Ga0209573, IMG submission 185870) | Wastewater treatment Type I Accumulibacter community from EBPR Bioreactor in Madison, WI, USA - TNR Reactor_6/25/2014_ DNA (SPAdes)... | ecosystem: Engineered > Bioreactor > EBPR >...
ACCCGCAATCAGCCCAAAATACCGCGCATCAAATGAATTGGGATTCACATCGGACACGAGCAGGAATTCTGAATCATCAAGCACTTTCTGATCCATACGATATTGCGGCATTTCATGACCATCAATATCTGCTTTTAACTGGGCACTGTTAGGCAGTAAGCCATCATTTACAGTAATACCTTCCTCATTAATAGAAACACTGTCCCCGGCTACCGCAAAAACACGTTTCAGCAACATCCCATAACCGCCCGGACAATTACCTGTGCTAATGAAATGCCGTGCCACGGCCATATCAAAAACCTCGTCTTGTGGTGGGCAGAAAGAGACGTATGCGCCCTTCCCTACTGGTTCATCAACAATCTTGTAAAACCCCACCGGAAAACTCGGCGTATTATTGTAATAAATACCCGTGAGTCGAAAAACAATACTCAACAGAAATATACCGGCACTGACAGACAAAACAATTCCCGCCAGAATATTGCGTGTTTTTCTCATGATGATTGGATTATTTTGTCGCTGTAAGCAGGTGCAGGAACAGCAGCCCGCGCAGAAAACACAGAATCTTGAAAGTACAAAGGCTGCTTGCCATATATAGCAGGATAACCCGCCACATAAATAATCATGTCCCCCGGCTTGGTAATCTTGCCTTCAGCATCTTTTTCTGGTGAAGTCATGCGTAAACACTCGTCAGGTGTTAGTAAAGGACGCTGTGTTTCCTGCATGGTTCGCGTCACGTTACCATGCATCACCCCTACCCGCCTACCACTGGTCGTAATCTGCTCCTTGATGACCGTGGTTTGTCCGGTCAGCTTGGATAAATGCTCGGCTGTCTCAATCCGATTGGGTGGAAAGGCATTTTGAATATGACAATTGGACGTGATGGCCTCATCGTGGCCGTATCCTGTCTCGCGGCTTTTAAGTTGGTTTATATCTTGGCAGATCAAATAGGCTTTAATACCGTAGCCAGCAATAAACGCCAAGGATTCCTGAAAGATTTCCAGTTTACCCAGACTGGGAAATTCATCGAGCATCAACAAAAGCCGGTGCTTATAGTTCGCAACCGGCTGACCATCCTTAAAATCAAGCCTGTCTGCCAGTGTCCGCACAATCATATTCATCATGATGCGCACCAATGGCCGTAAACGAGTCTTGTCGTTAGGCTGCGTCACAATGTATAAACTGACAGGGCTAGCGTTGTGCATCAAATCACGAATTGCAAAATCCGAGCGGCTAATATTCTTTGCAACAAGCGGATCACGGTATAAGGATAGATATGATTTAGCTGTAGATAAAACTGACCCTGCTTCCTCAGAGGGACGATCCAGCATATCTCGTGCGCTGGCGCCTACCACTGGATGGTTTTCTCCATTAACATGCGGATAGGTAGCCATTTCCATCCATAGTTCACCAATATCCCGCTCAGGATCGGATAGCATTGAATCAACAAGAGGCAATGTGGCCGCAGTCCCTTCAGCGCCTTCATTTCCTGATTTATATAAAACATGCAAAATCACACCAACAAGAAGCGCCTGACTGGTTTTCTGCCAGTGGTCTCTTAGTCCCTTCCCATCTGGATCAACAATCAAAGTAGCGAGATTTTGCACATCACCGACTTCAAGCCCATCATGCATCCTGATTTCATCCAACGGATTCCAACAAGCACTCCCTTTGGGTGAGGCAGGATCAAAGCGAATGACTTTATTACCGGCATGAACCTTCCGCCAACCGGCTGTTACAGACCATAGCTCGCCTTTCAGATCAGTAATAACCGCACTATGCCCCCATGAAAGCAAGGTTGGAATAACCAAACCAACACCTTTACCCGAGCGAGTCGGCGCATAACATAAAACATGTTCAAGGCCGTTATGTTTAAGGTAATGGGTTTTGCCTTTTTTATCCTGCCAGGCACCTACATAGACATAATCATTTTTTGAAATCTTTTTCGAGGTTAGTCTTTTGAAGAAGGATTGTCTTAAAGGAAGCAGCCTTGCTGCCTGGATGTCCTTTTCATTAGCCCAACGCGCTGACCCATGTAAACTTGTGTTTGGACGCGATGAATTATCCGCAACCATTTTTACAATCAGTGTCAGAATCAGCCCGGTTCCTGCAAATAGAACGCCCATACTCCCGGATTGCCCAATGATATCCGGATACTGGGCATACCATTTATTAGCCCACTCAAAAATCGACCAAGGCGGGTATAACTGGTTAAAGTGAACACCAAGCTGCGGTTGATATTGGAATTTATAGGCAAAATATTGCGTTGCAACCTGTACCCCACCCAACATAAAGAAAATCGCCATAATCTGAGTAAGCCTGGTTTTAACCAATCCTTCGTTTTTTACTAGTGGACTTCCCGCATTTTGGTTTGAATGGTTCATTTTGACCGTCCTTTCCGAGGTGATTTGATACTGCTTCTGGACACTTTCTGCTGCAATGCATTCTCTTCCTTATCTAAACCATTCGCATCGCGACCCCCTAATCCTTGACCCCTTCTGTTATTGATTAAATCTAATCGGCGTTGTTCTAATGCTTCGTCAGCAAATGTAACATCAAGATTTGTATCTACAGCGACTTGAACAACTTTTTCACGGAAATCATCCGACCCATTGATAGTCAATTTCTTACCGTACTTAATCTTAGCCTCTTGTAATATTCCTGAGATTTTCTCTTTGGCCGCACCAGCCATAATGACCAACCGATTGCCGCCATCACGAATGGCGATTGATCCGATATTACAAATAATCGTGCCCGTTCTAGTAATCGTCTCTATAAAATCCTTATTCTTTAGAGAATCGTCATTAGTCTGTGTACCAGAGACATTATTTGTCTGCGCACTATAATCTTTTCTGGCTCGCAATACGTCCAGCGCTTCATTATTTCCTTGTCTAGATTCCTTAACCAGCCAACTCAACCAGTCCATTCTTTTATGGCTTGCTTTTGAGGCTTGATATCCTTCCCTAAAGTCTTTATTAATCGCGTCGATCCTTGTTTTCAATTCACTATAAACAGACGCAGCCATTATTTTTTTGGACAACCTACCCGAAGTAACATTTTTGATCAGCAGTCGTTTTAACTTGGCTTTGGTTTTGACAGCATCTATGGCTTGATTCTTTTTATCACGCAGTTTATTCCATTGATTTTTTCCAAGTATTGCCGCCTCATTCTGCTCTTTTGTGTATTGCGCATAAAGTTTTGATGTATCAATTCTGTTACGCAGTGGCCTGGGCTCATATTGCTTTGAATATTGCTTTGAATATTGTTTTTTTGTTGTTGTATCGTCATCAACCCCGACATAACCACCGAACCTCTTAACCAAATTGGCCTTTGATAAGGCTCTGTCAATAGAGCTGGCTTTAACACCAATCCCATTACTGGAAACAAATACAAAACCATTACCGCGCTCATGCAATTCGAGGCCATGATCCTTTAATACTTGGTGTAATTCAGTCCAGCTTGTCGCAGCTTGAATCTGCGCCAGGCATTCCTGTTGCATCCAACCTATAAGACTCTCCGAACCAGCCTTGAACTCAATATTGGACGCCCTATCCTGCGCACCGCGTTGGATTGTTTCGTGATTATCTGGTGTTAATCCATACTTTTGTTCCAATTTTTCACAAAGTTCACCAATGACTTTATAGTCATAATGCGGGTTATGGATCGTAAGCCTTTCTGGATGAATTTTATTGATCGCAATATGCATATGCAGATGATCGGTGTCATGATGCACCACACTGAGTCGTTGGTGTTCACCAAAGCCTAGGCCATCACAGAGTTGATCCTCTATTTGCTGCAAAGTAGCTTCGGATAGTTCATCATCACGAAAACTAACTACCAGGTGATAGGTTTTGTCAGAAATCGCGCGTTGATTCATCTGCTGCGTATTAAGCACTTCTGCAACCACACAATCCGGACGATCCGAGTAACAATTAACTGCTCGGATTAAACCGATGCGCTCAGTCTTGTTTTGTGGGTCAACAATATAATTCACCAGTCCGGCAAAGTTGCTTTTCTTAACTGAATTGATTGGGATGTGTTTGGCTATCATGATTATTTTTTTGAGTTGATGATTTTCATCATGATGGCCGTCATTTGTGTGCGGGTTTCTTCAATGTCTTTTAACAGACCATTAATTGTTTTCTTGTCAAAATGGGCTGCACGCCGATCATCGCTTAACCATAATTTTAAAAGCCCCCCTAGCCTGCCTAGATCACCGTTTATTTTTGCCAGTTCATTTACTTTTTGGTTATCCATGATGCTGGTTGGCTCATAACCTAAGCCTAGTTTTTTTAAATATTCTGAAATACTCAGGCCGCATTTTTCGGCTTGCTCCCTGATCATTTTTCCTTCTTCCGGTTCCACTGGAACCCTGAGATGAAGTTTGTATTTTCTTTTATTCTTTGGGTTTGTCTCACTCATTGCTTTTGTTGGTTCTTGGTTTTCTCGATTGCTTTTGTGTTTCTTATTTCATTTATTTGGCGTTGCCTCTACCTCGGACTTTGAATTTGCTTTGCGTCTGCTTTTGCTTCTGCTTTTACCCTTGCCTCGCAGAGCAGGATTATCGTTGAGCACACCGTGCGAATAAGAGCTTGTGATGTTGGTTGACAAGTTTACTTGTTAGCTAACATCACATATCCTGCCCTATTTTGTAGTAATTGTTCTTGAATGAGTATAACATTATTGTTGTAACTTACTTAAGTGTAATATATTTTAATGAATTATGCGCATAGTATGTATGCTGGTAATTATTCTTAATTACTTCTAAATTACTTTTAAATTACCTCTTAATGCTCCTGATTGAATGGTAATGCTTGTGTGTTCATTCAATACAACTTATAGTCAACAATTATTACTAATAATGTACTGGGTTCTATAAGTGCTATGAAAAAGGATATTTCTGCACGTCTTGCTGAAAAGTTAGCTCATAGTGATTCACAACATGCCAAACGAAATCTTGCGATTTTCTTTGTTTTGCGCGATGAAATAAATTCAGCAATCAATACTGGGTGGTCGGTTAAGGATATTTGGCAGTTATTGCACGAAGAAAAAAAGATTGTAATTAGCTATCAAGTGTTTTTGAGACTGGTTAAAAAACACACCGAATACACGGCTTTTAAAAGAAAAGGAAGTGGTAAAAGATTAAGTAAAGAAAATGAATTAGGACCAAAAACTGAAGAAAAAGAAACACAGAAATTAGCTAAGGATGTAGGCAAAGCGGAAGGTTTTGAATGGAATAATGAATCCAATTTAAATGATCTTGTTGGATGACAATAAAATTGTTTTAGATTTATCCAATGATGTCAGAAGTATTGTTTTTTTTCATAATTTAACTCAAAGGATTATTCATAATGGCTAAAATACATATGGTATTGCAAGGCAAGGGAGGCGTTGGTAAATCTTTCATCGCATCAATCATTGCACAACATTGTTACGCCAAGAAAAAAGATACGCTTTGTATTGATACCGATCCGGTGAATGCCACTTTCCTTGGGTTTAAGAAATTAAATGTTAAAAAACTGGATTTGATGGAAGGCGATGAAATTGATCCTCGTAAATTTGATAATTTGGTTGAATTAATCTCCAAAAGTAAATCAGATGTAGTAATTGATAACGGCGCCAGCACCTTCGTGGCCTTATCCCATTATTTAATTAGTAACCACATACCTGCCCTGCTTAAAGAAATGGGACATGAGTTGATCGTGCATACCGTAATTACTGGCGGTCAAGCCCTATCAGATACATTAAATGGGTTTGACTTAATGATTAAACAGTTCTCAAGTGATATTACTTTTGTCGTGTGGCTTAACCCTTTCTGGGGAAAGATAGAATCCAATGGAAAGAGTTTCGAGTCAATGAAAGTTTATTTGGATAACAAAAGTCGCGTATCAGCTATTATCAAAATACCAGACTATAAGGCTGAAACTTTCGGTCGTGATTTAAGTGAAATGTTACAAGCTAAATTAACTTTTGACGATGCGATAAATAAACCAGAATTAACAATTATGATGCGCCAACGGCTTAAAATAGTTAAAAGCCAACTCTTTGAGCAATTAGAAGGTGCACAAGCCGTATTAGCATGAGTACGATCGATGAAAAGATTGATGAAGTAATTCAGCAAATTGCATCCGATCATGGTATTGCCGTATCAAAAGATGATCCAATCATGATACTGCATACCATGAATGATCGCCTCATTTCGGATAGCAAGGCTGCACAGCAGGAATTGTTGGATAATTTCAGAAGTGAACTTGAAGTGACTGTTTCTGAATTGTCACTTCAAGCTAAAAACCATTCTGACCGAATTCTCAATACAACAATAACGACAAGCAAAAATGAAATTGCGCGAGTGATGGAAGAACAATCCAATATTATTATTGAGCGCTGGAAAGCTGATTTGCACGCTGAATTTAATGAAGCCTGCAAAACAATGGCAACTTCAAGACAAACCGCAATATTGAATATTATTGCTTCATTTATTACTTTAATTTCTGCTGGAATTATTTTGACTATTTTTCTAACAAAATAAAAGGTAACACCAGAAGAAGCTACTCTACCCTAACGCAAGTTGAAGAAATGTCATGAAGCATCTAGACAGCAGCGCAAGTTACCAGCTCTTGGAAGCAGCTTAGCTGGTCGAATTCAGAATCGGTAAACCGCTCATTCAAACCTGTACTGCCGGGGAAAATATCTTCCTCCAAATTGATCTGATGTTGGGAGTCACTGATGAAGAAGACTCCGCTGAAATCGCTGAATGGGCGTCTTTTGGACTCATTTTTGCTCTGGCTGTTTTGTCTTTTGCAGATGCCCGACCACGGGGCTCATCAGATCAAGATTTGGTCGATGGCGACGAATTTACAGTAAGCGATTTGTTCGAGTGCCTACGCTTTGTCAGCGGAGAGTTGCGATTTTCATCCGATTACTTACGCGGACGTTGTATGAAGACAGACATCACCGTAAGAATGGACGGCATGCTGACCTTGAGCACCAGAAATCGGGGACAAGCTGCATTGTTCTGGCTAGATCGATTACAAGGCAAAAAGAAGCTGGTACTCATATAAAACGATTACTCATCCATGTCGATCACCATGCCTCACATAATGACCAATTTGCTTTGACTATTTTTTCCTTGGAAATACGCAAACCCCTTCAGACTAATTTCATATTGGAAGAGACTAGATTTTGACCTAATTGGCACGATTCGATTATAATGAACGATTCGAACGATATTAATAAGGTCACAATAATGGATGCACTTTCAGCAAATGAAGCAAAAACTCAATTTGGTGACATGCTGTTAAAAGCGCAGCGTGCCCCAATTCAAATTAACAAAAACGGGAAACCAGTTGCTGTAGTCATCTCGATGGATGAATACGAAAGCATTGAGGCGCTCAAGCTTCGATTTTTGCAATCGAGAGCCGTCCAAGCCCAAATGGATATCAAGGCGGGCAACATCGTTGATGGCGATTCTTTTTTTGGTACATTAGAAACTGATCAGTACGACTAATGCCTGGTTTTCGTTTAACCCCAGATGCTCAAACCGACCTTATTGAAATACGCCGTTTTACGATCAGACAATGGAGCAAAGCGCAGTCGCAAAAATATTTATCAGAACTTCAGCAAACGATTCGATTGCTGGTTGAAACACCTTCTCTCGGAAAATCAAGGCCAGATGTTGGACCAAACGTATTAAGTTTTCCCTGCTCAAGTCATATCATTTACTACGTTGTGTATGAGCAACAATTGGTTGTATTCGGCGTATTGCACAAACGCATGGTGCCATTTAACCACCTTACTGTGCGAGAGGCGTTTTAATATGTAATAACTACCCCTATATTAAACAACAAATTCCTTTCTGCGCCTGCGTTGTGCCGATTTCTCTACGCTTATTTTTCCTATAGTGCTTATACAACCGCTCCTTGCGCTAAAGATAATCGGGACAGTTTATTTGTTATCTACACTACAAAATAAAAATATCGGTCGATTTTTGACGGAATTAGCCAGGATCCTAGCCTCTTCTGTTGTTCGGGAACAAGCTTTATTACTCGCTATCCAACGACCGGAATACAATATTTGCGGTCTTCGTCGTTCCGATCTGAAAAATTATCTTCTTTATGTTTCCGGCGGAAAGCTCTCTCGATACCTCAAACGTGTCGCTAAAACCTACCGATACTATCTAACTCGTAATGGTCGAGCAGCTGTCGCAACCTGTTAAAAAATAACAGCATTTACCATTGTTTAAATCCTTTACTTAATCGCCCAGGATTTTCCGGAGACATATTTTCTTGACATCATTTAACTTGTAAGAGATTAAAACCCTAAATTATATTAATATTTAACGTACTACTATACATACGTACATATATTTTAACGTAAACTATTAGAGATAAATCCATTGTACGTACAAACGTACGTGATATATTAAAGCAATTATACAAAAGTTTCTCTTGTATGTACGAATGTACGTTATTACGTCCTGACGTTATATTGACCTCATAAAAACTTGATTCTTTTACGTTCTCAATCAGGACATCTTATAAATATTCTAGTATTAACGTACAACTATACATACGTACACATGTTAATACATCAATACGTATTAACGGTAGACATTACGTGAAAATTCATTTAACGTACAAATGTTATGATATATTAACGTAACTATATAAAGGAATCACCGTAAATGTACGATTGTACGTTATTATGTATTGACGTTATCTGGGCCTCATAAAATATGGCTCATTTGCGTACTAGATCAGGACATCTTACAAAGATTCTAGTATAACGTACAAACATACATGCGTACACATGTTAATACATTAATACGTATTAACGTTAAATATTTCGTGAAAATTCAATTAACGTACATACGTTGTGGTATATTAACGTTATAATATAAATGTATTTTAATATTAGTACATTTGTGCGTTAATATACAATAACGTTTAAGGGCTTCATGAAAATCATTACTATAGCCACGCAGAAAGGGGGGGCAGGAAAAACAACTCTTGCTACAAATTTAGCAGTTGCAAGTGCAATGGCTAATAAAATCACATTGTTAATTGATGCAGATGCCGGACAAAAAACAGCCCTTGAATGGTTTCAAAAACGAGAGGATCAGAATAATCCACTTGTTATGGAAGCATCAGATCAAAATATGCTTTTTAAATTACTAAAATTAGCAGAAGAAAAGGGGGTAGATAGAGTTTTTATTGATACTCAAGGCGCTGATACTCCTCTTGTGAATGATGCGATTTCACGTTCTGATTTTTGTCTTATACCTTGTGGTTCTGGTGGTTTTGATGTACCTGCTCAACGTACCACTGCATCTGTAATTAGACGATTAGGGAAAAATGGTGCTTTTATTATCACGAAAGCTCAAGCAAGAGGACAAGAAGCAAAAGAAACTCGAATTATATTATCGGGACTTGGTTTTGGTAGTCCTGAGCAACAAACTACGAATCTAAAGGTGTATAAGGACGCTGCAATATGTAGTCTTTCGGTTCTTGAGTATGATCCTAAAAGTAAGGCTGCAGAAGAAATAAAGGTTTTGTTTAAATGGCTAGAGAAAAAGATTGCTATAAATCCTCTTTTAATAGATTTAGAAAAAGGAGTTTCTGAAAATGGTTAATAAAAAAAGAATAAATGCTCTTGCTTCTCTCGCTGAAGATATGAACGTACAAACACATGTACGTGCAAACGAAAAAAAAATAAGTAGCATACCCAATGAAACAGGACCAAAAGTAAAAACAAAGAGTAGGGTGGTTAGTAATGTTCCTTGGTACCCAAAGAGCGAGATTCTAAAAAAGGAACTGAAATTATTAGCTATCCATGAAAATTCTAGTCTTACTGCATTAATTGACGAAGGTATTAAATTGGTTTTAGAAAAGCGAGGAAAGGATATAAATGATTATCTATAACTTTTAACGTACAAGTATTTGTACGTTAAAACGTAATAATTAATCATTAGAGTAGAGTGCAATAAAATTACTGTCGTAATGGATGATAAAAGGTACTTGTATACTTTTTCTTTGTAACATTTTTATCCTTAAATCATCGGTTATAATTTGATTTTTTGAATAAGTTTATTAGAAACTTCAGTTGTACTTGTTTTGTTGTTTTCGTACTTAATATTCATCATGTGGCCTGTTTCGGGGATTTGGTCGAAACAGCTTAGATCATGCTTAATATATTGAGATCCATTCTTTTGATAAAGCACATTTTCTTTTTTGTCGATATGGATTACTTCTCCAATATTGTTTTTTGATTGGTCTGCATCAACAGCGTTGTATAAGTTATATACACCAGGTTTGATGCCCTCAGCTTTGCTTACTTTCTCTGTTTTCCACTCGCCAGTAAAATCGTTTTGAACTAATTTTTGTCCGTTCATTACAAGTAACCGTTTCTTCATAGTTGCTAATATCTTTAATTATCAAACGCGATTAAGTCAATTACTTAAAGTTTTGTTTTCTTTTTTTCTTGGAGTTAATTTTTTTAGGTTTGTTTTTTACTATAAATAGTTTTAAGGTTCAAATGAAATGAAATTGATTTAAGTTTGATTTCAGGTTATTAAAATAAAAGTTGATGCAATACCTTATGCATTATTGTTATATCGCCTTAGATGTGCCTTAAAGTAGTTGAGTGAAGCTTTTATTTCTTTGATGTACCTTTTATTTTATCTCTATCGGGTTTAATTCCTCGCCCCTTGGGGCGTAAGCTGGTTGAAAACCAGCAGCTTGAAGAGGGCACTTAATACCTCGCCGCTTGCGGCGGGGTGCTTTATTATTGTTCTTGATGTGCAAAATTTGGAAGTATTTTAAATATAATCTATGTGGTTATAAAGACATATTACAATAAAGTTTAGAATGTTTTTATATGATTAAAAGAAGAAAAGAATAGAAAGTTATCCACAGGGAAAATAGTATATATTATCAATGTCTTGTGAGAAAAAAATTGGTTTAACTGCTGGTCAAACCTATATCCCATCTTTAAACTGCTGGTTAAACCTATATCTTTTTAGTTTATCTGCTGGTTAGACCTATAACATCTTCCGGGTAAACCTATAACTTCTTCGCTTTTCCGCTGGTTAAACCTATAACTTCTTAGTTTAATTGCTGGTTAAACCTATAACATATTTATTATCTGCTGGATAAACCTATAACTATCTGCTAGTCAAACCTATAACATTTGCTGGTTAAACCTATAACTTCTCAGCTTATCTGCTGGTTAAACCTATAACATTTGCTGGTTAAACCTACCACTATGTTTTTTTAATAATTCGTATGCCTGATTTTTGCGCGATTGTTCTTATATCAGTTGTTCGTTTGTTAGAAGCTATTTGTTCTTTAATGAATTGTGGTGTTGCTTTAATTGTATATTTTATATCTGTTATAGCTCGTCCAATTTTACGTTCGTTAATTTTACAGCTAAGAATCACGCCTTTTTCTTTTAATTCATTAAAGGCTGATAGAATTTTACTTCGATTGTTTCCTTCTTTATTCTGTTGTAATAGTCCACTTGCCTGTTTTATATCTGAATACATACATGAATATTCTGTGATGTGGCTGGCTTGGGTAAAGCGGTTGATTAGTCGTTTGTATAGCCATCGGGTTAGTTGCTCATCACAACTCATCAAGCGATCATAGTTAAATTGTCTATAATCAAGGTTGTTTATACTGTGGCTGATGAAGAGAGGTAATCTTGCGATGTGATGTGTATCGGTAGAAGCGAGGTATTCCTCGCGACCAACGGTTACAAGATCTTGTAGAATGGCGCCGCTCCATATTTCTTTTTTATTTTTATATAGGGCGATATTACATTTGTTCATTACCTCTATAGCTTGCTTGATTTCATCAATGCTTCTGGATCGTCCCTTTGTTTTAAGAGCTTTTTGTATCATTCCTAATGTGAATTTAATCCAACTTTCTGTTTTTTCAGGGTCATGAATAGCATATTGCTGATCACTAAATATCTTTTTTAGCGCCTCTTCTACAAGTTCTTCTGTGACGCCTGGGAAAAAAGCTTTGTATTTTCTATCTTTTTGTTTAATCAATGCCGGTTGAATCGAAACTGTGTATTCGTTTCCATTTTCCGTATAGGCCCATTCGTACGGTTCTGCTAGTCCATCAATAGTACGTAGCTTTTCAACTTGTTTGGCTGTAAAGAAATACTTTGGTATTCGCTCCCAAAGCTCAATCGTGTTAGAAACCTGACTTTGATCATTGGTTACAAATTGAGAAAATAAATCAAGCTGTAAGCTTTTTATAGGATCTTTGGGTGGCTTTTTCATTTGTTTGATTGTGTTTATTAAAACTGGCACATTTTTCATTAAAAGCAAACTCCCTTTATAAACCCTAAAAATGGATTAGAAGGTTTTTTTTCAGTTAAACCCTTCTTTGCCAAATTCCAGTATAAAGAATATTAGCTAAATAATACAACCATTATTTCGGTTGTTCTTGTGCCTGTTTCTTAAATTAATCACCTTTAATTGTTTTTCCAAACGTAACGAGCTTGTTGAGTAAATAGGCCAATTGATTTTTTTCTTCTTTACTTAACAGCGTCAGTGTTTTATCCAGAACACTGTTTTTATTCTTTATAATTACATAAAACTCATCGATCAATTTTACCATTGTAGCCATTGGAGGAATGGATTTAGTCGCCGGATTAGGATTCACAGTTACAGCAGTTACATCTTCATGAGTAATATCATTTGATTCTTGATAATGAGTGTCTTTATTTTTTATAAATTCGCGGAAAAGTTTAATTGAACTGCGAGTTATCTCTTGATCTGGATTATTTAACCATTTAGTTAATCTTGCTTGATCCTGCTTGTAAGCTCTTAAGAGATCGTTAATAACGATCACATCACGAATTTCACCCGAATTGAATAATTTCGCGATTGGATCAGGTAAATTCAGTAAATTGAGATGTTGTGACACAAACGCTTCCGATTTTCCAATTTCGTTGGCAACTTCCACGCTCTTTAACCCTTTGGATACCTGCCGACCGATAAAATCGGCTATTTCTCTTGGCGTTAAATTGTCTCGTTGCAGGTTCTCAATCAATTGATCTGATTGCGTATAATCTGAATCAATGAATGCAGGGATTGATTCTTTCCCGGCAAGAATAGAGGCACGAAAACGACGTGCCCCATGATTAATGATGAAATACCCATCCTTTTGTAAATTGGGATGCACAGAAATGGGTGTTTTTACTCCACGCAGACGAATAGTATCTGCAAGCTCCTGTAAGGTAACGGGGTCAAATTCATTACGAGGCTGATTAGGGTCTTCTTCAATTAAATCCAAGGCCAGTTCTAGTGAGGCTACTGTGCTGATTTTATCTTTTTGAGTTGTTTTTAATGTTCCAGCTGTTTTCTTCATGACTTTTGTAAGTAATTTATATTACGTAATTTTATTTATACATAACCAGTTCGGTAATTTAACATTCTTTATTATCAGTTTTTTTTGGTATACAGTGGCGGGCTCATGGTGTAAGTTAATGTTTATGTGCGACATATTGTCGCACCTGGTCATATTTTTAAGTTTAAAGTTGTTCTCAAACAATGGGTTGACTTTACCAGATAAAGAAACAGACTACATTTATTAAATGGATCGATAACTTGTACAATAAAATTCTTCTAACAAACATATTACGTCTAATCGAAGAACTGGGCATCAATAAAAAAGAACTGTCTGAAAGATCAGGTGTTTCAACATCTTTTATGTCTGATCTGACGCATGATAAAGCCAATCCATCACTTAGGATCATGGAATCCATTGCCGATGCTTTGGAAACACCACTTCCAGCACTTCTGGAGCTGACAAATATTGATAAAGAAGTCGTGGATGAACTCATGAAAGGCAAGCCCCAATCAAGATTGCCAGAAGGGTATGTTCACGTTAGTGCGCTACTTACTGATTTTCAGGCATATCAAGTATCTCTTTGGAATGAAGAGAATAAGAAACAGGTATTAACCCGTAAAAAAAGAAAAGTAAAATAGTAGTTGCATTAATTAGTATCTCGTTATATTGTTAATTAAGTTTAACAAATAAACGGGATATATCCATGTTAGATTCTGAAGATAGTTGCGCGACGCTGAAAGACAGAGCCAAGCGAAAGCTGGATCGAGACATGGGACCATTACTAATCAATGCGCTGAATGATCCCCAAACGGTTGAATTAATGGTCAACGCGGATGGTCGCGTCTGGCTTGAAAAACTGGGTGAGACAATGGCGTGTATCGGTGATCTGCGGCCAGCCCAGGCCGAAGCCATTATCAAAATAGTTGCCGGATACCACAGCAAAGAAGTCACCAAGCTAAAACCCATTATTGAAGGCGAGTTTCCACTCGATGGTTCTCGTTTCGCCGGACAACTTCCCCCCATAGTGTCATCCCCAACATTCGCTATCCGCAAAAAAGCAGTTGCGATATTCACGCTAGAACAATATGTTGAGCAAAGAATGCTGACGGTTAAGCAATGCCAGAAAATCAAATCTGCCGTTGCAGAACATCGCAACATCCTTGTTGTGGGTGGCACCGGCTCCGGTAAAACCACACTGGTTAATGCAATCATCAATGAAATGGTCAACCATGATCCGACTGAGCGGATTTTCATCATTGAAGATACCGGAGAGATTCAATGTGCTGCAGAGAATTTTGTGCAATACCACACGTCATTAGATGTTTCGATGACCCAACTACTCAAAACAACGCTGCGCATGCGGCCAGATCGAATACTGGTAGGGGAGGTGAGGGGTGAGGAAGCGCTGGATTTACTCGATGCCTGGAATACAGGCCATGAAGGTGGTGCGGCCACACTACACGCCAATGATGCACTTTCAGGACTAACCAGATTAAATTCATTAATTACACGTAACAAATCAGCACCGGCGGATATTGATGCACTAATCGGAGAAGTTGTGCATTTGGTCGTGCATATATTGCGCACACCAACGGGACGTCGTATTCAGGAAATCATAGAAGTAGATGGTCACAGGCGGGGTAGTTTCCGCATCAAAAAATTCTAAATCAAAAAAGAGGTATTCAATGAAATATGCCATGGCACTGGAAGACTCGAAAGCTTCTGTTCTCAAAAACTCATTAATCCTATTAATTCTGTTTCTACTATTTATTCCGGAGCTAGCGCTTGCATCAGTGGGTGGCGGAGGTGCATTACCGTATGAAACTTGGCTGGTGAGTTTGAGAAATTCAGTCACTGGCCCCGTTGCTTTTACGCTCTCCATTGTCGGCATTGTTGTTGCCGGTGGTATTTTGATCTTTGGTGGCGAACTAAACGCATTTTTCAGAACTTTGATTTTTATTGTTCTGGTCATGGCGCTATTGATCGGCGCACAAAACATCATGACTAATCTGTTTGGCGGTGCTGTCATTTCATCAAACGGTGAGGTATTACAACTCACGCCGGAATCGACTGACGAATTGATTACGCCAGAAAGTAACACAAGTGAGGGCAGGGGATAGCTATGTCCTTGCGCTTAACGCAGATCAGGCAATCCGCGAATCGCCCCAATCTTTTTATGGGCGGTGATAGGGAACTTGTCATGTTCTCCGGATTGTTGGCTTTTGCGTTGATATTCAGTGCATTTGAATTCAAGGCATTTGTATTTGGAACTATCTTATGGGTTTTTGCCTTATTTGCATTGCGCCTGATGGCAAAGAATGACCCGTTGTTACGCAAGGTGTATTTGCGGCACCGTAAATACAGAACCTATTATCCGGCACGTAGTACGCCTTTCTACGAAAACACAAGTACACAAGGGAAACAATACCGATGATAGAGAGCGTAATTTTCTTTTTCTCCGGCAGCGGGATGGTGATGTTATTCATTTTGTTTATGCGTATTAACGTAGTCGGGAGCAAATCAAAATTAGTTAAGCATCGCTCTAAAGAACCCGGTTTTGTTGACCTGCTTATTTATGCGTCTGTAGTTGATGAGGGTGTGATTGTCGGCAAAGATGGGTCGCTCATGGCGGCGTGGGCCTATCAAGGCGTAGACTCGAATAGCAGCACGGAAGCTGAACGCGACCAAGTATCCTTACAAATTAATCATGCTTTATCACGTATGGGTTCCGGTTGGATGATCCATATTGATGCTGTTCGTAAACCCGCCCCCGGTTATTCCGCCAAAGATAATTCGCATTTCCCGGATCCGGTCTCAGCAGCCATTGATGAAGAACGGCGTGAATTTTTTGAGCGTGTGGGCACGTTATACGAAAGTAATTATGTGATAACAGCCACCTATTTACCGCCGCTACTGGCACAACAGAAGTTTGTTGAACTGATGTTTGATGACGAGGGTGTGCCGGTTGATTCCAAAACCAGAACAATAGCCTTGCTTAACCATTTTAAGCGCGAATGCGCGAATATTGAATCACACCTATCCAGTGTTTTCAGAATGAAGCGGTTGAAGGGTAAAACGATAACCAAAGAAGATAATTCGTCTGTTAATTATGATGCTTTTCTACGCTGGATACAATTTTGCATCAGTGGCCTTGATCATCCAGTGATTCTACCCAAAAATCCAATCTATCTGGATGCGCTATTAAGTGGTCAGGAGTTTTGGGGTGGGGTAGTACCTAAAATCGGACAGAATTTCATACAAGTCGTATCCATTGAGGGTTTTCCGCTTGCATCTTCGCCAGGGCTCATTAACTCGCTAGCTGATTTGCCTTGTCTATACCGCTGGTCAACTCGCTTCATTTTCATGGATACACACGAGGCGGTCGGCCACCTGGAGAAGTTCAGTAAAAAATGGAAACAAAAGATTCGCAGCTTCTTTGACCAAGTATTTAATTCGCATAGCAGTAATGTCGATCAAAACGCCATAAATATGGTTAGTGACGCACAAGCTGCAATTGCTGAGACGAATAGCGGTGAAGTGGCACAAGGTTACTATACCAGTGTGGTTGTGTTGATGAGTGAAAGCCGAGGGGATTTAGAGGCTTCCGCACGACAAGTGGCCAAAGCAATTAATCATTTGGGATTTGCCGCTCGAATTGAATCAATCAACACGATAGATGCGTACTTGGGCAGTTTGCCTGGACATGGTGTTGAGAATGTACGCCGCCCGCTATTAAACACAATGAATCTGGCTGATTTGATGCCGAGCAATACAGTATGGCCGGGAAAGAATGAAGCGCCTTGTCCGATGTATCCGCCCATGGCTCCGCCACTCATGCATTGTACTACCCAAGGGGCTACGCCGTTTCGGTTAAACCTGCATGTACGGGATTTGGGTCATACCTTCATGTTTGGCCCAACCGGCGCGGGTAAATCAACGCATTTGGCCCTCATAGCTGCGCAACTGCGGCGCTACGAGGGCATGTCCATCTATTGTTTTGATAAGGGCATGTCAATGTATCCGCTGACCAAGGCAGTTGGCGGAAAGCATTTTTCCGTTGCCGCAGATGATGATTCTCTGGCGTTTTGCCCCCTTCAATTTCTGGAAACAAAAGGTGATCGTGCTTGGGCGCTGGAATGGATTAGCACCATCATCGAACTGAACAACAGTACGATCACACCAGCGCAACGTAATGAAATCAGTAACGCCATCACCAGCATGCACAGAAGTAATGCTAAAACCTTATCTGAGTTTGTGGTAACGATACAGGATGATTCCATCCGCGATGTACTGGCGCAGTACACGATTGATGGCATGATGGGTCATTTGCTGGATGCAGAAAATGACGGTTTGACCCTGTCGTCATTCACAACGTTCGAGATTGAGGAACTAATGAACTTGGGTCAGAAATATGCATTGCCAACCCTTTTATATCTGTTTAGACGCATTGAACGTGACTTACACGGCCAACCGGCGGCAATCATACTGGATGAAGCTTGGCTTATGTTGGGTCATGCCGCGTTTCGTGAAAAAATCCGTGAATGGCTAAAAGTCATGCGTAAAGCGAATTGTTTCGTGTTGATGGCAACGCAAAGCTTATCCGATGCAGCCAACAGCGGCATCCTAGATGTGATTGTCGAATCCACCGCAACGAAGATATTCCTACCGAACGTACACGCGCGTGATCAGGATACTGCGGCGTTATATCGACGCATGGGACTGAATACCCGCCAGATTGGAATCATCGCATCGGCGGTTGCCAAGCGCCAATATTATTATGTATCAGAAGATGGCAGAAGGCTCTACGACTTGGCATTAGGCAAACTAGCTTTAGCATTTGTCGGCTCATCAGATAAAGAATCAATTGCCACAATCAAGCAGTTGGTCGCAAAACATGGCGACAAATGGGTCAAGGAATGGCTGGATATTAAAGGACTGAAATTAAATAATGAGGCCATGTCATGAAGTCAATACAAGCACTACTCAATCTTAATCCCAAAAATGCACGATTAGCTGATGAATTCATAGAGGGTGGCCGCCGCGAAGGGGAAAATGAGAATCCTTATTTATCAGGGCGGCGCTCGTGGAATGATCACATGGAATCTGTGGCTGCATCGCGCAATATGTGGCAGATACTGGCAATACTTTCACTGATGATCACACTGGCAGCCGTTGGGGGGATTATCCATATCGGCAGCCAGTCGAAGTTCATTCCCTACGTGGTACAAATTGATCACCTGGGGGAGGCGATAGCCGTGTCACGGGCAGACATGGCGGCACCGGCTGATCCTCGGGTTATTCACGCATCGGTCGCTTCGTTTATTAATGACTTGCGGATGGTAACACCTGATATTGCCCTACAGCGCCGCGCAATTTTTCGGGCATACGCCATGCTCTCATCGGATGATCCGGCAACCGCCAAAACCAACGTTTGGCTAAACGGTACGGACACGAGCAGCCCATTCAAACGCGCCGCGAATGAGACAGTGAATATTGAGATTGTCTCGGTCATTCCGCAAAGCCCTGAAACCTGGCAGGTGATCTGGAGAGAATTAGTTTATGACCGTCAAGGGCATCCCAAAGAACCCCCCTTCATAATGCGCGCGCTTTTGACTATCTATAGCATTGATTCAACTGCAAATACAACTGAGGAACAAATTCGCAATAACCCGCTCGGGATTTATGTTCGGGATTATTCTTGGGCAAAGCAAATATAAAAAGGAATGATAATGAAATACGCTCGATATGCACTTATTACTCTCTCTATTAGTTTGCTTCCTTCTGTTGTTTTAGCGGTAGGCAGTAATTTTCCTGATTCCTATTTTGCAAAAGACAATCCAACACTCACGCCACAGGAAAGGGCTTCAATTGAAATAGCCAAGAAATGGCAACATTCCAGCGCCACGGGAATCAAGCCGGTCGCTGGACCCGATGGCACTATCCGGTTTTTGTTTGGTGCGCAACAACCCAGCATTGTCTGCGCGGTATTGCAGGTTTGCGATATTCAATTACAACCCGGCGAACAAGTGAATTCTATTCACTTGGGCGATCAAGTGCGTTGGCAAGTCGAACCGGCAATAACAGGCCGTGCCGCGCTCGAAGTACAACATTTGATTGTGAAACCCCTTGATGTCGGGCTGGAAACCTCACTGGTTGTGACTACCGACCGGCGTACTTATCACATGCGGCTCAGATCCCACCGGCAGGAATTTATGCCGCGCGTTGCCTTTATTTATCCCGAAGATGCACAGGCAAAATGGGATGCCGTCAAAATGAGAGAGAACCACGCAATGGAGATTAAATCATCTCGAACAATACCCTCGACGGGAGAGTATTTAGGCGATCTGGATTTTTTGTATAGTGTGTCTGGATCCGCAGCCTGGAAGCCACTGCGCGTCTATAACGATGGCAAGAAAACAATTATTCAGATGCCGACAACCTTTTCACAAAAAGAAGCGCCGGTTTTGATGGTGGTGCGTAAAGAAGGCGGCTTGTTCTCACAAGACACAGAGGTAATGGTTAATTACCGCTTGCAGCATGACCGCTACATCGTTGATGCGGTTTTTGATAAAGCTTATCTCATCGCGGGTGTAGGCAGCGATCAAAGCCGTGTAACGATCACCAAAACACAAGGAAATTAATATGTTCCGGTTATCAATGCTTGTTTTGATATTCATTCTGACTGGTTGTGCAACAACACAATTTGGAAATTTTGTGGCGCATAACGATGAGGCTCACAACAAAAGTATAGCCAGTGATGTGACAGGGCAACTAATACAGCTTTATCCACCGGCCAGCACGCAATTTAATATGCAACATCCAACGGTAGATTCATTGGGTGATGCTTTAGTAGATAATTTGCGAGCTGGCGGCTATGCCATCCATGAACATAAAAAATCAAACCTTAGCAAGTCAACGGATACACCTACATCGGATGGTATGACGCTTGGATATGTTTTTGACCAAATGGACGGCTTATACCGTCTCACAGTCTTTGTTGATCAGCATGTTCTAACTCGCGCGTATATTTTCAATGAGAGCACAATAAACCCGGCAGGTTACTGGGTTCGTAAGGAGTAAGTTATGAGTATGTCTGCTGACGCATCTCCTGAAACCATATCGTCATCTGGCGTGCGCCGGGTCAACAACCTTCCGATTTATATTGTTGTCGGGATCATGCTGGTTTTTTTATTAATCATGATGGTTGTGGCAATAAATCGCTCAGAACCACAAGACTCAAACAATACCGAAGAAAGCAAAAAAGCTGGATCAAGCAATATGCTGGCCGCGTTTATCACCGGCGAATACAAGGATGGCTTCATTGAACCTGAAAGACCGGCACCCACAGAACCTGCGCTGGACTTGCCGCCAGAAATCATGATTGCACGCCCCAATAATCTTGATTTACCGCCATTACCACCAGTTAACAGTCTCGAAAGAGATCCCGCTTCAGAGCATATTCGTATGATGAAGTTGCAACTATTTGAGCAAGCGGTAAAAGCAAAAACCAATGTGGCTATGGAAGCACCGAGAAGTGCTGGTGCTGGTTCATCTTCACCTCCATCCGCCAACTATGCTTCTTCTGGCGTAACACCTAGCAGGAAAGAAGCATTGGCACGAATAGCAGCAGTCAGACAACAAGTCGATGCACAAGCAAAAGATGATCCTGCTGCTGCCTATCTTGCGCGATTACAACAAATCAAAGACAGTGGGCTTATCGGTGGCCGCGATGGTTTGGATGATTCAGCGCCAGAATTAATTGATGCAGATTCAAAAAGACCTGCTAACAATTATGCAAACTTTGATTCAACAGGGCAGGGGAGTCGTTGGAAACTGGACAGCAAGCCAGCAGCACCCGAAACACCGTATAGCCTACTGAACGGATTTGTAATACCGGCTGTGCTTATCTCCGGTATTAATTCAGAACTGCCCGGCCAAATCATGGCGCAAGTCAGTCAGGACATTTATGACACACCCGTAGGCCGTTGGCGCTTGATACCTCAAGGCGCTCGTCTGGTCGGGAGTTATTCCAGTGATGTTGCCTATGGTCAGTCGCGTGTATTGGTTGCATGGCAACGGATTATTTTTCCTGACGGCAAGACAATGGATATTGGTGCGATGCCGGGAGCTGATGGTATCGGTCAAGCGGGATTCAAGGATCAAGTCAATAATCATTATTTGCGAATATTCGGATCGGCATTATTGATGTCAGCCGTGATAGCAGGAGCCACGTACAGTCAGCGTGATGCTGGGGGAGGGGGCGTATTCGGGCGGCAAAATGCCGGTAGCATATTGAGTCAGTCGCTAGGCCAGCAACTTGGGCAAGCGACCACGCGGCTAATGATGAAAAATCTGAATATTGCGCCAACACTAGAGATACGCCCAGGTTTTAGATTCAATGTCATTGTTACTAAAGACATGGTCTTTTCTAAACCGTATCAATCATTTGATTATTAACGAAAGGAGTGATCTAACATGATAAACAGTAAAAATCTAACTGCCCTGTGGATAGCAATCCTGCTCGTAATCTGGAGTGCCGGTCATTCATCAAACATTAGAGCAGGGGGTATGGCTGTTATTGATATGGCGAATATTAAACAGACTTCGATTACCGCTTATGAGAATGTAGAGATGCGACTCAAACAGATTGATCAGTATCGGACGCAATTGCAGCAATATGAAAACATGCTCCGCAACACGGTAGCGCCAGCAGCTTATGTCTGGGCAAAAGCGGAATATACGATGAATCGATTAGTTCAAGCGTCCAATACACTTAAATATTATCAAGACCAGGGTGGCGTAGAGAACTATTTAAACAGGTACAGGAACGCCAGTTATTACAGTGGTTCTCCCTGTTTTAATTTGGGCGGTAACTGCACAGATACAGCCTGGGATTTGATAAAACAAGGGCAGAACACCAGCACAAACGCGCAAAAAAGCGCCAATGATGCGTCATTACGGGGCTTGGAAATACATCAAGATGGGGCGCCCCTCGATGCCGCGCATTTGCAATTACTGCAATCACGGGCAGAAACAGCAGGAGGGCAGCTGGAGGCGATTCAGTACGCCAATCAACTGGCTGCTTACCAGTCAAACCAGCTTTTACAATTGCGAACCATGATGATTGCACAATTTAACGCAGAGAATGCCAAAAATCAGGCGCTTGTAGACAAAGAAGCGATAAATCAAGCTGCACATCAGGCCGCAACCAAACGGCTTAGCCCGGTTAACTTTCCAGCAGCAAAAATCTGGAATGTCAGAGACGCATTTTAACTTAAAACCAAAGGACACAATTATGAAAACCAATCAAACAATCACTATTGCGATGACTGCGGCATTACTTTTAACCTTGGCTGGTTGTCAGGAACCCAAGGGGTATTTGGAGCTTAAGGAACCTAAAAAAGAATTAAGTGAACTTCCACCTGGAAAATCTTGGAATGTAAGTGACGCTTGGAAAGAAGATAACTCTGAAGAATTAAACAAGAAATAGTACATCATTCAAAATAACAAGGTGACCCTACTGATGTATAAAATGATTCTTGGCATTTCTATTGTCGTTCTATCACTAATGTTCTTTTCTACAAGTGCATTTGCTGAGTTGGCCTATATTGATCCAGTAACCAATCAAAGTGTACTTGATCAGGTTGCGCAAAAGTTTTTAATTAAAGCCAAAGGCTGGCATACCATTTTAGAGGGCGCAGCTATACGTTTGTTTTGGACGCTGGTGTTAATTTCCATGGTGTGGACGTTTGGCATGATGGTATTACGCAAAGCGGATATTGGTGATTTTTTTGCTGAATTCACCCGTTTCATCATATTCACAGGTTTTTTCTTCTGGTTATTAACCAACGCAATATCAGGACAAAACATTGCCGGATCAATTATCGAATCCATGCAGATGTTGGGTAATAAGGCATCCGGGTTAACCGGATCAGGTCACAGTAATATTATGCATGTAGCTTTCAGAATTTGGGAACAATTCCTCCAGAATGCATCTGTCTGGAACCCCATTGACAGCCTTATTGCCTTCGTCCTTTCACTCATTATTGTAATCATTCTGACGGTCGTCGCAGTCAACATGTTATTGCTGCTGATTTCGTCATGGGTGCTTCTATATGCGGGTATTTTCTTTTTGGGTTTCGGCGGGGCGCGTTGGACAACTGATTTCGCGATCAACTATTACAAGACAGTATTAGGCATTGGTATCCAGCTGCTGGCCATGACGTTGATTGTTGGGATTGGTGGCGATTTTCTGACCAATTATTATGGAAAAATGAGTAAAACCATCATGAACTTTGAAGAATTGGGAGTCATGTTAATTTTTGCTGTTGCCTTTTATTTCCTGGTTTCAAAGCTACCGCCCATGCTGGCCGGAATTATTACAGGTAGTAGTATTAATGCGGGAGGGGTCGGAAACTATAGCGGTGGTCAGGTAGTGGGTGCTGCAGCAGCCACGATGGCTGTTGCCAGTATGGGCGCGACTTATTTAGCGGAAGGCGCGCGTCAAATGGCTGCTGCTTCATCAACTGCTGCCGATGCGGCAAAGTCTATCAATACATCCGGAGGAACACCATTTGCAACACCGAATCCGGATGGAAGCGCCCAAACTGTATCCCATGATCCGTGGGAGGTGCCTGATGATCATCTTACAAGGAAACCAAAGTGATGAATAAACTTAATGAGGAGGCTGTTATGGTTAACAAATCAATTCTTTCTGCCATCGTGCTTGTACTTATACTGGGTGGCTGTGCCAGCATGAGTGAATCACAGCAAAGTACAGCAAAAGGCACGGCAATGGGTACTGGCGCGGGTGCTGCGGTTGGTGCCATTATCGGTGCCATAGCAGGAGACCCGGCTCTTGGTGCAGGAATTGGTGCGGGTGTCGGCGCAGTGGGTGGCTATATCTGGTCTAACCGGATGGAAGAACAAAAAAAGAAAATGGAAGCGGCTACCGAAGGCACAAAAGTTTCTGTTACTCAAACAGCCGACAATCAATTAAAACTCAATGTTCCCAGTGATATTTCTTTTGATACCGGGCAATCCACCATAAAACCTGAAATGCACCCAGTACTCAATAGCCTGGCCGCAGGACTTAAGAGTAATTCAAACTCCCAGGCGGCTATTATTGGTTATACCGATGATACCGGCAATGATTCCATTAATAACCCCTTATCGGTGAACCGTGCTGCCAGTACACGTGCGTATCTGGTTAGTCAGGGTATTGCATCCAATCGTATCAGTATTGATGGTCGAGGTGCTTCAGAACCGGTGGCAGCCAACACTTCTCCTGAAAATAGGGCAAAGAATCGTCGTGTAGAGATTTTCGTGAAAGAGCCGCAACCACAACAACAGCGACAACAAGAACTGCCGCAGCACCAAGAACAGCAACAATATATTCAACAACCGGCATATTAATCCATAATGGATTTGCCACCCGATCAGCAAGAAAGAATCGTATGCTCAATCACAGCGGCCATAAAGTATGAAATACCGGCCAATATACTTTTGGCCGTTGCGGAAAAAGAAGGGGGCAAAGCGGGGCAATGGGTGAGTAACCGCAATGGAACGCATGATGTGGGTTCCATGCAATTCAATACGGCCTACCTGGGAGATTTAGCCCGATACGGGATCACAACCAATGATGTCGCACAACCCGGTTGCTATCCCTATGATCTGGCAGCTTGGCGAATACGTCGGCATATCAAGCAAGATAAAGGCGATTTGTGGACAAAAGCGGCCAATTATCATTCGCGTACTCCAAAAGTTAATGCAAAGTATCGGACTGACTTGATGGCTAAAGCCGCTAAATGGGCGGATTGGCTGGAAAATCGTTTCATGACAGCGGACAACAAGAAAAAATAAGTTACTAACAAATTCCGTGGATAGAACTGTGAATAACCGGCCTATGTCACGCAACGATAATGTTATTTAGCCGTGCCTAACAGGCCGTTGAAAAACGTTTTCGAGGCAGCCGATGCAAGGCAAAAACAGGCGAAAAAGCGCAGTTTATGCTTAATAAATGAGCATTTTTAGTCTGTTTTTAACACCGTAGCGGCAACGCAGATAGTTTCTCAACGGCCTGCTAAATGACAGGCAAAATCCTATGAATCCTTTGTGGGAATAGACCAGGAATGAAACAGAGAATGATCGTAATGAATGGGTTTCGAATTTTGCAAAGCCACAATGGTCAGGGATGGGAAACTGTGGGCACAATAAAGAAGGTTGAGAAGGGTATTGTGGCGGGTGTTTATAACCTGTTTTTGTCAAAAGAAGCTGAAGCAAACAATACCGTTTATGAAGGTATCATTCTTTATATAGACAAAGAAAAAGAAATTGTTTATCAAAAGGTAGATAAAGAATTTATCACACACAAACTGAAACCATTTAAAACCAAACCAACCATTGGCAAGAATGTTTCTATTCGGTACGACAATAACCAATTAAATCTAACTTAGAAAATCATTGCCTATAGATTCCTTACAGGAGTAAGTGACATGAATAAGACAAAAAATGGGATAAATGGGATGTCGGTGGAAGACCTGAAGATCATGGACGAGATCATAGATGCGAAGCTTCAGGACGCTGAAATACCAGGCTTTCAAGCTGAATTTGATCCGATGGAAGCTGAAAGGATTGGGGCCTTTGAGGAAGATGCTCTGAGCGAACAAGATGCACTGGATAGCGTGATAGATCAACAAGCATAGGGGTTAATGCGTGATGGAAAAAATCAAAAAGACTTTTCATGAGCAAATAGCCGAAAATTTGATTGAGCAACTAAAGAAGGGCACAGCACCTTGGCAAAAGCCGTGGCAGCCAGGAGATCCACTTCTAACATTACCGAATAACCCAACAACGGGTAAAAACTACAAGGGCATTAATGTGTTGCAATTGATGTGTCAGGGGCGCACTGATCCGCGCTGGCTGACGTACAAGCAGGCAGTAAACTTTGGCGCACAGGTTCGTAAAGGTGAAAAAAGCACACTGGTGCAGCATTGGAAATTTGCGGATGAGCGCATCAAAAAAGATGACAACGGTAATCCTGTTCTGGATAGCGAGGGTAAGCAAATAAAAGAACAGGTGAAACTTGAGCGTCCGAGAGTGTTTTATGCATCCGTATTCAATGCTGAACAGATTGATAACTTACCCAAGCTTGATATTAAAGCCCCCGATTGGGAGCCGCTGGATCGTGCCGAACAAATATTGCAACAATCCAATGCCGTCATCCAGCATGGTGAAAATGACCGCGCATTTTACCGGCCATCAACGGATAGCATTCATTTGCCGCATAAGCACCAGTTTTCAGCACCGGAACACTATTACGCAACGGCGCTACATGAACTGGGACATTGGAGTGGATCGGAGACACGTCTGAATCGTGATCTCTCACATCCATTTGGAAGTGAAGGCTATGCAAAAGAAGAATTGCGCGCTGAGATTGCCAGTATGTTGCTAGGGGGCGAATTGGGCATTGGTCATGATCCAGAACAACATGCTGCTTATGTGGGTTCATGGATCAAGGTATTGGAAGAAGACCCGAAAGAGATCTTTAGAGCGGCGGCTGATGCTGAAAAAATCAAGGATTTTGTACTATCATTCTCACAGCAACAGGAAATTGTTGATCAGGAGGAAATCACGATGGATCAGACCAGCCAGCAGAATAATGATGCAGACTCACGTAAATACCTAGTTGTTCCTTATGCAGAAAAAGATCTAGCGAAAGCTGCCGGTGCTTGCTGGGATAACACGACCAAGGCCTGGTATGTAGGGCCAGAAGCGGATATTCGCACCTTGCAGCGTTGGCTGCCTGAGAATGTTTCCGGACAGCAGGATCCTGCTATGTCACCTGAAGCTGAATTTGCCGACTTACTGCGCTCTCACGGTTGCGTTGTTGATGACAATCATCCGCTAATGGATGGCAGCAAACACCGGGTCAAGGTTATCGGTGACAAGCCCGGTGAAAAATCCGGGTTTTATGTGGCACATCTGGATGGGCATCCTGCCGGATATTTCAAGAATAATCGGTCAGGGCTTGAGACACGCTGGAAGGCCAAAGGATATTCCTTAACTGACGAGCAAAAAACGGCACTTGTGACAAAGGCCGCCATCAAGCAGCAAAGTAGAAAAACCGAGCAACACCAGCAGCAATTGAAAGTTGCGGAAGCTATCAAGGAATTACTGGCAATTGCACCACTTGCGGATTCTGAACATCCTTACCTATTGGATAAGAATGCACGGCCAGGTGATTTGAGAATAGTACCTGAGAATGCAGATGCTTTGCCCGCTGATTCTATGATTAAAATTGGTAAAGACTGGAAGGAAGCCAAGGCATTACGTGAAGAAAACCCAGGCAGCATCGTTTTAACAGCCGGTGATTTGTTGCTACCGGCAGAAGACATCAATGGGCAAACCTGGACAGTGCAAACGATACAACCGGGTGGTGCCAAGTTTTTTGTAACAGGTAGCAAAAAAGAAAGCAATTTTCATGTGGTTGATAGTGAATATCGGGGATTGGCTGCACTCGACGCTGTGACGGCGATTGTGATCGCAGAAGGCTATGCGACCGCAGATACCTTATCGCAAGCCTTAAGTTGTCCGGTTGTGGCTGCATTTGATTCGGGCAATCTGCTTAAAGTCGCTCAAGTTTTGCAAAAAAAATACCCGCAGAAACCTATTGTTATCGCCGGTGATGATGATTTAACACAGGAATCAATAAATGGCAAAAATCCAGGTAAGGAAAAAGCAATGGAAGCCGCCCAGCTGGTGAATGGCGCTGTAATTCTTCCCATTTTTGCACCCGGTGAGCAAATGTCACAACAATTAAGTGACTTTAATGATCTGGCTAATAAAAGCGTGTTGGGTATTGAAGCAGTCAAACGTCAGGTCGGATCGGTTGTTGGAAAAGTATCTCAGCAGGCTAAACAGGACAGCTTATTGAAGTTACAAATCCCTATTGAACCTAAGCAGCAGGAAATCAAGCAAAAACGGGCATTGGTCAGGTAATCTTATAATATGCTGAAGATTCCAGGAACCCCATCTAATCCTGATGAAGGTGATCTTTATGAAAACATTGAGACTCGTCCCGGTACTACCGAAAAGCAAAAAGAAGCGGGGCGAGGTGCCTACACAGAACTGCTCGAAGCTCATGCTCGATGGGCAGGTGGCACCTTACTGGGTTGTGATTTCCCAAAAGATTTCCGAGAAAAAGGAGGAAGCACATTCCTGAATCAGCCTATCAAGTCAGGCCAAGATCTGGCAATAATGGCGCAAATACTGCGCGATCCGCGCTATGAGACGCTGAGAATCTTCTATACCCGTATGAATCGTATCGTTCATCATACGGCTGTGAGTTCCAGATTGCCGGGTGCAGTCTATCTGGAAAAGATTGGACATGCCAAACATGATCTGGGTGTTTTGGTAGAAAAGACTAGGCGACATGTTAAAGCAGATGGTTACTGGTTATTGCATAACCATCCATCGGGTAATGCTAAGCCATCAAGTCAGGATGTCAGGCTCACAGAAATAATCGCGTCATTTGTTCCGAGTTTCAAAGGCCATGTGGTTATCAATACCAGTCAATACAGTGTCATTGATAAAGACGGTCAGGTCGATTTTGTGGATTGGATGGGTGATCAGGCAGGGGGTTATCAGAATAATCATTATAAAAGTCATGAGCTGCTTTTGGAGAAAATAGCCTCACCGGAGGATCTGGCAAAGATAGGCCATGCTTTAAAAAAGCGGGATCAGTTTTTTAACTTGATAGGCATCAGTGCAACAGGTTTTGTATTGTCGTTAAGTGAATTACCTTTATCTGTACTTGATCGCCCTCAAAATCTGCTTCTGGCGCGATTACAAAATTTTGCACGCAATTCTGGCGTCAATACGGTATTTGCCATCACGAATGCCAATGATTACAGACACCCGGTATTATCCAAAGCCTGTGAAGCTGGCATACTAAAAGATGTGCTAACCGTAGGGGGCTCTGATTATCGTTCATTGCGGGAAGAAGGGTTATTTGCTTCAATGCCCGGTGAAATAAGCGCCATTTTTAGGAAGCCCAGAGCCTTTGTGAAGGAAGATGGCGGATTGGGCAAATACACAAGGGGCAGAGGACGCAGTAGGTAGCGGACTGGATGGTTATGTGCGGTGGTATTGAATACCAGGGTCAGAAGATATATTTCCCGCAACCGGATGCACGCTTGCCTGTGCGGCTACGAGATGGCCAGGTTACCTGGATAACGTGGGGCAGACGCAAGGATGAAGCCACCGGTAAATTTCCGAATGGCGGCTGGGCACGACTGAATTCCATCAAAAGCGGAAAATGGAAGCCCTGGCATCCAAGGCCGGTTTTAATTGCCGCTGGCCAGTTCATGGAAAAAGACCATGACAACCAGTCTCACTGGATAGAACTGGATAAGCGAATGGTGATTCAGGGATTATTGGCAGAAAGAGACAAAGAAACTCGGGTTTATGTGGTGACTATCGACGCACCAACTGAATATGCCTGGATACATGACCGCTGGCCGAGATTGGTTCGACTGAAGGATCAATAGTCGTTCAGGTTTTATTTGATCGGTTACAGTATGATTTTATTCAGAAACTTTCCCCAGGGAATTGTTCTCCCTTGATGATTCCCTAGGTTTTTGCAATCAAAACGCACCCAATCGTATTATTTCTTTTTTTCAGTTAGTTTAGGTTTTGCTGATTTAGCTGCATTGGTTTTCTTAACAGAGGCCGCAGCATCAGATAAGGTTTTACCTGGTTTGAATTTAACGACCTTTTTGGCAGGAATTGTCATGGTTACACCAGTCGCTGGATTGCGGCCTTCACGACTTGCACGTTCTGTCACTGAGAAAGTACCAAATCCCACAAGCTGAACATCGCTGCCACTAGCCATGGTTTCCTGAATAACTTCAAGCAATCCGTTTAGCATGGCGGTTGTTTGGGCTTTGGTGGTATTAGAGCGCGTAGCAATGGCGTCAATCAGTTCAGTCTTGTTCATGGGGGTGCCCTATTAGTGGTTGAAGAAGTGGATGGTAATCTAGCAGGGTATAATGTGAAAAATCAATAACTTTTAAGAATTATATGTACTTGCCCCATGAAAACTCACTTTATTCGCAAATATAAGACACAGTAGGATTTTAAAAACAATTATTCGATTTGCTTCATTAGGCTCAATGCAACATTTTATTAATTCAGAAATTAAGCGTGTGGTCCTTTGATATTCTTATTTCAGTATTTTCATGTTACCTATACCATTATGGGTAAATAGAATACAAATCAGCAGCAAAAATAATAAAAATCAGAATTAAGGACGTATGAATCATCAATCTCTCTCAGCCTTCATTTGGTCGGTCGCCGATCTGTTGCGTGGCGATTACAAACAATCCGATTATGGCAAGATTATCCTGCCATTTACCGTGTTGCGCCGTTTGGATTGCGTTTTGGAATCTACCAAAGCCGCTGTGCTGGCTGAACATGAAGAAAAGAAAAAACTCGGCTTAAACGCCGATCCCTTCCTGCTCCGTAAAGCCAAGCAAAGTTTCTATAACATTTCGCCTCTGGATATGAAGAAGCTGATGGGCGACCAAGACCATATCAAGGAAAATCTGTTCTCCTATATCCAAGGTTTTTCAGAAGCGGTGCGGGATATATTCGAGCGCTTTGAGTTTTATGCCCAGATCGACAAACTGGCTAAATCTGGGCTTCTGTATCAAGTTACTGAAAAGTTCGTCAATGTCGACTTGCACCCCGACAAAGTCAGTAACAGCCAAATGGGGCTGGTGTTTGAAGAACTTATCCGTAAGTTTGCTGAAATTTCCAACGAAACCGCAGGGGAGCACTTTACTCCGCGTGAAGTGATCCGCCTGATGGTCAACTTGCTGTTCATCGAAGATGATCAAGTGCTGGCAAAAGCGGGGGTCGTCCGCACCATTTACGACCCCACGGCAGGAACGGGCGGGATGCTGTCGGTCGCGGGGGAATATCTGGAAGAACACAATCCCGAAGCCCGCCTCACCATGTTTGGGCAGGAGTTGAACCCGGAATCCTATGCCATTTGCAAAGCCGATATGCTGATAAAAGGGCAAGATGTCGCCAATATCGTGTTCGGCAATACTTTTTCAGAAGACGGCCACCCCCATAAGAAGTTTGACTATATGCTTTCCAATCCGCCCTTTGGCGTGGAATGGAAGAAGGTCGAAAAAGAAGTCCGTAAGGAATATGAGCAACAAGGATTCAATGGCCGATTCGGGGCGGGCTTGCCGCGCGTGTCCGACGGTTCGCTGCTGTTTCTCATGCACCTGATCAGCAAAATGCGTCCGGCCAACGATGGCGGTAGCCGCTTTGGCATTGTCCTCAACGGTTCGCCACTGTTCACGGGCGGTGCAGGTTCGGGTGAAAGCGAAATCCGGCGTTATGTGCTGGAGAACGACCTTGTGGAAGCCATTATTGGCTTGCCGACCGATATGTTCTACAACACGGGCATTAGCACTTATGTCTGGATACTCAGCAATCGCAAGCTGGCGCATCGCAAAGGCACAGTGCAATTGATTGATGCGAGTGGCTTCTGGCAGAAAATGCGCAAAAGCCTTGGCTCAAAACGCAAAGAATTATCGGATGACCATATTACTGAGATTACCCGCCTGTTCGGGCAATTCATCGAGACCAGCGAGGGTAAAAAGCCGATTTCCAGAATCTTCAAGAACAGTGATTTTGGTTATCGCACCATCACCGTTGAACGTCCGTTAAAAGACGAGAACGGCAAAATCATTTCCGGTGAAAAAGGCAAGCTGAAAGGCAAACCGCAACCGGATTCCAGTTTGCGTGACACTGAAAACGTGCCGCTCAATGAAGACGTGGAAACCTACTTCAAGCGCGAAGTGTTGCCCCATGCACCGGATGCGTGGATAGACCATGACAAAACCAAAGTCGGCTATGAAATCCCATTCAACCGGCATTTCTATGTGTTCGAGCCGCCGCGTGAACTGGCGGCGATTGATGCGGACTTGAAGCAATGCACGGACCGTATCCTGACCATGATTAAAGGGCTGACGGCATGAGCATGAAAACACCTGCCGCAGAGTCATTCGGAGAAATCACAAAACTGATTGAAGCGGCGCGGCAGAAAGCATTTCAGGCCGTCAATACCGTTTTGATTGATCTTTATTGGCACGTTGGCAAAATCATTAGTCACAAAGTCAAAAGCGCGGAATGGGGTGATGGGGTGGTCGCGCAGTTGGCGGCTCACATCGCACAGACCCAGCCGGGGTTGCGCGGGTTTACTCGCCGGAACTTGTTCCGGATGCGGCAATTTTACGAGACGTATCAGGGTGATGAGAAAGTGTCAGCACTGCTGACACAATTATCCTGGACAAACAACCTCATTATTCTCAGCCAGAGCAAACGCCAAGAAGAGCGCGAATTTTATTTACGCAGGGCTGTGCAAGAAAAATGGTCAAGCCGCGAGCTGGAACGCCAGATCAAAGCCGCCTTGTTTGAGCGTATCATCCTCACGCCACCCAAAGTGTCACCACTGGTGACACAAACACACCCGGCCGCCCTGAGCGTCTTCAAAGATGCTTATTTGGTCGAGTTTCTAGGTTTATCAGACGGCCATGCCGAATCTGATTTACACCAAGCCCTGTTAAAGCAGTTAAAAGACTTTCTGATTGAACTGGGACGTGACTTTTGCTTTGTCGGCTCGGAATATCCGTTGCAGGTTGGCGGGCGGGATTTTGCACTCGACCTGCTGTTTTTCCACCGTGGGCTAAATTGTCTGGTAGCGATTGAATTGAAAGTCGGGCGGTTTGAACCGGAATATCTCGGCAAACTGGCGTTCTATCTGGAAGCCTTAGATCGTGATATCCGCAAACCCCATGAACACCCTGCACTGGGCGTGTTGCTCTGTGCCAGCAAAGATAATGAAGTGGTGGAGTATGCCTTGAGCCGCACCCTTTCTCCCGCGTTAATTGCGGAGTACCAAACGCAATTGCCCGATAAAAAACTGCTGCGGGAAAAACTCCATGAGTTTTATCTACAGAGCACTCCAGAAGAAAAGGGGGAACTATGAGTTTTCCGCGCTATAAAAGCTACAAGGAGAGTGGTGTGGAATGGCTAGGTGACGTGCCGGAGCATTGGGTGGCTTGTCGGTTTTCTCGCGTAATCCTCGCCATCAAAGATGGAACTCACGGCACATTTTCCCGCATGACCGAAGGAAAGGTTTTCTTAAGCGCAAAGAATGTTAACAATGGACGCATAGAGATTTCTGATGATGAGAGTCTTATAACTTGGAAAGATCACAGCGATATTGTTTCAAATGGTTTTCCTCAAAAAGGAGACTTGCTTTTGACTATTGTTGGCACAATTGGTCGTTCATGTGTTTATTCATTAGACGAGGCTATCGCTTTTCAGCGAAGTGTGTGTTTCATTCGTTTAAAGAAATCGTGCCTTCCCCAGTTTTTCTATTTTCTAACTCAGTCAAAGTTTTTTCAGGAACAGCTTCAGAGCAGGTCTAAGAGCTCTGCTCAAGCGGGTGTTTATATGGGAGATGTTTCTGCAACATCAATTATGTTTCCCACAAACTATGAGGAACAACAAATCATCGCCGCCTTCCTCGACCGCGAAACCGCTAAGATTGATGCGTTGATTACCGAACAGCAACGGCTGATCGAATTGCTCAAGGAAAAACGACAAGCAGTTATTTCTCATGCTATTACCACAGGGTTGAATCCTGATGTGCCGATGAAAGATTCGGGGGTGGAATGGTTGGGGGAAGTCCCGGAGCATTGGGAGACTGTTCGTCTTGGGGCATTGTTCAAAGAAACAGCAGAGCCTGGAAATGACGAATTGCCAGTTCTGAGTGTTTCAATTCACAATGGAGTTTCAGATAGGGAATTTGAAGATGATGAACTGGAAAGAAAGGTGGTTCGAAGCGAAGACAGATCGAAATATAAACGTGTCAAGGTTGGTGATTTAGTTTACAACATGATGCGTGCATGGCAAGGCGGTTTTGGTACTGTTGTTGTACCTGGAATGGTCAGTCCCGCATATGTTGTAGCTAGACCAACCAGGCAAATCCGTGCAGATTTTATCGAGCAATTGCTGCGTACTCAACAGGCAGTGGAAGAATTGCGACGGAATTCACGTGGAGTTACTGATTTTCGCCTCCGTCTTTATTGGAGTGAGTTCAAACCGATCAAAGTTGCACTACCTTCAATAAAAGAACAGCATGACATTATGGAGTTCCTTGATCGAGAAACTGCTAAGTTTGATGAGCTTACTACTGAAGCTGAACGAGCTATCAATTTTTTGCAGGAACACCGTATGGCTCTAATTTCAGCCGCCGTTACTGGCAAGATTGATGTTCGGAGGCTGATATGATTCGATCAAACAGTGTTTTGGATGACTTGGTGAAATTGCAGCGTCTCACCTTAGAATCGCCTTTGAGTAGACATTTCAAACAAATGGAGCAGCAGGCGACAGCATTGTATCAAGCTACGCAACAACTTCGCGCACTCGAATCAATTCAATTTCAGTCTACTGCAACTAAGGCAATGGAAGAAATACGGAAACAAGCATTATCTGGTTTTTTATTGGGCGATGCATTCAAGGGAATCCAATCGTCTTTATCCATTGCTGATCAGATCACCAAATCAACAGCGCACTTGCAAGCTTCATCAATCCAAAGGTTGCAAACTGAGCAAATGGCGCAGCTTGGCAAGACGATCTCTAATTCCATGCATTTGTTTTCCACCAATACGATGAAAGTATTGCAATCCGAAGTCGATAAAGTGCGAGCGCAGCATTCAATTAAGTTCGACTTCATGCCAAGCGCTTTGAGTGCTGCTTCCCTAGATCTTAACCGATCATTTTTTGATCGATCAAGGTTTTCAGTTATAGATCAAACCACTGCAATACTCATGACGAATGTATGGGGGAAATCTGGTATTGCCCAGCAATTGGATGCCTTAGGTATCGACTACGAGCGCCTTTATCAAGCGATAGAACAGTGTGAGGATATTGATCAGCGGCCTGAGCCATCACCTGATGAAGATCTCTCACACATTCATAGAATTACCGGATGGCTAGGAAAGCCACATGTAAGTGGCCCAATGACCTTACTAAGTCTGCTACTTGGCATCTACGCGATTTGCTTAGTTTATTTTCCTTCATTACTACCCTATGAGGACAAGCAACAAACTAAATTTGATGCACTGGAAAAGCATTTGATGTCGCAATTCCAACCACTCTTAGAACAGCTTATGAACAAAGCTTCATCAAAAACTACATACGTAGAGTTTGTAGTTAAGGAGCGAGTTACAGTGGTTAGAGTTTTACCTAAGAACGGTTCCATGGTTATTGCTGAAATATTTCCAAATCAAGTGGTCACCATGTTGGACGAGAATGGTAAATGGGTCAAAATCGAATACTACGATTGGCTTCATCAAGAGTTTCGTATGGGATGGGCGTTGAAAAAATACTTCGCACGGATAGCAACTCGCGCCAAAGCTATAAAAGAACCAAAGGAATATTTATGAGCAATCTACATAAAGAAATCCACCTTGAAACTGAGATCTGCGACTACTTGGCTGGTCGAGGTTGGCTTTATTCGCAAGGCGATGCGGCAAACTATGACCGCACACGGGCGTTATTTCCGGCGGATGTGCTGGCTTGGGTGCAGGATACCCAACCGAAGGCGTGGGAAGCCTTGCAAAAGAATCACGGCGCACAAGCGGCGGATGTATTGCTAGGGCGGCTGCGGGATTCACTCAACCAACGCGGCACGTTAGACGTTTTACGCCACGGAATTGAACTGCTTGGGCTTAGGCAACCGCTCATGCTTGCCCAATTCAAACCCGCTTTGGCTATGAACCCGGATATTCTCGTCAAATACGCCGCTAATCGGCTGCGGGTTGTGCGGCAATTGCGTTATTCGCTGCACAATGAAAATGCGCTTGATTTGGGTTTGTTTCTGAACGGGATTCCGGTTGCCACGGCGGAATTAAAAACCAACTTCACTCAGTCGGTGGAGGATGCGATTGATCAATACCGTTTTGACCGCGAACCGCGCCCGAAGGGGCAGGGAAGCGCTGAACCGTTATTGTCTTTCCCCAATGGGGCATTGGTGCATTTCGCGGTGAGCAATAGCGAAGTGCATATGACCACGCGGCTGGAAGGCGCGGCAACGCGCTTTTTACCATTCAACCGGGGCGATAACGGCGCGGCGGGCAATCCACCCAACGAACAAGGGCATCGCACCGCTTATTTATGGGAAGACATCTGGGCAAAGGATAGCTGGCTGGAGATTTTGGGCCGATATCTGGTGACGCAGAAGGACGAGAAAAAACAGATTAAGAAAATCATCTTCCCGCGTTTTCATCAGTTGGATGCAACGCGCAAGCTGCTGGCGGCGGTGTTGCAGGAAGGCGCGGGCGGTAAATACTTGATCCAGCATTCGGCGGGCTCAGGCAAAACCAATTCAATCGCATGGTCGGCGCATTTTCTGGCCGATTTGCACAATACCAGCCATGAAAAACTGTTTGATACCGTGCTGGTGGTTTCTGACCGCACTGTGCTGGATGACCAGTTACAGGAAGCGATTTTCGATTTTGAGCGCACCGCCGGCGTGGTCGCCACGATCAAAGGGGAGGGCGCTAGTAAAAGTGCGGAATTGGCGGCGGCTCTGTCCGGCGGCAAGAAAATTGTGGTTTGCACCATCCAGACTTTCCCTTTCGCGCTTAAGGCCGTGCAGGAACTGGCTGCAACGCACGGTAAGCGCTTTGCTGTAATTGCTGATGAAGCGCATTCGTCGCAAACCGGAGAGGCGGCGGCCAAACTGAAAGCCGTGCTATCGGCGGAAGAATTGCAAGAGCTGGCCGACGGCGGGGAAATCAGCACCGAAGACATACTGGCCGCACAAATGGAAAACAGGGCGGCGGAAAGCGGCATTACCTATGTGGCCTTTACCGCGACACCCAAAGCCAAAACCCTTGAACTGTTTGGACGATTGCCCAATCCTGATTTGCCAGCCGGTGCGGACAATCTACCTGCGCCGTTTCATGTCTATTCGATGCGGCAAGCGATTGAAGAAGGCTTCATCCTCGATGTGCTGCAAAATTACACGCCTTACAAGCTGGCGTTCAAACTCGCGCATGATGGCAAAGAATTGGATGATAAAGAAGTGGAGCGTAACGAAGCCCTGAAAGGCATTATGCGCTGGGTCAGGCTGCATCCTTACAATATCAGCCAGAAAGTGCAGGTGGTGGTTGAGCATTTCCGCGAAAATGTAGCTCCACTGCTGAACGGCAAAGCTAAGGCTATGGTGGTGGTCGGTAGCCGTATTGAAGCGGTGCGCTGGCGGCTGGCGATTGATGTCTACATTAAAGCTCAAGGTTACAAAATCGGCACGCTGGTGGCGTTTTCCGGTGAGGTCAACGATAGCCAATCAGGCAGCGAGCCGTTCAGCGAAACCAGCAAGACCATGAACCCGAACCTGAAGGGGCAGGGTATCCGTGAGGCTTTCAATACAGAAGACTATCAAATCCTGCTGGTTGCCAACAAGTTTCAAACCGGATTCGATCAACCTCTGTTGTGCGGTATGTATGTCGATAAACGGCTGGCAGGTATTACGGCGGTGCAAACCTTATCACGCCTCAATCGCGCGCATCAGGGCAAAGATACCACCTATGTGGTGGATTTCGTGAATGACCCCGAAGAAATTCTGGCTGCCTTTCTTGCCTATTACGAAACCGCAGAATTAGCCAACGTCACCGACCCGCACCTGGTTTATGATTTACGCATGAAGCTGGACGCGGCGGGTTTTTATGATGAATTTGAAGTCAACCGTGTGGTTGAGGTGGAGTTTAACCCGAAGTCCAAGCAAAGCGATCTGGCCGGAGCATTAGAGCCAGTCGTCGCACGGATTTTGCATCGTTATAAAGCGGCTCAGGAAAAGCTGAAAGCTGCCAATGCCAAGGAAGATAGCAAAGCAGCCGAAGATGCTAAGAACGAAATGAACGCGCTTATCCTGTTCAAGCATGATATGGGTGCATTCCAACGACTGTATGCGTTCCTTTCCCAGATATTTGACTATGGCAACACCGCCATTGAGAAACGTTTTATCTTCTACAAAAGATTGATTCCACTGCTGGAATTCGGGCGGGAACGTGAAGGACTTGATCTCTCCAAGGTCATGCTGACGCACCATAACTTGAAAGCTGAGGGAAAGCGGACGTTAGCCCTGGTCGATGGCGAATATCCAAAACTGACACCAATGGAAGGTGCAGGTACAGGGCAAGTGCAGGAAAAGGAAACAGCATATCTGGCGGAAATTATTGCCAAGGTGAACGATTTGTTTGATGGTGAATTGTCCGATGACGATCAGCTTATTTATGTTAACAATGTCATCAAGGGTAAGTTGCTGGAATCGAAAACACTTGTTCAGCAAGCTGCCAACAACACCAAACAACAGTTTGCCAACTCGCCTGACCTATCCAACGAGTTGATGAATGCCATTATGGATGCCTTGGCTGCCCATAGCACCATGAGCAAACAAGCCTTGGAGTCAGAAAAGGTGCGAAGCGGTTTGCGGGATATTTTGCTCGGCCCGGCGCAACTTTATGAGGCGCTTAGGGAGCGATCGGAAGGACACCCATGAATATGACTGGACTGTATTGGGGGAGCAGGGTGGCGTATAGCGGTTGAAAAAACATTAGTGATAGATATTTAGATAAGGATAACGCACATGAAAGCCACCGAAGCCAAACTCCTTGATTTCTTAAAGAAGTCACCGCAATTCGTCATTCCCATCTACCAACGCACATATTCGTGGACCGAGAAAGAGTGTCGGCAACTGTGGGAAGATGTTGTCCGCTGTGGAAGAAACGATCATATTCCCGTTCATTTCATTGGGTCCATAGTCTATGTGGAGAGCGGGCTATCGCAGGTTACACATCAAGCGCCTTTGCTGGTCATTGATGGACAGCAACGCCTCACTACTGTATCGCTGTTGCTGACGGCGCTGGCCGAAGCGGTAGGTGAAACGGAACCGTTCGAAGGCTTCTCCCAACGAAAGATTCGTAACTATTTCCTGTTAAATCCAGAGGAAATCGGTGAAAGGCATTTCAAACTTTTGTTGTCACAAACCGACAAAGACACACTGACCGCGTTGGTAGGCAAGCACCCGCAGCCTGATAATCATTCTTTGCGCGTATCTGAGAATTATGCCGCTTTTCAGAAGTGGATCAAGAGCGACGTGGTGAATTTGCCGACTCTCTGCAAGGGATTGGCTAAGCTGGTGGTGGTTGATATTGCTCTGAACCGCGATCAGGATAATCCGCAGCTCATTTTTGAGAGCATGAACTCGACAGGAAAAGAGTTGAGCCAGGCTGACTTGATTCGCAATTTCATATTGATGGGGCTAGAGCCTGCGCTGCAAACGCGCCTCTATGAACAATTTTGGCGTCCTATAGAGATGGATTTCGGGCAAGAAGCTTACGGTACTCATTTTGATGGCTTCATGCGTCATTACTTGACTGTGATGTCGGGCGAAATTCCCAACACCAATGCCGTGTATGAAGCGTTTAAGACCCATGCCCGAGAGACAAGGGCCGGTGCTGTGAGTGATGACAGTCATGTAGAAATGCTGGTCAGTACAATCCGAGATTATTCGCGCTATTTTTGCGCAATGGCTTTGGGCAAGGAGATCGACCACGAACTGAATCGGGCGTTTCATGACCTGCGCGAACTGAAAGTCGATGTGGCTTATCCATTCCTACTGGAACTGTATCGCGACTACGCTACACAGTACTTGAGTAAGTCGGATTTTGTGAGCGCGGTGCGTTGGGTTGAAGCCTATGTGTTTCGCCGTGCAGTTTGTGCCATACCCACTAATTCGATGAACAAAACTTTTGCTACCTTTAGCAAGGCACTAAAGAAAGACCGTTATCTGGAGAGTATCGCCGCCCACTTTCTGCTACTTCCTTCATACCGACGTTTTCCAAGTGACGATGAATATGTACGCGATATTCAGACTCGTGATCTCTACAATTTCCGCAGTCGCAGTTATTGGCTGCGTCGATTCGAGAACCACGGGCGCAAGGAAGTGGTGCCAGTGGATGAATACACCGTGGAGCACATCCTACCGCAAAATGAAAACCTGAATACTGCGTGGCAAGAATCTCTGGGAGCCGAATGGAAACGTATCCAGCAAACCTGGTTACACACCTTGGGCAATCTGACACTCACTGGTTACAATTCGGAATACAGTGACCGACCATTTATTGTAAAACGCGACATGGATGGAGGCTTCAGGCAGAGCCCTCTCAAGGTAAATCAAGGGCTCGGTCAGGTTCATGTTTGGGACGAAAGTACGATCATTGAGAGAGCTAAGCGTCTCGCCAAACTCGCCGTGCAAGTTTGGGAATCACCGAAGTTAGACGACGCTATTTTGGCAGCTTATCGCCCCAGGGCTGAGCCTTCCTCAAGCTATACGATAGACGATCATCCACACCTGATTACACCGGCAATGCTCTCTCTGTTCGAGGCGTTTCGCAAGGAAGTACTGGCGCTCGATCCATGCGTCAGTGAGGAATTTCTGAAGTTGTATGTGGCCTATAAGGCTGAAACCAACTTTGTGGACATTGTGCCACAGGCAAAGCGTCTGCGACTCTCATTGAATATGAGTTTTGCGGAGATCAGCGATCCCAAAGGGCTATGCAAGGATGTAACCAGATTAGGTCGGTGGGGTAATGGTGATGTGGAAGTGGGGCTGTCCTCCTTGGAGGAGTTGCCCTATGTAATCGGGTTGGTGCGACAAGCCCTCGAAAAACAACTCGGAGACACATCTAACACATGATCCGAAGCCAAATCCAAATCCCATTTTTGGGTGCGTTTAAACAACCGACACCAAAGTCTAATGTTCGAGACAACCAATTGAAGATCATTAAATATAACCATTTGATTGCCTACTTGCTGATCTTTCACAATTGCCATACGATACGCAGGCATTAAAAGCGCTAGAGACTGAAGGCTTCTCAGTTAACGCCGGAATTAGTCGCCCCATTCAGCCCTTATTGGAGGCATCCCAATCGTTTTGGCAGTATGAGCTACGGGAGCGGGAGCGGGATTGGATATCGTATGATAGCTATGATGTAACTGAGCCAAGTAGAAACTTCTGGATATTGAAAGGTGGCAAATTCTGATTGCTAATAGATATTAAGGATTTTTTTTGTGATTAGCTCAATTGAAGAAGGCAGAAAAGAAGATGGCAATCGCTCAATTGCCGACAAAATAATTAAGCGTTTGCATGACTTAGATTTAACTGTTGAGAATAATCAAGGTCGTTGGGCTTGGGAACTTCTGCAAAATGCAGAAGATAGTGTTGCCGAAGAAGATGAGAGAAAAATATCCGTAAAAATAATACTTAACGAAAATAATATCGAGTTTCAGCAAGGATAGAGCCATGGTTGACGGCACTATTTCAATCAGAGCATCTCAATTTACTTGTGGGTGCTGGATTAAGTACTGCTGTTCAACTATCTGCAACAGCCATACCCCGACCACAAAGTATGGGATGGATAACTGATCTGAAGGTTTGCAAGCTTGAAATTGAAGCTTATGTTGATAAAACTGCAAAGGCAGCCTCAAATTTAGATGCCACTTCTGTCGCGGATGAACTAAATGCTCTGATTGATCAGGGGTGGACAGTTGCCAAATTAGCGCATGAACTCGGTAAAAGTGCTAGGCAAGTATATCGGTGGCTAGAGGGAGCTAAATGCAAAGAGGTAATTCTGCGGAAAATTTCTGCACTGTCGGTGCCCTTGGTGTTGAATGAGGTCATATCGAAGTTTACCGATACCACATAGTTTCTTGCTTTTCTACAATATTCTAGTAAAAGGCATCGCTCATAATTGATCTTTGACTCCACCCAAATGGCTTCTTTTGACCCTTTGCTAGAGCTGACGCTATCGGTCAGAAGTAATCCACTGCAAATCCCTAAAAGGATTCCAGAATGGATGATCGGAAAATAGTCGGAATGCCAATTATTTAATAATTATTACAACAAAATCAATTAACCGAGAATTTCTCAGCTATTAATCTGCCATAATTTATCAATCTCATAGGCTAAATCCGTCCCCTAATTAGGCAAATTTAGCATAGAAAATATCCCCATAGAATAAATTTTCTTTTAATTCTGTGACTTTATGGTGTCTTGTCACTGGATTCTTTTTTTCCAGCTTATCTGAATTTTCCGACAGCTCCCTAAAATTTCATGGCTAGAAACATTTGTTAATACTACTAAGTAGCAGCGGGAATTGATAAAATTGGAAACAATTACATAAGCTTGTTTTTTCCCGAATCTATACGCTCCTGAACTTAAGAAGTTGAGCAGTCTTAATAGAGGTGATATTTGTCCAAATTGATGGTTTTAGTTGACTACGATAATGTTGAGCTAAGTCTAAGGAGTCCAGGACCTGTCAATTTTGCGAAAGTACTCACCCCCTTAATTTCTGGTCAGGTTTCATTTCGATACTCTGAAATGGACGTCCGGCTATATGGTGGCTGGAGATCTCGCGGACTACTAACCAATAGCGCGCAACGTCTTGTTCCTGATATTCACGCTTTCTCGCCAACATACGTTGGCACTGTTCATGCTGGATCGAATATTCAACTCAAGCTAACTGTTGAGTTGGCTGATAAACCGATTGGACTGACTATTCCATTAGAAGAAACACTTGTTAAAGAACGCGATTTAAGGAAATTTCGAACACGATCAGCGCCATGGGCTCAGTGCGCAAATCCTAGTGCGTGTTCATTTAAACATTTCACTGGGCTCATGCATAACACAGCTTGTGGAAATGGAGTATGCGCAAACCGACTGGGAAATTTGTTTGTTCGTGACGAACAAAAAATGGTCGATACCCTCATTGTTGCAGATATCGCTTTTCAGGTACTTTCTGAGAAAGCAAAAGAAATCGTGATCGTATCCTCGGATACAGATATGTGGCCTGGAGTGCTCCTTGCTCTACGAGCAGGGTGCTCAGTTATCCACATACATACCAAAGCCGGCTGGACAACCCAAAAACATCTTATAAGGACTCTCGGAGGACAGATGGTACGGCATTACAAACAATTAAGTGTTTAGGAGAGCGGTCAATGGATATTAATGAATTCAAAAGAATCATCAGTGCATTTGCTGATGAGCCATCTGATGTGGATGTTCGCATCGGGAAGGTGGTGGCGCAGATAAGGGACGAGCTTATAGACGTTACTATCAAGTATTCATCAGGTCCTAATCGAGAACTGTTGATTGGTGAAAATGGACAAGAATATCCAGCAAGGAGATGGCTAATCAATCGTGTTGCTCGGCTTCCTCAACTCGCCGACCGCATCATTGCGAGTACAACTCTTACACCTGAAGTAGAAGCAAAATCACCATTCGTTGAACCTTCTGGATTTTTGTCACCTGATCTATCTGCAATGAAAGCTGACGACTACGATCAACCAATCAGTGATGTAGTAGCTACGCTATTGGACAAAGCGTCGAATCCCCTGCCAGGAGCAACCTCAGTGTTGTATATTACATCAGATGCTGGTGAGGGAAAGTCAACAATTATCAACAAGATGGCGCGTCAACAAGCTATAAAATATAAGAGTAAGTCTGTCGATTCGCTCGTGGTTCCTATTCCTCTGAATGGTAGAGCGTTTCTTACTTTTGATGACGCGGTGATTGCTACCCTAGTCAACAAATGGCGCTTTAATTATCTTTACTTCGATGCGTTTATACAACTTGTGCGCATGGGTGTTGTTGTGCCCGCATTCGATGGCTACGAGGAGATGCTTGTCGAGGGATCAAAAGGGGAAGCTATCTCCGCGCTTGGTAATTTGGTCCAAACCTTAGAATCATCGGGAACAGTATTCATCGCAGCGCGTAAGGCATTTTTCGAATACTTGAGCTTCAAGACGCAAGCAAAACTGCTTGACGCAATTGGAGATCAATCGGCATCTTTCTCTCGACTAGCAATATCACGCTGGAATAAAGAACAGTTCTGCAAATATGGCACTCTACGCAAAGCAAATGCACCTGAAGAAATTTACGAAACTGTGGTCACTAAACTAGGTCCTACTCATCCCCTTCTAACACGGGCAGTATTAATTCGACGTCTCTTTGATGTGGCGATGAACCTATCAGACCGAACAGAACTTGCAGAGTTACTAGTTCAAAACCCGCATGATTATTTTTTTACTTTTGTGGATGCAATCGTAAAACGAGAAGCAACGGAGAAATGGCTGTCGAGGATATCAGGCGAAATAAAGGAACCGCTACTCAAGTCCGAAGAGCATCATCAATTACTTTCACATATTGCATTGGAAATGTGGCAAACATCTACAAACTCATTACGATATGATGTATTGGATGTTCTTGTGGACATGTTTTCCGAAGAAAGCAAAAAAAGAGCAACTGATATTCGCCAAATAAAGGAGCGTCTCAAACAGCATTCTTTACTTTCCACGGATACGTCACGACGTGAAGCAATCTCGTTTGATCACGAGGATTTTCAGAACTTTTTCCTCGGTGAAGGTCTTGGACTATTGTTATCAAAGGGAGGTCGTACTGAGTTGCAAGCGTTTCTTTCTGTCAATCTTGTTCCGATTGCAACGGTCGAACAAGCTATTCAACACTTGACTCGCCATCATGTTAATCTTCAGCCAATACTAGCTTGTTTAATGGCTATCAATGAATCCGAAACTGGATTCTCATTTTGTAAAGAGAATAGCGGTTCACTTTTGATTCGCTTAGCTGAATGTTTCCAGAAGCTCGACGATGCTATCGTACTGAAGGACATGTTTCTTTCATCAGGTGCACTTACTGGTCGAACACTCCGGAAAATACTGTTTGAAAACTGTCATTTTCAACCAACTGCAACATCGAAAAGCAGTTTCTCTGAAGTGGAATTTATTCATTGCGAGTTTGAACGACTTGAAACGGAAAAGGGTAATGGCCTTTCAGGCTGTAGCTTTAAAAACTCAAAGATCGAATCGCTAATTCTGGCCCCTGAAGAGGAACATACGTTTAATCCAGCACTCATTGCTGAATGGTTACTGAAAGCTGGTGCACAGACTGAAGATAGCCAGCCAGCATTAAAAATTGAAAATATTTTATTTGATGATCGAATTAAAATATTTGAGAAGTTCCTAAGAGTGTTCCTCAGAAGTACTTTTGTCGATGAAGAAGTTATTCGAATCCGCCTTGGCAAGGGGGGGGCTTCTGTTTTCTTTGAGGAGGTACTTCCAGCACTGTTGGAGAATCATATCTTGGGAGAGGTGCCTTGGAAGGGGCAAGGGTCACAGCGGCGTTATAAGATGCTGATACCGATGTCAGAAGTTAGCTACGCACTAGAGAAAGCTGATAATTTTGAAAAATTTTTAGAAGCAATCCTCAGTTAGTTAACGAGAGAAAGAATAGCTCATAAAGGGTGCATTTAAACAAACGACAGAATTGTTTCATGGGATTTTAGGTGGTTACTATTTAATCTACTAACGGTCTTCCCGAAAATGCCAAAGTCGCAATATATAAATAACTTTATCGTTTAACTCATAGCGAATTTCATATTTCTCAATGATGGGTAAAAAGTTAGGAAAGGACCAAATGTTACATAGTAATTTTAGTTTTATGTTTGTCCGCAACGGTTAGAGTATTTTCTGAGATTCCGAAATCCAGTATAGAGGGTTATTCTGCATAAAGGTACATAACGCACCGCATAAGAATTACTAATCGCCTGAATTTTAATGAAAAACGATTATTCTTCAACCCCTAAAATCTAGTTGTTTTTTACACTTAAATTTGGAAGTTCCAAAAAAGATGATATTGATTCATTTTCAATAACATGGCAGAAATACTATGGCGCGTTACGTACCTTTATGCAGAATAACCCTAGATTAGTCAGATTGGCGGATCTATAGACTCATATTTGGACTTCAGACTCCGTAACTGTTTCTCTTTGATTCTAGCCTATTCCGTATAGTTTGGATTGTTATAATGGCGTCGGAATTTTTCCGATATGGGGTAATAAATGGATATAAAAGAATGGTTTCCAGAATTTCTGGTATCAGCTGAAACTGATACTGATTTACAAAGCTACTTTTTTAAGTTGCCTGAAATTAAGAAAATCACTAATAGTAGATCATGGTTAGTTCTTGGTAGAAAGGGGATGGGAAAGACCGCGATTTATGAATATCTTAAACAATCAAATAGCTGTAATTTGAATGAGTATCATACGATTTGCATTAATTTTGGTGATTATCCTTGGCCCGCTCATCAACTTTATAAAGAATCTATTGCGGGCGAGTTATCTGCATATCAAAAGAGCTGGCGGTATTTATTTTTCGTGAAAGGATTGTCGCGGCTGCTAGAAATAAAGAAAGCCAATAATGAAGAATTAAACAGAGAACTCAAATGGGCTGAGTCTTATATTAATAAGATATATGGAAGTCCTGATCCATCGCTCACTGAGATAATTTTTTCAAAAATTAGTAGCCTATCTGCTATCAAGGGGCCTAATGTAGAGTTAGAGGATTTCTCTTTTGCCGCTGGGGAAATGTCATTTGAAGAGATTGCTGCAAATAAACAGTTACAGACAAAGTTGAGATCTAACGCGTTTACTTTGCTTGGCTACTTTGAAAGTATTTTTAAAAAAAATTGCGGTAATTATAAGATATTGATTGCACTTGATCAGCTTGATGAGAACTGGTTGGATAGTGAAATTGAGGAATACAGCAAAGTTTTAATTAACTTGTTAAATGTTTGTCGGAGTATTGCTCTTGATATCGAACTATCAAAGAACTTGAAAGTTGTCCCTTTTTTAAGAACAGATATTTATCACTCTCTGAAATTTAATGATAAAAATAAACTTCTGCAAGATAGCGCAATTATTATTTCATGGAATTCTGACAGTCTAGACGATATGTACTTTGAGCGTATCAAGAAATATGCACCTAGCAGTATTTCTATTGATAATGAACGTAAATCTGGAAATCTTTTTGAAATTAATTTTGTCCGACAAGGTACACCGCCGTTTAAGTATATTACTCGAAGGTCTTTTTTTAGACCGAGAGATGTAATTGTTTATTTTAATGAAATTCGTGCATGTCATAAACCTAATATATCAGGTTTATATACTACAAATGAGTTGTACGAAGCTGATAGAGAAGCATCAGCAAGTGTTTATAATGAACTGATTGATGAATGGTCAAATCAGTTTCCAGAGATAGAAAAACTTCTAACTGTACTTCAAACGATTCAGGTTGAGACTTTTAGCTATATCGATTTTTCAAATAAATACGATAATGAGTTTTCATCACCGAGTGAAGGTAAAAAAAGAGAGCATTTGGGGTTTCTTTTTGATAACTCGATTATTGGCCAGAAGAAACAAGGACGATGGGAGTATGTTTGTAGTACACCAAATCTAAAAATGAATATTGAAAAGGATTTTAGGACTCACCATGCTTTAAAGTATCGGTTGCATCTTATTGAAGGTCGTCCAAATCAGAGTGTTTAAGTTTTTGTATGAGGGGGTTGTAAGCCGGAACCCTCGGAACTTTTGAAGTTAGCTTCTCTTTAAACAAATAGCGAAGTACGCTAGGGCTGAATAGAAGCAGGAATCCATCGGTATAGAGTGATGAAAAAAACTGACGAACTGTTTCAAATCGCACAAACTGCGATTTACAACTATTCCGGGGATATCGATGTATTGAACTCAGCGCTGGGAATGCTGTTCACCGGCCACTATTACGGCTGGCGCTTCCTGTATATCGTGCATTTAAAGCAGCATAAAGGTACCAAAAGTCCCATAGGATTTGTTTATTCTTGAGAGTTATCAGCATGCTGGTTTCTGAGCTGTTTTATACAATCTGGCGGAAAATATCGGTAGAAAGCAGTGTGAGGTTCCCTCTGTTTTTCGTCGAGCTATGATCATTTCTGGTGTATGACGACGACTTGCGAAGTTTAATGGTGTATCAGTAAACTTTGAATTGCCTTTGAAAGAATCTGAATGGCGCTGGAAAAAACAGCCTGATGAACTTGCTATTGAAAACTGTGGCAACTCATCAGATATTTTTAATCTCTGCTAGTCTAGAGCCTATGCAGATAACGAGATGAGTGAACAAATTTTCCGATATTGTCTGAAACCATAATTGTGCAACTTGCCAGGTCAAGAACTTGGATCTAAGCTTACAACATTATTATTAAAAATTTCATGGCCCACAATCCAAATCATTAACAATTTACCATTTAAAGTTCTTTTCCCGCTATTTTCATACAGCCTTCAACTTTTGGTTCTCCATATAGACACACTGCCTATTTAAGATTTATGTAACAGATTTGCTGCAGAATATTAAGGATAATTACAAATCAAATACAATTGCTAAAGCTTGTTTGATCGATTGCAGATATTGATTCTCAAGCCTACCTTGCCTTTTGCTAATTCGAGAGATATCAACTGCACGCAATTGCTTGAGATTAATATGACGATCTTTATCCAGTCCATTATTACTAGTTGGCGTTAGATTTACTGCAAATGGCCAGGATTTATGGTTAGGTAGCATAGGTGCCACAACCAGGGTTTTCGATTCGATATTCACAATGTCTCCTTGAACAATCACGCACGGTCTTAGCTTCTTAGTTTCCGCGCCCTTAGTTGGCTCCAGGTCAACCCAATAAATATCTAGTTGCTTAAACTCAGCCATTTGAGAGACCATCGGACAGGGTTGTATCCCATTCTTTTAGTTCTTTCTGGTAATCGATATCCTGGGCTTCCTCCTGATTTGCCTTGAGTAAAGCTTGCTTGAGATAGTTCTTGCGCTCCTGTTTTAAAAGTTCGTTGATATAAGCACTACGATTGTCACCTGCAATATTATTCAGAAATGCAAAACTTTCATCATCCAGAGTAATGGTCGTTCGATGTGTCATACTATGCTCACACTATTGTGAATAAATAGTTATCATACTATATAGTATGATATTTAAATACTCCATCTGATATTTTGTACAAAAATACTTTTTGATAAGTCTCCTACTCTACTATTGATAAAATATGTTATCAATAGTAAAATAGGTTTTGTAATTCAGGAAGAATAAAATATTTTTTGCTTTATTAAATTTCATTGAGTAGGATATTATCCTACCTATTTAGAAGTAATTAAAAACATGCCTAGGAAATAAAAAATGAAGCGCACCGATAAAGCAGAAAAAATCAGCATTACCCTTCCACCGGATATGCTGAATATTATTAGAGAAAAAGTGAAGGATGGTGCTTACGCTTCCACAAGCGAGGTTATTCGTGAAGCGATGCGTTTATGGCAAAGGCATGAAGAAGAACATCACGCGAGAATCGCTTCCATTCGGGCACGTCTAGAACAATCCGCACACAGTGGTGAACCGGTTCTGCTGGATGCTGTGTTTGAAAAGCTAGAGCAGCTTCATCAACAACGGATAAGCGCACCAGGCCATGAAAAGCTATGAGGTGTATTTAACACCCGATGCAATACAAGACCTGACTGATATTTATGAATATATAACTGAAAAGAGCGGACTTCCTGAAGTCGCGTGGGCATATATAGAGAAATTACGCCAAAAGTGTCATGACCTTAAAACAACACCTTTGATTGGACAACAGCGCGATGATTTGCGCAAGAATCTCAGAATCGTTGCCATTGATAAAAACGCGATTGCAGCTTTTGAGGTTAATGAGAATAAACAAAGCGTCACCATTCTTAATATCTTTTATGGTGGTAGAGATTATGAAGCAATTATGGGTAGTGAAACGCCGTATAAAAATGCTGAGCTAGACAAATAACATGACAGATCTTATTACTACAGTCAATCGCGCACTTACTGCAAAAGAATTTCAGGGCCTTGCAGATGTTCCACCTGAAGTTGAATGGTTTGCCAACTTAGGTAACGTCGAGACTCGGCGTGCCTATGAAAATGCCTTAAAGGATTTTATGAATTTCACGGGCATTCAGAATCCGGAAGAATTCAGAATTGTAACTCGTGCTCATATTATTGCCTGGCGCGATGATTTGTTGAGTCGAACATTAAGTAGCATGAGCATTCGGCACCGTTTGGCGGCAATATCTTCTTTATTTGAGTACCTGTGTGAGAAAAATACAGTTACGCATAATCCAGTCAAGGGTGTAAAGCGACCAGCGGTAGAAAGTTATGAAGGAAAAACTCCGGCAATCGGCGATCATCAGGCACGTGAATTGCTCGATGCGCCGGATGGTAGCTCACTTAAGGGCAAGCGCGATCGTGCGATACTGGCCACCCTACTCTATCACGCACTGCGGCGTGATGAATTGTGCCGATTGAAGGTCAAGGATTTTAAGCAGGAGCGGCGTGGTGTGCCACATATGAAAATATCCGGCAAAGGGGGCAAAACACGATATTTACCATTGCATCCTGCCGCCAGTGGCTTAATCCATGATTATCTCGATGCAGCTGGGCATGGCCTGGAAGATACGGGGGCATTATTCCGTTCAGCCAGTAATAATCGAGATAAGGAATCACAAAAACCAATTACGCCAGACGGTGTTTATAAGTTGGTACAGAGATACTCTGAAAAACTGGGGTTCAAGATCGGCGCACATTCGTTACGCGCAACGGCAGCCACCAATGCACTCGATCATCAAGCAGATATTGCGAAAGTGCAAGAATGGTTGGGTCATGCCAATATTGCTACCACAAGAATTTATGATCATCGCAAAACCCGGCCAGAGGATAGTCCAACGTTTAAGGTTGCTTATTGATTGCTCTATTACCCATTGATGAAGGGATTCTTGCGATCCGCCCAATAAGATCATTCCGGCATTTAGTCTGGTTAGCCATGAAACTAAATGCCACATTACACTCTCAAAAAACGCTACTGGAACCCGTTGCTCTAGCTATGATCGCACAAACTACGCTACCTCCAACTGAGCTTCCCCTATATGCTTCCTGAGTTTGCCAAATAACAGCTTTTTTCGCCGCTTCGGAATAAATACCACATGATATTTACAATCCCAGCGTGTATGACTCAAACTTTGCTACTCCTTCATCTTTGACTCCTCGTCTTGTGGTTGGGACGAGACCGTTACGACGACTGCCGTAACGGTAAAACCTTCGGAAGTCCCCCGGCAGATCCGGGGGTTTATTTATTATATATTACTCAACATCAGGATGAACTGATAGCATAAAACTGTTCACCCATTGGAAGACGAAAAACAGGGGGAACCTCAGTTAGGTTAAGCGCTATTTTTCCACTACACTTTGTAACATCGATACAAGAAATCGCTCTATAAATTCATGCGCCCAAGAAATGCCTCAATGGATAATGGAAAGTATCATCATGACACTTGAGAGCACTCAATATTGCGGTGCCAGAAAACAATCTGGCATCATATTGACATAGACTAACAACGGGGAATCGGTGTCCGAGTCCCTGATTGTATTGACTCTCAAAATCGTTTAAGTCTGCAATACCCATACCTTTTTGTATGGTCCAAGCCATATCGCCAAGTACTCGTAAACCCTGAATTCCTTGTTTGTTTGCATTCAGAAAAGCATTCTCGAAAAAAGCATATAGCTCCGTACTGTTTGATATGCCATCCGTTATAACGAGCTGTCCATCTTGAATATCCTGATCAATACAGGATCTGACATCACGTAGTTCATTGATGATAATAGATTGAACTTCCTTGGTAGCAACCAGAAAACAGCGATTGCCGGATTGAAGACCACCGAGCAAAAATGGCAGTGCTAATTTAAGTCGTCCCGAATCAGTGTCATAAAACGCGCATAAGTGGCTGCCATAATTAATTGCGATACCCTCAAGATCAATATGAGCGATTCGGCGGGTAGCGTGCTCAAATGTAGCAATATTTACAGGTGCTTGATCCTGCTCAAGATAAGCCAGGATATCAGTTAAGCGATATCTCCTCTCGCGTTTGACTCCTATACGCATGCAAGGCAACTTACCCGCATCACTCCAGCGTCTCAAAGATATTTCACTGGCATTCAGAATCTTAGCGGCTTGTTTAATGTTTAGAAGCGACTCAGCTGCACTTTCAGTAGCGCTCATGCAGATCCCTTCCAAGACAATTCCTATTTATCGCAACAAAGTTTTCATTTCTCTGATCTTTTTTTATAGCTTTCAACAGTATCCTTTCAATTTTTTTCAAGTTATTTCCTGATTAGAAAGATTCTTCAGCCGAACCCGATTTTTTCTATTATAAGGCGCATACTGACTCAAACAAACCCATCCAAGAGAAATTGCCATGGCCATGAACCGTATCCAATTCCAAGCAGGCTTGTCCCTACCTGCATTCCTTGCCCAGTTTGGCACAGATGAGCAATGCGCGGATGCATTGGAAGCGTCCCGTTGGCCGCAAGGATTCAGCTGCCCAGGCTGCGGCAACAAGAATTACTACTTGCTTAAGGTAGGAAAACACAAGAACTTCCAATGCAAGTGCTGCCGGTTGCAGACATCTCTGATCGCAGGCACCTTGTTCCAAAGCACTCACTTGGCGCTAAGCATTTGGTTCTTAGCAATTTATCTGATCAGCCAAGCCAAAACCGGCTTGTCGGCACTCGACCTTAAGCGGCAGCTGGGCGTGAGTTACCCCACGGCCTGGCTGATTCAGCAGAAGCTGATGCAGGCGATGGTCGAACGGGATGCCAAGTATACGCTGTGTGGTAATGTCCAGGCGGATGACGCTTACCTTGGCGGAGAATTGGCTGGCGGCAAGGCAGGCCGGGGCTCCGAGAACAAGGTGCCTTTTGTGGCGGCCATCTCGTTCAATTCCGAAGGCCGTCCCTTGTATATTAAAATGGCACCGGTTCCTGGTTTTACGCGCAAAGCGGTTTTTGACTGGGCTACCGCTGACCTCGCGCCAGGTTGTATAGTCACTTCCGATGGATTGGGTTGTTTTGCCGGGGTTAATGATGCTGGCTGCCAACACCGGGCAATTGTCGCGGACGGTCGCAAACCCAAAGAATTACCAGAATTCAACTGGATCAATACGGTCTTGGGAAACCTCAAAACCAGCCTGGGGGGCGCTTATCATGCATTCGATTTCGCCAAATACGGAACCCGTTACCTCGGTGCGTTTGTTTACCGTTTCAACCGGCGCTTCCATCTTGAAGCGCTCCCTCTACGTCTGTTCGTCGCTGCAGCCACTATAGGGCCTCGCCCGGCACGTTGGCTCCGGCAAGCTGAAGAATCTTTCTAATCAGGTTGAATCGCCCCGGGTTTTCCGGAGACTGTTTGGTCTGAGTCAAGCTGCATCAGCTGACTTTTCCTGTTGGCGATGATACGCCTTTTCAAATTCTGCCGGTGGGACATATCCGATTGCATCCAGCAGTCTTCGATTGTTGAACCAATCCACCCATTCCAAAGTGGCAAATTCTACTTCTTCGATACTACGCCAAGGACCGCGATGCCGTATGACTTCGGCCTTGTACAAACCATTGATGGTCTCGGCCATGGCATTGTCATAAGAATCTCCGATGCTGCCCACGGAGGCGTCAATATTTGCCTGCGCCAAACGTTCTGTATAGCGAATCGACAAATATTGGCAACCGTGGTCGCTATGATGAATCAATCCTGCGGTTTCCCGCCGTGCCCATAGCGCCTGTTCCAATGCATCCAATACCAGATCCGTTCGCAATGAACGACTCACTCGCCAGCCAACAATATACCGGGCAAAAACATCGGTGATAAAAGCCACATAAACAAAGCCAATCCACGTTGCTACAAACGTAATATCCGCCACCCACAGTTGATTGGGCCGGGCAGCTACAAATTGCCGGTTAACCTTGTCCGTTGGCCGCTCAAGCAAATCGTCCGAAATGGTTGTCCAACACTTTTTGCCACGTCGAACACCTTGTATTCCAAGCCTCTTCATCAACCGCTCGACCGTACAACGAGCAACACCAATGCCTTCTCGTAACAACTGTCGCCATACTTTGCGAGCACCATACACCCGGAAATTGTCTTTCCATACCCGCTGTATATCAAGTTCCAGCCTCATATCTCGCTTGATGCGATCAGGCAATCGATCCGAATCTCGCTCGCACACTTTGTGTTCGTAATAACTCGACGGAGCAATCTGTATTTGTCTGCAGATTGGCTCGACCCCGTATTCCGCTTTGTTGCTATCGACAAATGTCACCATCATTTCGGTCGGCGGTCGAGCTCCGCCTGAGCGAAATAGGCCGATGCCTTACGTAATATCTCGTTGGCTCGCTTTAATTCCCGATTCTCCTGTTCCAATTCCTTGAGCCGCTCACGATCCGCAGTCGACATGCCACCTCGAATTCCCTGATCAATCTCTGTTCGTCTTACCCAGGTGCGCAACGTCTCCGCTGTACAGCCAATCTTTGATGCGATCGACTTGATCGCCATCCATTGCGATTCATGCTCCTTTTGTTGCTCGAATACCAATCTTACCGCTCGTTCTCGTACTTCCGGTGAATAACTGATTTGGTTTTTCATCTCTTCCTCCTCTCAAATCATTTTATCTCCGGAAAACCCGGGGCGATTCAGGTTACGTTTTGGCTGGAAAACATTGATAGACACCGAAGCTGCGTCTTCCCTCATTAATCTCTGAAATAGGAACAATCGTATCGCCCCTCATCAAAGCCGCCTCATTACGTGCAAGATCCGCAAGTTCATCCGAAACTTTTTTGGCATCACGGTTAAACACCAATACTTTACTTTCAACTTTAGTTTTAACTTTTCCTGGGTTCTTGCATGACTCGACCGATCTGGCTAATCCGTTTTAGGTGCGCATCAACAGCTATGATCTAGTCTCAACGACATGCTTCCACTCCCCATTGCGAATCTTTGTTTCGATTTGACGGTGAATTCTTTGAACCAAATAATCTTTATTACCTTCATGATAAAGCAGGTCGTGGTTGCAAGTATCGCAAGTAAGAACTGTTTTTCTATCAGGGTCAAAGCGACTACCAATCTCAGAATATATAAGTGCGGTATCACAGTCTGGACAGAATGCCCAAGCACTAACGGGGTGCTCTGACAAATATGACCATCGCCAATTAAGGCCAAGAAAAGTGTCATGATTGTAAGAAGCGATACTTGGACCCTTAGGTTTCTTGATCATTACTAAGAACTGAATGAAAGTTGGAGTGCCAATAGCAATCAATAGATATAAGCCCCAGTTGGGTAATTCTGAAGTTTCAAGAAGATGGTTCCAAATCAATACAGCGGTATCTGACAGCCACACCTTCGTACCGAGTATGGCCAAAATGGCCCATAGAGCCGCAACGGTAACAATTCCGGCAATAACGCGTTTGGTAATCTTGGAGGACTTAAAATCAGTCATTGCGCAGTGTCTTTCCTACTGAAAATAAAGAAATTGCAAGTCAAATGTGAAGCTTACCAAAAATTGGTGACATGGTAGTCTGTTTCTTCTTAAGATTTGACTTAGCCATATGTGGTAAGCCGCTACTGGCGAGAAGGGTGCCCAGATAACCTGGTGTGATTTTCACTAGCAATGTAAATTAGCGTGCAAAAGTCACCTCTTTCAGCGTCCACTTTTTTTCAAGCGTCGATTGACCATCCGGTGGTAAAGTGACGACAGTAATGGCCGAATCACTGGCAGACCGATTAGCCAAGCCAACGGTTTTAGTAGGGATATTCGGGACATCAGCAAAATATAGGCATCTAGTTCGGAAACTATCTGTTGGTGTTCATCGCGAACATGCAGCTCAGATAAGGCCTTGTAGGGATCAATGCCGATGTCACGCAGATGGGTGTTCTGTCCGGCGATATCGAACCAGCATACATCTTCCCCACTTTTCCCCGCCAGCTTCTCATAGTTTTCTCGATCCTTGATACAACCGGGGCATGCACCATCATAATAGACTGTGATCTTTTTCTTCGATTGATTCATATCAACACCCCTATGGTGAATAGGCCCCGATGAGGGCATGGGGTTTGGCGGGGGACCATAGTTACTGATACAGGTAACGCCTAACCTGCGAATGAGTAAATGGAATCTGTCTTGCAATAGAGGGGTTACCCAACAAATGTACGTAAACGCTCATAGCGATCCCCATTTGCTCTGCTGGGACGTCCAGCTAGAATAGATAAACTATCCTCGCGTATATTTACGGATGTATGTGCACGGCATCAAACTAGCAAGAGTGGTTTATATAACTCTGCTCTACTGTGTCATTTTGGTGTGCTATAAATGTAGCGTTCAAGTTGATGAATAATAAACTGATGCTCTGAAATAGTGTCTTTTACCAAATCACCAATGGATATAATTCCGATTACCTGGTCGTTGTCTAATACGGGCAAATGACGTACCCGCATCTCGGTAATCAACGCCATACAATCTTTATTAGTATAATCCAGAGTAACATACGCCACTTGATGGGTCATAATCTCTTTTACTAGAGTATCCTTCAGAGGTTTATCCAGTAAGTATGACTTACGAGAAAAATCCCTTTCCGTCAGGATACCAACCAGTTTGTTATCTTGCATGACCAGCAGAGCACCAATGTTGTTTGCTGCCATCAACTGCATGGCATCGAATACCGATTCCTCTGGCCCGATACTTTTAATCTCATACCCTTTTGCTTGCAGTAACTGTTTTATAGTTTCCATAGCAACACTCCTTTCTTTTTCAGCCAAAAAAACGGATTTACATCTTTATACATCCATGCGTTTATAGTATAGCATTGTGGAAAAAGTGGCTCACGAAACAGATAAAAATCCGCACCTAGGATCTGCGGATTAACAGGTTATCTAACTAACTGTTTATATTAATATTACTAATTCTTGACATAACGCAGTTGCCCACAGCCTTATCCATGGAAATTGTGAATAAAGTTTTAGCTAACAAAATATCGACCTGTGCCATCTTCGCAATTGAACTTCCTGCATATCGAGGTAAGTTGTCAAATATGGAGCCCGTCAGGGTTAAGCAGCAGCCAGATTTAAAAATTAACGAGAGACAGACAACAATGGATCTGATCTTTCCACGATGAGAGGTACGATCATGAATCCAATGGCATTCAGGTGAGGTCTTTTCACTTAGAAAGTCGGAATAGTGATACCAAAGGACATTCAATAATAAAATGAAACTACTATTAGCCTTCTCAACCCTGCTACTGTTGCCCATGTAGATGCTGATTAAAAATCAGGCTTATGCTTTATTACACATTCAAAATCCTTCTCTCTGCAATTGTAATCGTGGCCATCACAGAAATTGCTAAGCGGAACACAGGCTTTGCTGCACTCGTAGCAGCTCTGCCACTTACATCATTGTTTGCGTTTGTTTGGCTCTACGTTGACGGCTCTCCGCTATCTCAGATTGCAGAACTTTCAATGCAAATTTTCTGGTTAGTATTACCTTCACTCCTATTGTTCTTGCTGTTTCCCATATTGCTTAAGCATGGCCTGGGTTTCTGGCTTAGTCTCAGTCTATCTGCTATTGCTACTATTGGTTGTTATTTTATTTTCATATTTCTTCTGCGTCAGATTGGGGTGCAAATATAAAAACGACCCTGCCATGATGGTCAAGAACTGATACCAAGTATTACTTCTAAGTATAAATGACCTTACTTGCCCGTGAAGTTTGCGGCAATAAAATTGCCTGGGGCTGTGAAAAACATATAAAGCTTTTCTTTCGTCTTGTCATCAACAGTAGGATTGGTAAATGTGATTAACCATTCTTTGCCTTTTTTTCCGTCTACAAGCTCGATCTTATCTTGTTCAATCGCTTTCCAGGACGGGTCGATCTTGCTTTGCTTAATCAATAGCTCTTTTCGCTCAACCGCGCAATTAATTACGACTTCTTCCGTAGCAATTGTTTTTCCGTGAAAATGGCAACTGCTGGCTTCGTCCGCTATTGCTCCACTTGAAAAAATCAATGCGGTGATCAATATGGTTATACGTAATAAGTTTTTCATTCCATTACTCCTTAGTAGTGATTTGGTTAAAGACTGTCTCGTCCAGTATCGGTGCTTTGCTCAACTTCTAGATCCTCATGTGCATGTTTGTGTTCTTGGCTGGGAAAGCGAAAACTATCAGGATCTGCATCATGTTGATACCCGTGCAATTGCATTAATAGCAAGAGTGTTCCCGCATAAACGAGAGCTTGATTAGACGCAAAGCTGAACCGTTTAAAAGACGGCTTATGTCTCCATAGAGAAAGCACGGCTACCATGCCCATCAAAGCGACGATCTGACCTATTTCCACACCTAGGTTAAAACTCAATATCCGTAAAAGAATGCCAGTACTATCATCCCCGAGTGGCAACTGCTGAAGTCGGGTTGATAGGCCAAAGCCGTGTAGTAAACCAAATAGAAAAACCGCGCCCAACAGGTTGGGGGATTTCATATCCAGATACTTCTGGAAGCCGCCGTTATTGTCAAAGCCCTTATAGATCACGCTAAGCGCAATAAATGCATCAATCAAAAAGTAATTCCAGGTAATCTGATAGAAGGTTGCAAAAATCAGTGTAATACAGTGTCCGACTGTGAAGGCGGTTACAAACTTTGCTATATCCTTGAAACTGGTCAGGAAAAACACTACCCCAAATAGGAACAGTAAATGATCATATCCAGTCAACATGTGGCTTGCGCCAAGCCCCATGTATTGAAGATAGCCCCCATTTAGCATGCGTAGCTTATCTTCCTCGGAAATGCCATGTGCTATCGCGGCATCAGACATCAAAAAGAATAATAAAATAAAACAGCAGTATATGGAAAAACCACGCATTCTAGATGCTTCCGTAAAATTTAAAGAAGTGTTTAACTATATGGAAGCTTTTTCCACTGATGAGAATAGAAGAAAAACCTGCAATCAGAAGAATAAACTTATTATTTATAAGCGCAACCATATACTAAAATAATAGGTCAAGACAAGTTCTAAGAATTCAACCATGGTTGGATGCAGTATTTGTCAAATATGGAGTCCTTACGCCTACCTAAACTCAAAATACGTATATATCAAGAAAAAGACCACGTTATCCGCACTTAACTTTACATAAGTATCAGGTAAAGTGATAAATAGATTGAATGAGTAGTTCTTGGAATTTATTGCGTACCTCAATAATTAGGAAGATGTTTCTACTTTTGAACTGACTTATAAGGAGAAATTCAAAGATCTCATCTCAATCGAAATACCGATCAAATTAGAACGAGGGACATAAATAATAATGAACAACCGTGACAATCTCACGCAACGATTGCTATTCTGCAATACTCTGCCCAGTCTGCCAACAATCGCCCTTAAAATCATTGAGCTGGCCAATGATCCCCACGTTGATATGGTCAAAGTTAGCCATTACATATCCATGGATCCAGCGCTTGCTGCAAAAATACTTAAATTAGCAAATTCACCTTTGTATAAATCACGACGCGCTGCCACCAATATACGCCAAGCTGTCTGCGTACTGGGTACGCATGCAGTCGTCACCATCGCATTATCATTTTCACTGGCCAGTTCATTAATAAAGCAATCGGGTAATAATCATAAAGCCATTAATAGCAAGAACTTCTGGCGCCGCTCGATTGCCGCAGCACTCGCCTGCCGTGCGCTTGGAGAAAAACTGGGGTTAAAAATACCGGATGATTTGCTGCTTGTTGGACTGTTACAGGATGTCGGCATATTAGCCTTTGATGCCATAATACCAAAAGAATATGAAGCCGTTTTTGCAACTGCACCTAATCATGATGCATTGCTCAAGGCTGAACGCACAGCATTTGGTATTGGGCACGATGAACTTGGATATGCGCTATTGAAGCTATGGCATCTTCCGGACTATATCTCTATGACATGTATAGCAAGTCATAGTCAATCAGCACCCAAGGAAATCGGGCCAGACATATCAGGCTGTGTTGCCGTATCTGGTCATATTGCAGATTATTTTTTAAATCCAGGAGAAACTGGAAGAATTGCTTCGGCAACCGAAGCCGCACAATCCTGGTTGGGTCTTGATAGTGCAGCGTTGGTGGAGGTCATTGACATTATGGGCGCTGAAATGAGCCCGGTTGAGGCGTTATTTGAAATTACCATCCACCG